>JACCDZ010544227.1_pt1 | contig 11158 bp, 12 predicted proteins | sample 7449551 | NCBI WGS metagenome assembly JACCDZ01 (sample SAMN15323452, study PRJNA562643) | freshwater metagenome | isolation source: river surface water | place: USA:Blue River Watershed | collected 2017-08-18
CAGCATGTTGCCGCGTGGCAGCGCCCGGAACTCACCCACCTGCTGCAGATCAGCGGCGACAATCGCGGCGACGTCCTCACTCAGCGCATTCGCGCCTTCCCATGAAAACGGCACGACGGCGATCGGAATGGGATTGTCCACACCTTGGGTGATCTCGATGTTCAGCTCGGCAGCCATGACACTCTCTGCAAACAGCAGAGCAAGGGCAGCCAGGTTTCGCAGTGTCTTGATCAATTCAACAAATCCTGAGGTCTGAAAGTTAACAGGAACGTTCTGAAATTCCGATCGAAGAGCCGAGGATCCATACCCTGCAGCTCGGTAAATCTATTCACCTTCAGCACTGCCGACTCGGCAGCGCGATCAAACGCGAAATCGCCACTGGACTGGACGATCTCGACATCCAGCACGTCGCCCGTGGGCACCATGCGAATCCGCAGTACCACCACCATGCCATTGCGGGCACTTGGCGGGCGAGACCAATATTGCTGCACCAGGTCATGAATGACCGCGGAGTACGCCATGACCAGCTCCGCTTCCGTTTCGGCGAGCTCGCGTGCATCGGCCTCCTGCTGCGCCCTGGCTTGCGCCTGGGCCTGTTCCTGCCGCTGTCGCTCTTGCTCGGCTGCCAGTTCCTGTTGCCGCTGCTGCTCCGCTTCGCGTTGCTGCTCCTGGCGTTGCTGTTCGGCTTCGCGTTGCTGCTGCTCGCGCTGGCGTTGCTCCTGAGCGACGCGCTGCTGTTCAGCCTGCAATCTTTCCTGTTCCTGCTGGCGTTGCTCTGCGGCCTGCTGCTCCTGAGCGCGACGCTGCTCTTCCTGACGCTGCCGCTCGGCTTGAGCTTCTTCCTGTCGCTGACGCTCCTGCCGCTGCTGCTGCGCCTGGCGCTGCTGCAGCACGCGCTCATTGCGCGCCTGCGGATTCTCGTTCACCAGCAGCGCCTTCACGGCCGGCGGTCGAACGATGTCAATCACCTCGGTGTCTGCCTGCTGAAAATAGAACAGCGCCGCGAGCACCGAACCGTGCAACAGGACTGCCAGCACGATCGAAAGTGGATAACCGTTGAAAACCGTCACAGTACGAATGAACTATTCCAGTGGTTTCGTTATCAGATTGGGACTTGCCACTCCGGCAGCCTGCAATACGGTCATCAGACTGATGAACGAGCTGTAGCTGCTCTGGCCATCACCTTCCACAAACACCTGAATCTGAGGATTCGCCCCCACGATTCGACTCACCTGATCACCAATCACATCAATCGCCACCGGCGACTGGTCTTCCTGCTGCGTGCTGCCCAGACTGATGTAGTACTGCTCGTCAGCGGTGATCGAAATGACCAGCGTTTCCGCATTCTCGTCGACTTCCAGCGGCTCCGAGGACGCCTGCGGCAGTTCGACAATCAAGCCCTGTGTCAATAACGGCGCCGTCACCATAAAAACGATCAGCAGTACCAGCATCACATCGATGTAAGGCACTACATTGATCTCTGCCACGGGCTTGCGACGCTTGCGGACCGTTTCCATGACCTTCCTGCTTACTTGTTCGGACTGCTGTACACCTGCCTGTGCAGGATGCTTGCAAACTCGTCAATGAACGTCAGGTAATTGTTGGTCAATGACTCCACTCTGGACGAATACCTGTTGTACGCCACCACCGCCGGAATGGCAGCGAACAGCCCCATTGCCGTCGCAATCAAGGCTTCCGCGATACCCGGCGCCACCACCTGCAGGCTCGCCTGACTCTGGCTCGCGAGACTGATGAACGAATTCATGATACCGATCACGGTGCCAAACAAACCGATGTAGGGCGTCACAGAGCCGACAGTGGCCAGGAACGTCAGATTCTTCTCGAGTTTTTCTTCCTCACGCGAGTAAGCAACCCGCATGGCGCGCTGCGCACCGCCCATCACCGCATCGGACTCGATGCCACCTTGCTGGCGCAGACGCATGAATTCCTTGAAGCCGGCCCGGAAGATGCTTTCCATCCCGCCGACCTGTGCATTCTCTTTCTGCTGGGGGCTTCCCTCGCGGAACAGCTGGCTCAGATCCATGCCCGACCAGAAACGCTTCTCGAAGCCCACCATGCCCCGCACGGCCGCTGTCAGCACCAACCAGCGCTGAATGATCATGACCCAGGAAACAACCGACGCCGTGAGAAGAATGAGCATGACCAGCTGGACAGGCAGCGTCGCCTCCAGGATCAATCCCCACACGTTTATCGATTCACCCACTGCCCTGACCTCCCGGCTCCAAAAACTGGCGGCATTATAAGGTATGTTTTGTGCTTCTCATACACAATCCGGTGTTTTATAAAGAGTTTTTGTAGAAAATTGTGATTCCTGACGCACCGTGGCATTAAACCTTTTCAATCTATCTCCGACCAAGAAAAAAGCGGACGTGAGACTGATCAAATGTGTCACAAAGAAGGCAGTGAATTTCTTGCGAAAACGGGCATTCAGCCCTCGGAAGGCGATCCAGGACTCCCGGGCACCGGCAAGCCGAAATGCAGATAGGCTTGTGCTGTCGCGACACGCCCGCGACTCGTGCGCATCATGAATCCTTGTTGAATCAGATAGGGCTCTAGCACATCCTCGATGGTGTCCCGCTCCTCGCTGATGGCCGCCGCCAGACTGTCGACGCCGACAGGCCCACCACCGAATTTCTCGATCAGTGCCAGCAGCAGCCTGCGATCCATGTGATCGAAGCCGTTGTCGTCGATACTCAACATGTCCAAGGCCATGCTCGCTGCGCGCCGGTCCATCACGCCCGCGCACTTCACATGCGCATAGTCCCGCACGCGCCGCAGCAGCCGATTGGCGATTCGAGGCGTGCCGCGCGAGCGGCGGGCGATTTCATCAGCAGCGTCGACATCGATATCACAGCCCAGGATGGCAGCCGATCGCTGCACGATACTGCTCAATTCCGCCGCCGAGTAATATTCCAGCCGCTGGATGATGCCAAAGCGATCACGCAGAGGCGACGTCAGCAAACCCGCTCTGGTCGTGGCACCCACCAGCGTGAATGGAGGCAGGTCCAGCTTGATCGAGCGCGCCGCAGGCCCCTCCCCGATCATGATATCGAGCTGATAGTCCTCCATCGCCGGATAGAGAATTTCCTCGATGGCAGGACTGAGACGATGAATCTCGTCGATGAAGAGGACATCGCCGGCCTCAAGATTCGTGAGCATGGCAGCCAGATCGCCGGCTTTTTCCAGCACCGGACCGGACGTCGTCTTGATCGACACCTGCAGTTCGTTGGCAATGATATTGGCGAGGGTGGTCTTGCCAAGCCCCGGCGGCCCGAAGATCAGGACATGGTCCATGGCTTCGCGACGATCTCGTGCAGCCTGGACGAATATCTCCATCTGTTTCTTGACCTCACTCTGCCCGACGTAGTCGCGCAGTGCCAGCGGCCGGATGGCGCGATCCAGCGACTGGTCGCCCGGAGCGCTGGCAGCGGAAACCAGGCGATCCTCTTCATTGATCATGATTGTGCCGAATTCCTGAGAGCCTGTCGGATGAGATCTTCACTGCGCGCCATTCCGGGATCGGCTTTCATGACGCCGGCAATCATGCGCGCTGCTTCCTGCGGTTTGTAGCCAAGCGCTATCAAGGCGGTCTCCGCTTCCTGTGACACTGCTCGCTCCGAGTGCCCGGCAACAGGCACGGCATCCTGCAGCACCCCTTGCAGATCAGCGCCCCACTCGGCCAGACGATCCTTCATTTCCACGATCAGCCGCTCTGCTGTCTTGCGTCCGATACCGGGCATGCGCGTCAAACCCGCGATGTCATTGACGCGGATCGTGCGTACGAAGTCATCAACGGCCATGCCCGAGAGAATCGCCAGGGCCATCTTCGGCCCTACGCCGGTGACTTTGATCAGGCTGCGGAACATCTGCCGCTCCTGCGCGGTGTGAAAACCATAGAGCAGATGGGCATCCTCACGCACCACCAGATGCGTTTGCAGGGTGACTTCGCGCCCGACAGCAGGTAATTGATAGACAGTGCTCATGGGCACCTGGACTTCGTAAAACACTCCCCCGACATCCACCAGCACCTCAGGGGCACGCTTGTCGGCGAGAATGCCGCGCAGCCGACCGATCATTGCACTCCTCCGCTGCCCGCCGGGGCTCGCCCGCGCCAGGCGCCGGCACTGACCATGCGGGACTGATTCGCAGTGGTATTGGCATGACAGATGGCAATGGCAAGCGCATCGGCTGCATCGGCCTGCACCTCCCCGCTCACGCCAAGCAGAACCTTCACCATGTGCTGCACCTGTTCCTTCTCTGCATTGCCATTGCCCACCAGGGCTTGCTTGACCTTGCGGGGAGAGTATTCGGCGATGCTCAGGTCATGATGCAGGCAGGCGACCATCGCACTCCCCCGCGCCTGACCAAGCTTGAGTGCCGACGACACACTCTTGCCGAGAAACACTTCCTCTATCGCGCACTGCTGGGGCGCATGCTGCTCGATGATCCGACACACGCTGTCGAAGATGAGCTTGAGGCGTCCCGGGTGATCGATGTCAGGCAGGCGGATGCATCCGCAGGCCACATACACCAACCTGTTGCCCGTGGACTCGACAATGCCGTAGCCCGTCAGGCGCGAGCCGGGATCTATCCCCAGAATCCGTGTCATCTGTTACCGCCCCCGGGAGCCGGCAAGTCTCACCGCTGTTGCTCAGAGCCGGCCCATGATCTCGTCGGAAATACTGGCATTGCTGTAGACGTTCTGCACGTCGTCGAGGTCCTCGAGATGATCCACCAGCTTCATCAATTTCTCGGCGCTCTCCTGATCGAGCTCGGCATGCGTTGACGCGACCATGCTCACCTCAGAGGCATCCGGGTGCAGACCCTGGGCCGCGAGGGCATCCTTGACCGCCCCGAACAACTCGGGCGAGGTGACGACTTCGACACTGCCGTCATCCATCTGCTGGACATCGTCGGCACCGGCCATCAGGGCAAGCTCGAGAATCCTGTCTTCGTCGACACCCGGGGCGAAGCTGATGCTGCCCTTCTTCTCGAACAGGTAGGCCACGGAGCCACTCGTGCCCAGATTGCCACCGTGCTTGGAAAAGCCGTGGCGCACTTCGGCCACCGTGCGATTGCGGTTATCCGTCAGCGTCTCCACCAGGATGGCGACACCGCCCGGACCATAGCCTTCGTAAACAAGCTCCTCCAGATTCTCTGATTCGAGCGTGCCGGCACCCCGGGCGATGGCGCGATCGATCGTGTCGCGCGCCATGTTGGCCCCGAGCGCCTTGTCCACCGCAGCGCGCAGGCGAGGGTTGTCAGAGACATGCTCGCCCCCCAGCTTTGCCGCGACGGTCAGCTCGCGAATGAGCTTGGTGAACACCTTGCCGCGACTGAAATCCAACCGCGCCTTCTTGTGCTTGATATTGGCCCATTTACTGTGTCCGGCCATCATTCACCCCCTGGCTGTCACATCCTCAAGCCGACTTCTCGCCGGCTGCCTGACGCACCTGGATATTGAGTTCGCGCAACTGCTTGGATGACACCAGACCCGGAGCATCCGTCAGCGGACACGAGGCAGACTGGGTCTTCGGGAAGGCAATCACTTCGCGAATGGACGACGCGCCGGTCATCAGCATGATCAGACGATCCAGACCGAAGGCGAGGCCACCGTGGGGAGGCGCACCATAGGACAGCGCATCCAGCAGGAAGCCGAATTTCTCTTTCGCCTCTTCGTCACCAATCCCGAGAATCTTGAAGACAGACTGCTGCATCGACGGCTGGTTGATGCGGATGGAGCCGCCGCCCAGTTCGGTGCCGTTCAACACCATGTCATAGGCACGTGAGAGCGCCTTGAGCGGATCTGCCTGCACTTCCTCCACTCTGCACGAAGGCATCGTGAAGGGGTGGTGCAGAGCTGTGAGGCTGCCGTCGCCGGCCTCTTCGAACATCGGGAAGTCGACCACCCACAAAGGTGCCCAGTCTCCCTTGACCATGCCCATGTCGGCACCAACCTTCAGACGCAATGCACCGATGGACTCGTTGACGATCTTGGCCTTGTCCGCCCCGAAGAACACCAGATCCCCGTTCTGCACGCCAAGGCGAGCCAGCACGGCATGCACCACTTGCTCCGGCATGAACTTAAGGATCGGAGACTGCAGGCCGTCGACGCCGACAGCCAGATCGTTGACCTTGATCCAGGCCAGGCCTTTCGCGCCATAGATGGAAACGAATTTCGTGTAATCGTCGATCTCCTTGCGACTCAGACGCCCACCCTCGGGCACTCGCAGCGCCACAACGCGCGAGGCCGGGTCGTTGGCCGGGCCGTGGAACACCTTGAATTCCACATCCTTCATCAGGTCGGCGATGTCCACCAGCTCCATGTCGATGCGCAGATCGGGCTTGTCGGAACCGAAACGACGCATGGCTTCGGCGAAGGTCATGCGCGGGAAGGTGCCGAACTCGACATTCAGATGCTTGCGGAAGACCTGACGGATCATCTCTTCCGTGATCGTCATGATCTGCTCTTCATTCATGAACGAGGTTTCAATATCGATCTGCGTGAACTCGGGCTGCCTGTCAGCGCGCAGGTCCTCGTCACGGAAGCACTTGGCGATCTGGTAGTAGCGGTCCATGCCGGCCACCATCAGGATCTGCTTGAACAGCTGCGGAGACTGCGGCAGCGCGAAGAACTGACCATGATGCGTGCGGCTGGGAACGAGATAGTCGCGTGCACCTTCCGGTGTGGCACGCGTCAGAATGGGCGTCTCGATATCCAGGAAGCCGTTCTCGTCCAGATAATTGCGGATGGTGTTGCTGACCTTGGAGCGAAAGCGCAGACGGTCGGCCATTTCCGGTCGACGCAGATCGATGTAGCGATGACGCAGACGAATGTCCTCGCCCACCTCGGCATGTTCATCGAGCATGAAAGGCGGCGTGCGCGAGGCGTTGAGTATCTCGAGCTGCTTGCCGAGCACCTCGATCCGCCCGGTGCCCATCACGGCATTGCTGGTGCCTTCCGGCCGCAGGCGCACGATGCCGGTGATCTTCAGCACGAACTCGCTGCGCACGGTCTCGGCCAGCGCAAAGCTTTGCTCAGCATCCGGATCGAACACGACCTGGGCAATGCCTTCCCGATCACGCAGATCGATGAAGATCACGCCACCATGATCACGACGTCGATGGGCCCAACCGCACAGAACGACTTCCTGCCCGACATGGTTTTCATTCAAAAGCCCGCAATAATGACTGCGCATAACTGGTTCCTGTGTTGAAGCTTAAAATGCGTTATCCGGCCGCAGGGCGCGCGAGCGCGTCAGGATGCGGTGGCACTGGACGTCGCTGGAGTCGACCCGGAGTCGGAGTCCTGCGTACCATGCCGACGCTTGCCGGTCTTGAAATCTGTTTCATACCAGCCTCCGCCCTTCAGGCGAAAGCTGCTGGCCGAGACCTGCTTCACAAGGCCGTTCTGATTGCAGGCGGGGCATTGCGTCAAAGGGGCATCACTGATCTTCTGCAGCGCCTCAAGTTGATTGCCACACTGACTGCACTGGTATTCGTAAATAGGCATAAGCGACAATTTCCTCCATTCAGCTTGCTGATCGCGAATCGCCCCCGGGCACACGGCTGCCGGGTCTCGCGAAAACGGCGCAGTATACCTTACCTTCCAGCGCTCTGGCAGCCCCGAAACAGCGTCCAGAGCAGGATAATCTGCGCGCTTTTCAAGGACTTCCCGAATCACCCGGAGTGCCTCGAACAGGCTTCGTCCGGCCGGATTAAAGCTTGCGGCTGTCTGGCAAAAACTATATAAATGAGGCCCCACTGAGGCGCCAACGGAATGCAAAACGCCAACACAAAAAGTATCGGAGCACATCCTGGGGTTCTCCCTGCACAGGGGACAACACAAGTCTCAACCTTCATCACTCATCAATAAGAGAACGGGCATGGCTGTAGAAAAAACGGTATCCGCTAAACCCAAGAAGACCACATCGACTGCGGCCAAGACTGCAGCCATTCAGGAAAAATACACCAAGACTGCGATTCTCAATGAAATTTCCGAGAATACAGACCTGACCCGCAAGCAGGTGTCAGCCGTTCTTGACGAACTGACCAGCATCATCGAACGACACCTGAAGAAGCGTGGCGTTGGCGAATTCACGCTCCCCGGCCTGTTGAAGATCAAGTCGGTCAAGCGTCCTGCACGCCCTGCCCGCAAGAATGTCCCGAATCCGTTCAAGCCGGGCGAATTCATGGACATCGCGAAGAAGCCTGCAACAACCCGCGTCAAGATTCTGCCTTTGAAGAAACTGAAGGACTTCGCCGAGTAAGACGCTGCCGCGCCGGCAGGACCTGGCGCAGAATCGCGTGCGAAGACCACGAAAGACGACGCAGAAAGGCAGCCTTCGGGCTGCTTTTCGCTTTCTTGCCAACCCATCACCGCCACACACGAGTTTCATCACATCATGCGCGCCAGTCAGTATCTCATTGCAACCCTCAAGGAAACCCCGGCCGATGCCGAGGTTGTGAGCCATCAACTCATGGTCCGTGCCGGCCTGATCCGCAAGCTGGCCACCGGCATGTACACCTGGCTCCCGGCCGGACTGCGTGTGCTGCAGAAAGTCACCGGCATCATTCGCGAAGAGATGAACCGGTCAGGCGCAATGGAAGTGTCGATGCCCGTGGTGCAATCGGCCGCCCTGTCGATCGAGTCCGGGCGCTGGGACAAGATGGGCCCCGAGCTGCTGCGTTTTGTCGACCGTCATGATCGCGACTTCTGCCTCGGGCCGACCCACGAGGAAGTCATCACCGATCTCATACGCAATGAACTCAACAGCTATCGCCAGTTGCCCGCGAATTTCTACCAGATCCAGACCAAGTTCCGCGACGAGCGCCGCCCCCGCTTCGGCGTGATGCGGGCTCGCGAATTCCTGATGAAGGATGCCTATTCCTTCCATGCCAGCGACGCGTCTCTCCAAGAAACCTATGATCTGATGCATCGCACTTACTGCCGAATCTTCGAGCGCCTGGGGCTGGAATACCGCCCGGTGCTGGCCGACTCCGGCAACATCGGCGGCAGCATGTCGCATGAATTCCATGTGCTGGCGGATTCGGGCGAAGACGAGATCGTCTTCAGCACGGCCAGCCAGTACGCCGCCAATATCGAGATGGCCACCGGCCAGTTGCCCGACGCCGATTTCTGTGCGGCGGAAAGCCCCGCGGCCAGCGCACAGACAGTCGCCACACCCGGCGCCCACGCCATCGAGGAAGTCGCCACGCTGCTGGGCAAGGAGGCACGCCGCCTGGTGAAGACCCTTGTCGTCAAGGGCGTGGTGAGTGAGGAGAATCCGAGTGGCCTGGTGGCTCTGCTGATTCGAGGAGATCAGGACATCAACCCAGTGAAGGCCGAGAAGCTGGCGCAGGTCGCCTCGCCCTTCACGCTGGCCGACGACAGCCAGATTGCCGCCACTCTCGGCTGTCAGCCCGGCAGCCTTGGCCCCGTCGCGCTGTCGATTCCCGTGATTGCCGACCACAGCGTGGTGAATCTGGTGAACTTCGTCTGTGGCGCGAACCGCGATGGCTTCCACCTGGTCGATGCCAACTGGGGAAGCGCGTGCCGCTTCGACAGCAGTGCCGACATCCGCAAGGTGCGCGAGGGCGATCTGAGCCCGGACGGCCAGGGCACCCTGTCCATCAAGCGCGGCATCGAAGTCGGCCACATCTTCCAGTTGGGCACCAAGTACAGCCAGGCCATGAACGCCACCTATCTGGACGAGAACGGCAAGACCCAGGTCATGATCATGGGCTGCTACGGCATCGGCGTGAGCCGCATCGTCGCCGCCTGCATCGAGCAGAGCCACGACGCGCAGGGCATCATCTGGCCCGACAACATCGCGCCCTTCCATGTGGCCGTGATTCCGCTCAATGCCCACAAGTCCGACGCCGTCCGGATGCTCAGCGAACAGCTGACCGAGCAGCTGGAACAGGCCGGGTTCGAGGTGCTGCTGGATGATCGCGACAAGAAGACCAGCGCCGGCGTGAAGTTTGCCGACATGGAGCTGATGGGCATGCCGCACAGGATCGTGGTGTCCGAGCGCGGCATCGAGCAAGGCATGCTGGAGTACAAGTCCCGACGTGCCGAGGAAAGCGAACTGGTGCCGGCCGACGGCATCGTGGGGTTCCTGAAGTCACGCCTGCAAGGCGTCTGAGTCCGCGACCACGAGGAGCAAAATCGCATGCAGACCCCGCAGACCCCTTACATCCTGGTGCTTTATTACAGTCGCACCGGCGCCACGCAGGACATGGCGCGCCTCATTGCTCGCGGTGTCGAGCAGGCCGGCCCGGGCATCGAAGCCCGGCTGCGCACAGTGCCGGCGGTGTCGCCCGTCAGCGAAGCCACTGCACCGGCCGTGCCCGCCAGTGGCGCGGTGTACTGCAGCGAGGACGATCTGCGTCATTGCGCCGGCCTGATCCTGGGCAGCCCGACCCGCTTCGGCAACATGGCCGCGCCGCTCAAGCACTTCCTCGACAACACCGGCGCCCTCTGGCTCTCCGGCGCCCTGATCAACAAGCCGGCGGCCGTGTTCACCTCCACGTCCAGTCTGCACGGCGGGCAGGAATCCACCCTGCTGAGCATGTTCATGCCCCTGCTGCATCACGGCATGGTGCTGTGCGGACTGCCCTACAGCGAGCCGCAGTTGATGGCCACGCAATCGGGCGGGACACCTTATGGCGCGAGTCATCACGCTGGTGCCGACGGCAAGCGCCGCGTGGACGACGACGAAACCGCCCTGTGCCTGGCGCTGGGCCGACGCGTCGCCAGCCTGGCCCTGAAACTGCGCGCCTGACGCGCCCGCAAGACCGAGCGGCCGCTCAAGGCCGTGGAGACACACTGATGCAGAATCTGGAATCCCCCGCCGCCGAGTCACAGCCGCCGAAGCTGATCGAGCAGTCCCACCGCACCGTCGTCTACAGCTATGGCAGTCTGCTGGCGGTATTCGCCCTCTACGCCCTGTGGCAGATCGTCACCGACGGCAATGCCGTCGCGGTGCTGGTGCTGCTGGTGATCAAGACGCTGCCGCTGGCCATCTTCATTCCCGGCCTGCGGGTGCGACGCCTGCGCACCTATGGCTGGCTGTCCTTCGTGTCACTGCTCTATTTCATTCAGTCCGTGCAGACCGCTTTCACGCAGGATGCG
>JACCDZ012098652.1_pt1 | contig 11158 bp, 12 predicted proteins | sample 7449551 | NCBI WGS metagenome assembly JACCDZ01 (sample SAMN15323452, study PRJNA562643) | freshwater metagenome | isolation source: river surface water | place: USA:Blue River Watershed | collected 2017-08-18
CACTCGGTCGAGCTCCTGGTGCAGCTTGGCCAGCTCCGCTTCGTTCTGGCGGGCTTTCTCCCGCATGGTCTTGAGCTCCTCACCCGACGACTTGCTGCTCTCGGACATGGCACGTGTGGCACTGACCATTTCCTTGAGCACCGGCGCAATTTCTTCCAGCGACTTGGCCGACTCGATGGCGCGTGCGCTTTCTTCCAACTTGCCACCAAAGCTGCCCGTCGACTGCGTCAACTCCGACAAGCGCTCAATAAAGGTGGCCAGCATCTGGCGCATTTCTTCCTGCGCTTGCAACATGCGGCCCTTGGCTTCCTTCTGCTTGAAGATGACATCCTTGAGCCGCAGGGCCACATCGTCCAAGCGGCGCAGACTCAGGGGCGGTTGCGCAGCACCCATAAGGGCTTCGATCTGCCCTTTCAACCAAGCCTCTTCCAAGCTCAGTTCGCCAATGTTCTCAAACACCAGGTGCAACAGGCCGAGCAATGCCTTCTTGATCTCAACCTGGTCTTCTGCCGTGAAAGACAGGCGGTCGCTGTAGTTGCTCAGCATGAGCTTGACCGCCACTGCGTCCACACTGGGCTGGCGCAAGGCTTTGACCAGCGCATCGGTCTGGATCAGAAACCGTTCGTCGTCTTCGCCAAAGGCGGGGCGGGCGTATTCGATGAGGCGCGCAATCTGGCCAAAAAACTCTGGTGTTAGCGCGGGGGCACTGGTGTCCCGGGCAGAGGCCGCTGGAGCACCGTTCTCGATAGCAGCGTCTCCACCCGCCGGGGCAAAACCGCCGTATGCCACCAGGGCCGTTTTCACGCCGTCCCAATTCATGCGGTCCACCGCCGATTCCAGCAGGCCTTTTTGGCGCTGCTGGCCCGGTGTTTTGGCGGGCAGGGCCTTGGCGATCTCGCGCATGGTGTCGATCGGAAATGGCTGCACCTGCGGAATGCCCGCAATTTCGTTGTAGATCGACTGGTAGTTCAGCGGCGTGGGCACCAGCTTGCGGGTGGTGAGCTGCTTGAGCGTTTCGCGGGCTATTTCAAAGGGCTTTTTTTCCGTCATGGTCGGTCATCTGCTCTGAAAAAAGGAGCGCACTGCGCAGGTAATACGGGGGCTAGAGGCCAATTGGATGCTCAATTTGTGCTGGCAAGGAAGTCGCGCACCACTTTCACTGTGGCCGCAGCGTCTTCCTCGTGCGGGACATGCCCCAGACCCTCGAACACCACCAATTTCGATCCGACAATATCGGTCTCGAACTTCTTGGCATTTTCCAACGGAATCAGCTGGTCCTGCGCACCCCAGAGAATCAGTGTGGGTTGTCGGATGGTCTTTATTCTCTCTTCATCCCCCCACATACGCTGCTCCATGCGCTGACCCAACGCCTGGCGGTTGCCCGCACGCAGTGTCAATTCAAAGTACCGGTCGACCAGCGCAGGCGTGACACGCTCGGGCTGGCCGTACACATTGCGCACGCTGGCTTCCACCACCTGGCGGGGCAATACGTATTCCATGGCATGGCGCAGACCCGGTATGCGGGCAATCAAAAACCCGATGGGCACCGACTTCGGGCTCAGGGGATAACCAGCAGCATCAACGAGCAGGAGTTTGCCCACACGCGCAGGCGCTGCTACCGCAACACCCCAGGCAATTTGCCCGCCCAGCGAGTTCCCACCCACCACTGCTTGGGGTACTTGCAGGCTATCCATTACCGCCAATACAAAGCGTACATACATGTCAATGGAATAGTCCCCTTGCGGATGCGGTCCGGTGAGGCCAAAGGCGGGCAGATCGAAACGGATGACACGGCGCTGTGGCGCCAGCGCCTGCACCCAGCCTTCCCAGGTGTGCAAGCTGTCAGAGGTTCCATGCAGTAACACGATAGGCATAGGGTCGTCACGCGGGCCTTCGTCGCGCACATGGACTGACATGCCTTGTACCTGCAGCATGCGCGAAGGTGCCTGTGCCCATGCCGGTGCAAGCTGTTCGACGCTGCGATCAGGTTCCCAATTCAGGCCTGTCCAAGCCGCAACCAACAGCAAAAATGCCGCGAAAACTACTGCAAAACCCTTGATTACCCGCCGCATGCCTTATTTCCTTATTTGTATAAATCTGTGTATAACTTTATAGAAAGCAAGCACTTATCCACAACTTGTAGCAATCTTGTCGGGTTGTCCCCATTCGGGGTACACCACGAAAGCACAGCTGCCCACAGCAGTCAAACTAGCGCAAGTCCATGAATTCATTGGGTTTTTTGTGGTTTTCCACACCAATGTGTCTTGCTTATCTACTACTGCTATTTTTATAAATGAATTAAAGACAAGAAGAGGAACAACTTCCCGGCCATTGAAACATGAAAGCCGCGACATGCGGCTTTTTTCGCTCAGAAGAGGCACCAATCAAGTAAGATTTGGGCTTCTTGCCGCCTCCACCCCCCCTTTCATGCCTGTGAGTCCTCCCGCTGCAAAGCAATCTGCCGCGCCCAAAAGCTTTGAAATCAAAAGCGCGCAATTGCCACTGGTAGCCCTGTTGGTACACACCACCGATTGGCAGCAATTGCAACAGGACTTGTTGGCCGAGTTCGGTCCCCAAGGTGAAAGCCCGGACTTTTTTGACCACGACGCACTCGTGGTGGATTTTTCGGCCTTGCCTGGCGAAACACCGGTGGACGATATCGTCCCTGTACTCAGAACACTACGCCAGTGCAACCTGATGCCTGTGGCCATTCGCGGCGCCAGCGATGCCTGGATGCAGGCTGCCCGTGAGTTGGGTCTGTGCCAGGCCGAGCCCGAGGTCTACCACCACTCCCGACCCGCTGAGACGCAGGCGCTGCCCGCAGTGGCCGTACAGGAAGTGGTGCGCGAGGTAGTCCACGAGGTGGTCAGAGAGGTTCCAGGACCTGCGACCATGGTGGTGGACAAACCTTTGCGTTCTGGCCAGAAGGTGTACGCCCGTGGTGCCGACCTCGTGGTACTGGCGCCTGTCAACCAGGGTGCCGAAGTGGTGGCCGATGGGAATATCCATGTGTACTCCACCCTGCGGGGCAAGGCCATGGCCGGCGCCCGCGGCAATGTGAATGCGCGCATCTTTGCGCTGAACCTGGACCCCGAGTTGGTGTCCATTGCCGGTGTGTACCGCACCAGCGAAAACCCCTTGGCCCCCGAAGTGCGCGGAAAAAGCGCCCAGGTGCGCCTGAGTGACGACGGGCTGGAAAAACTGTTGTTTGAAGCCCTCAAATCCTGAAAGAGAAGCAATTCATGGCAAAAATCATCGTGGTGACCTCGGGCAAGGGTGGTGTCGGCAAGACCACCACCAGCGCCAGCTTTGCAACCGGCCTGGCCCTCAAGGGCTTCAAGACTGCCGTCATTGACTTCGACGTGGGCCTGCGCAACCTCGACCTCATCATGGGCTGCGAGCGCCGCGTGGTGTACGACCTCATCAACGTGATCCATGGTGAAGCCAACCTGCACCAGGCCCTCATCAAGGACAAGCAGTGTGAAAACCTGTTTGTGCTGGCCGCTTCCCAAACCCGGGACAAGGATGCCCTCACACAAGACGGTGTGGAAAAGGTGCTCAAGGACCTGGGGGAGATGGGTTTTGACTACATCATTTGCGACTCCCCTGCGGGGATTGAGACCGGCGCCCTCATGGCCATGCATTTTGCAGACGAAGCCTTGGTGGTGACCAACCCGGAGGTGTCCTCGGTGCGTGACTCCGACCGCATCCTGGGCATGTTGTCGAGCAAGACCAAGCGTGCAATTGAAGGGTCTGACCCCATCAAGGAACACCTGCTCATCACCCGCTACAACCCCAGCCGCGTCGATTCGGGCCAGATGCTCTCGCTCGAAGACATCCAGGACATCCTGCGCATCAAACTCATCGGTGTGATTCCCGAAAGCGAATCGGTGCTACAGGCTTCCAACCAGGGTGTTCCGGCCGTGCACATGCAGGGTAGCGACGTGTCCGAAGCCTACAAGGACGTCATTGAGCGCTTCCTGGGCAAAGACATCCCCATGCGTTTCACCGAGGCCCCCAAGCAAGGCCTGCTCAAGCGTTTGTTCGGAGGGAAATAAGCCATGGCTTCCCTGTTGTCATTTTTTCTGGGCGAGAAGAAGTCCACGGCCAACGTGGCCAAGGAGCGCTTGTCCATTTTGTTGGCCCACGAGCGTGCCGGACGCAATGCCTCCGCCCCCGACTACCTGCCCGAGCTGCAGCGTGAGCTGGTGGCGGTGATCAGCAAGTACGTCAAGATCAACCCCAATGACATCAAAGTCATTGCCGGCCGCCAGGACAACCTCGAAACACTCGAAGTCAAGATCGAGTTGCCCGAAAGCCGCTAAGCAGTAGCGGCGGGCCGCTCGAAGGGCCTGCCGCGCCACTCTCTATACTGGGGGGTGTGAATCCCGCTACCCTGACCCAGCGTGCACTGATCCACAGTACGCGCCACTCGACCCGGCTTTTTGCATCGGTCGGGATTCTCATGGCGCTTTATCTCTTGGTGCTGCAGTTGACCGGCGCCGTTCCACGCCAGTTTGTGGCGCCCTCCCTGATCGCGGTGACTTCGCTGGCGGCCTTGGTGTTGCACTACCGGGTCAACCCACGGATGTCGGTGTTGGTTTTTGTGTGGGGCATCTGGCTCACCATCGTCTTGCAGGCGGTGTTGCGCAATGGTGTGGCCCAACCAGCCCTCTATGCTTTGCCCGCGCTGTATTTGTTGGCGGGCTGGGTGCTGGGCATGCGCCAGGGCGTGGCCTTGGCCATCTTGTCCATATTGGCGGTGCTGGGTCTTGCCAGCCTGGAAACGCGTGCTTGGTTGGACACGCGTGTTCCCATGTCGGCGTGGGCCCAGGCCATGCCCATCGTGCTGGTGTTGCTGGCCAGCTTGGCGGCCATGGTTTTCATTCTGAAGCAGCACTGGCGCGAGGTGCTGCAGACTGAGCAGCTCAACGAGTCGCTGGAAGGCACCGTGGCCCAACTGCGTACTGGCGAGGAAGCCCTGCAGCGCTCCGAACAGCGCTTCCACAAAATCACTGCGTCCAACCCCTTGCCGGTGGCGGTCAACCGCCTATCGGACGGGCGCTACCTGTACGTGAACGAGGCCTGGTGCCGCACGTTTGGCTGGCAAGCCGAGCAGGCCATCGGCCAGACTTCCCATGCGCTGAATTTCTGGCTGGACCGCGCCGAGCTTGCCGCCCTGATGGCAGAGTTCCGGCGCCAGGGGCGCTTGTACAACCACGAAATGTCTGCCAAGACTGCTTCCGGCGAGGTGCTGGGCTTGTTGTTGAACGCCGAGAGCATTGAATTCGACGGCCAAGCCGCGCTCTTGGCCATCATGCTGGACCAGACCGAGCGCAAGCACATTGAGCAAGAGGTACGCAGCCTCAATGCGGCCTTGGAGCAGCGGGTGCTGGAGCGCACCGCCGAACTCAGTGCAGCACTGGACATGCTCAAGCGCAGCCAGGACGAACTGGTGCATTCGGAAAAACTAGCGTCCCTGGGCAGCCTGGTGGCGGGCGTGGCGCACGAGCTCAACACCCCCATTGGCAACGCCTTGGTCAGCGCCAGTGCTTTGGCCGACATGACGCGGGATTTTGAAAGCCAGTACGCCCGCGGCGAATTGCGCCGCTCCGTGCTGGAGGCCTACCTGCACCAGTGCCGGGAGGGGGCAGAGCTCACACAGCGCTCCCTCTACCGGGCCAACGAGCTGGTGCACAGCTTCAAGCAGGTAGCGGTAGATCAGTCTTCGGAGCGGCGCCGGGCGTTTGACCTGGCGGCGACCTTGCAGGAAGTGGTGGATACCCTGCGGCCCAACATCAAGGGCAAGCCCTGGACCATTGGGCTGGATGTGGCGCCCGGCATAGCCATGGAAAGTTACCCCGGCCCGCTGGGTCAGGTGGTCATCAACCTCGTGATGAACGCCTTGCTGCACGCATTTGACGGGCGCGAAACCGGCACTGTGGTGTTGCAGGCCGGGCCTGCAGAGGGTGGGCAGGTGACATTGACTTGCAGCGACAACGGCAATGGCATTGCCAGCGAACATTTGGCACGCATATTCGACCCCTTTTTCACTACCAAACTCGGCCAGGGCGGCTCCGGTTTGGGGCTGGCCATCGTGCACCGGTTGGTGGGGCAGGTGCTGCAGGGCGACATCGTGGTGGACAGTGCGCCCCAGCAGGGAACCCGCTTTATTCTGACCCTGCCGCTGGTGGTGGCAGAACTCGAAATCTAGAACTGCCTGCGTATTTGCTACCAAATATATAGCTGCTTGCGCAGTATCTACGGGGGCTAGGATCTGTTTTCATGCCCAAACGCGTCAAAGTCCAATCGTTCTGAAGTTCGCCCCGTGGCCTGGCCGTGGGCGTAGCGCAGCTCCGTGATGTGGGCATGGTCTGCCCCCAGGCGCACCACGGTGCTGGCGCGTGTGCCGTAGTGGGGCGTGTGGATGAAGACGCCCGACAGCGCCCGTTCCAGCGCAAGCCCGACCCCGGTGTCTGGCAGTTCCGCGTCGGGTGCCGGGGTGCCGTCGGCCAGCAGGGCCAGCAGCTGGTCTTCATTGGCGTGGTCGGCCACCGCTGAGTGCAGCGCGTGCTGCAGGCGGCGCAGTTTGGGCCAGGGGGTGTGAAAGTCGGCATTGGACACCCCGCCCGGGCCGCTGGGCAGGCAGACGATGCGCCCGTGACACCCTGTGCGCCCTTCCAGCCCGAGCAAAGCCTCACCATCCCACAGCAGCAGGTTGAACGGGTTGTAGCACGCACTGCGGGGTGCGAGTTGCGCCAGGTAGGCCTGCGCACTGGTGCCGCCTGCCAGGAAGTCGTGTACCAGGTGGCCGCGCGAAGGTGCGCCCGGGTCGCTCGACAGGCCCTGGCGGTAGTTGGTCAGCGCCGCAAAACGCCGCCCTTGCGCCACGCCGAGCCAGGTGCCCCCGCCTTGCAGGTCGCGCCCGGCCACGATGCGTCCCCCTTCCCAGCGGTGCAGAGGGGCCGCCGCGCGGCTGTAGGCCTCGTCGCGGTTGGCTACGAGCAGCAACTCGGTGGGCGCACCGGGTTGCCAGTGCCAGGCCAAAATACACATGGGCGGCCCTACACCGGCAGTGCAGTCTTGTCGACCACCCGGCGCAGCACAAAGCTCGAATGCACGCCCGTGACGCCTTCGATGCGGGTGATCTTGTTGAGCAGCAGGGCTTGGTAGTGGTCCATGTCGCGCACGGCTACTTTCACCTGGTAGTCCGCGTCCTGCCCGGTGATGAGCAAGCACTCCAGCACCTCGGGCAGCACGCTGATGGTGCCTTCGAAGTTGGCGAAGCGCTCGGGCGTGTGCTTGTCCATCGAGATGTAAATGAGGGCAATGAGCGTCAGCCCCAGCTTTTTGGCGTCGAGTACGGCGCGGTAGCCCTGGATCAGGCCCGCTTCTTCGAGTGCGCGTACCCGGCGCAGGCAGGGCGAAGGCGACAGCCCAATGCGCTCGGCCAGATCCTGGTTGGCGATGCGCCCGTCGGATTGCAATATTTCGAGAATTTGCTTGTCATACCGATCAATATTCATACCATGCCTTTAAACCGACGTTGATTGGAACATTATGCCAACATCAAGCCAAAATTGCGCAATTTCGCAATTACCTGCTCCAAGCCCCGCGCTACACTTCTTCCCAACTGTTGATCACAGCACACTTGCCGGTGGGGCCACAAACTCCATACGGCGCACGGTGGCCTTACCGGGCCGCTGGTGGCAAAAGACATGTCCCCGCCCTGTTACCGCAGGCGGGGACATTTTGTTTGGGGGGTGCCCTGCAGAACCCATACTGCCAGCAGCATTGGACCGCCGTGGTTAGGATGCGGGTCATGACTGACAAGCAAAAAATAGCCGGGGCTACCCAATGGCTGCGCCCCTACACCCGCTGGAGCGCCCGCTTTGCCATGGCGGCCCCCGCCTGGGTGCCGGGTTTTATCCGCCACGCCCCCCTCAAAAGCGTGAACCTGCTGCTACGTGGCTACCAGCGCTTGTTGCGCCACTGAGCCCATGGCCCATATTCCCCGTTTGACGCTCGAACTCGCCGTATTGCTGCACACCCAGCGGGTGGCGGCACTGGGCACGCTGGACGCCGCAGGCCTGCCCTTTGTGTCCATGGTGCCTTACGCCATTGCCATGGAACCGGGCGTGCTGGTCCTGCACGTGAGCGCCCTGGCCGCCCACACCGGCAACATGGAACGCGCGCCGGAAGTCTCGGCCCTGGTTATGCATTCGGAAGTGGCGGGTGAGCCTGTGCATGCCTTGCAGCGCGTCACGCTCGGTTGCCGGGCTGAAACGCTGGCGCGCGAGCATGTGCTCCATGCCCCTTGCCGTGCGGCCTACCTGCACCGCTTTCCCGACGCCGAGCCCATGACCGCGTTGCCCGACTTCCGCTTTGTGGCCCTGCACCTGCAGCAGGCGCGCCAGGTGGCGGGCTTTGGCGCTGCCCGCTCGGTAGATGCCGAGACCCTGCAGGAAGCCCTGCGCACCCTGCCCTGAAGCAAGGGTAGCCGGATGGGTCAGGCTGCCTGGGCCCCTGCGGCCGGGCCTTGCACAAAGGCAATCATCATGCGCGCCACGGCATCGCCTTCGTGGCCGAGCTTGAGGCTCTCCAGCGCGTTGTCCACTTTTTCGTCGGTCCAGGAACCGCGGCGGCGGCCGATGATGAAGCTGCTGTAGTCGGGCACAAACTCCGGATGGGCCTGCACGCAGAACACTTCCGCACCCTTGGCGTAGCCGGCCACGGGGCAAAAGTCGCTGGTGGCTACCAGGCGTGCGCCGTCGGGCAGCTCCAGCACCTGGTCTTGGTGGCTGGCCAGCAGCGCGATCTCCGATCGGCCCTCGGCGCCGGGGAATTCGGGCGCAACCCATTGGTAGGTCATGCGCCCGGTACCCCAGCCTTTTTCGCTGCGGCCCACCTGGGCGCCCATGCAGTAGGCAATGAGCTGGTGCCCGAAGCAGATACCCAGCAGCTTTTTCTTCTGTGCCAGTAGCGTGCGCACACGGCGGCGCAGCTCCACCACCCAGGGCTCACTCGAAAACGAGTCGAATTTGCTGCCCGTGAGCAGCACCGCATCAAACCGGTCAAAGCTGTCCGGGTACTGCTGCTCCATGGTGTTGAATATCTCCACCTTCCAGTCGGTGGCGCCTGCATTGCGCAGCAGCTTCTCCGCCATCACGCCGTAGCTCACAAAAGTGGTCGATGCCGCAGGATCGAGCGTGTCGTTGTTCAGGATGCAGAGCGAAGTGGCCATTGGCGGTGGAGGGCAAAGTGGTGGAGAAAGAAGGCGCGATTGAACGACTTTTTGCACCGCGACAACAGTACCAATTTGCAAAAAAGCCGCGCCGAATTGGTATTTTGGCCAATAAATTTGGGGTTTTCCCTTGTGCTGGCTAAAATTCCGGGTTGCTTTGAGTGCCCAGTCGCTTGTTGCTCAGGTTATAGAAAAACAGCCCTGCATCCGCGGGAGATTGACGAATTGACCTTGACGTGGCGACAGCGCAAAACAGTGCCATTTTCTGCATTGCCTTGCGCCAGCCACTTCAAAAGCAGTCCGCAACGTTTTGAGATAACAGGAACACTAAGCATGGCAAAGGAAGAATTGATTGAGATGATGGGCGTGGTCAACGAAGTGTTGCCCGACACCCGTTTTCGCGTCACGCTGGACAACGGTCACCAGCTCATCGCCTACTCGGCAGGCAAGATGCGCAAGAACCACATCCGCATCCTCGCGGGCGACCGCGTCTCGCTGGAACTCTCGCCCTACGACCTGTCCAAGGGCCGTATCAATTTCCGCCACATCGAAGGCCGCCCCCCCATGAGCAGCACCGGGGGCAACCGCCGCTGATCCCACGGAGTTGTTGAATCCAAAAAAGCGCCTTGTCAGGCGCTTTTTTCTTGGGCGTAGGCGGGCAGCCGTGCCCCGCAGTGCTGGCAGTAAAGCGCTTGTGGCAGGTGCCCCTCGGTCAGGCATTCATGGCAGGTGCGGGTGGTCGGGCTGCTGCTGGCGCGGCGCGAAGTCATCTCTGCCGTAACGATACCGGTGGGTACGGCCAGCGTGCCCCAGCCCAGCAACATCATCACCGAGGCGATCATCCGCCCCAGGTCAGTCTTGGGGGTGATGTCACCGAAGCCGACGGTCGTCATGGTGGTAATGGCCCAGTACACCGCGGTAGGAATGCTGCTAAAGCCATTCGCAGGTCCTTCCACCACGTACATCAGGGTTCCCATGACCAGCACAATCATCAGCACGGCCGACAAAAACACCGCAATCTTGCGCCGACTGGCCTTGAGTGCATCGCCCAGGGCGTTGAACTCGGACACATAGGCCGTGAGCTTGAAGACGCGGAACACCCGCAGCAGCCGCAGAATGCGCACGTCGATGAGTGCGTGAATTTCTGGAAACGCCCATGACAGGTAGGTGGGCAGCACCGACAGCAGGTCGATGATGCCGTAAAAGCTCAGCGCGTAGCGCATGGGGTGGCGCACGCACGCCAGCCGTGCCAGGTATTCCAGCGTGAAGGCAATGGTGAAGCACCACTCCATCACATCAAAAACGGTGCCCCAGCGGCTGGCGATGGACTGCACGCTGTCGAGTACCACCACACACACGCTGACCACGATGGCGGCAATCAGCACCAGGTCAAACCAGCGCCCGGCGCGGGTGTCGGCCTCGAAAATGATGGTGTACAGCCGCAGGCGCCAGCCCGCCAGGGGCTTGCCGAGCAAGGTGGCGTCAGTCATGCTTGCCAAAGCCGCAGCGGTGGTGCCAATGGGCCTTGACGCGGGTTCAGCCCAGCGCCCGGCGGGTGCGCACCGCGGCCGCCAGCTGCTCCAGCACCGGCACCGTCTGCGCCATGCTGATGCAGGCATCGGTCACGCTCACACCGTGCTGCAGCGGCGTGCCAGGCTTGATGTCTTGCCGGCCCTCGTTCAGGTGGCTCTCGATCATGATGCCGGTGATGCGCGCATCGCCGCCCGCAATTTGCGCCGCCACTTCGCCCGCCACCACGATTTGGCGCGCATGCTGCTTGGAACTGTTGGCGTGGCTCACGTCGATCATCACCTGCTCGCGCAGGCCCGCGGCCTTGAGCAGCGCGCAGGCCGCGTCCACGTCTTCGCTGGAATAGTTGGGTGCCTTGCCGCCGCGCAGAATGACGTGGCAGTC
>JACCDZ010099432.1_pt1 | contig 11153 bp, 9 predicted proteins | sample 7449551 | NCBI WGS metagenome assembly JACCDZ01 (sample SAMN15323452, study PRJNA562643) | freshwater metagenome | isolation source: river surface water | place: USA:Blue River Watershed | collected 2017-08-18
GCAAATCTACTTTGATCAATCGTTTCTTAGGACGACGTGAAGCTATTGTTGAAGATACACCTGGTGTTACTCGCGATCGTGTTCAGTATGAATGCGAATGGGGCGGTCGACGTTTCATCATTATGGACACCGGTGGTTGGGAAGCAAAGCCTGATGGAATCGCAGTTCAGGTAAGTGCGGGATCAGAGCTTGCAATGCAAGAAGCAGATGTACTTGCATTTGTTGTTGATGCACAAGTTGGTGCTTTAGATGAGGATGACACATTGGTGCAACATCTTCGTAAAGCTAAGAAGCCGACAATTTTGATTGGTAACAAGGTAGATGGGGAGCGTGAAGAGGCTGAAGCACATGGATTGTGGAGCCTTGGTTTAGGTGAACCACGTTTTGTTTCTGCACTTCATGGACGTGGCAGTGGCGACTTGCTCGATCACATTGTCAGCGTTTTGCCTGAAGTTGGTCGCGCGCAGAATCAGGATGGTTACCGCAAGGTTGCATTAATCGGTCGTCCTAATGTTGGAAAATCATCGTTGTTTAATGCGATCGCCGGAGAATCTCTGTCAATTGTTGATGATGCTGCCGGAACAACTCGCGATCCAGTTGACTCTTTGCTCTCTTTTGGTGGATCAACTTGGAGATTTATCGACACCGCTGGTTTGAAGAAGAGAGCAAACCAGGATTCAGGAACCGATTATTACGCATCGTTGCGCACCGCGACAGCGCTAGAACGTTGCGAGGTAGCGGTAGTTGTATTGGATGCTTCTGAACCAATAACTGAACAAGATTTGCGCGTCATCACAATGGTGGAAGAGGCCGGTAAGGCCATGGTCATTGTGATGAACAAATGGGATCTAGTTGATGAAGATCGTCGCAACCAGTTAGACCGCGAGATTGATCGCCACCTTGACCAAGTTGAATGGGCGCAAAGAGTAAACATTGCCGCCAAGACTGGATGGCACCGAGATCGTTTGGCTCCAGCTTTGCGTACCGCGCTAGATAGTTGGGAACGACGAGTACCGACGGCAAAGCTCAACTCATTCCTTGGTGCCCTCATCGGAGCGACCCCGCCACCTGTACGTGGTGGAAAGCAGCCAAAGGTTTACTACGCAACGCAGGCGGGTATTGCACCTCCTAAATTTGTGGTGTTTTCTAGCGGCTGGATAGAAGCCTCTTACCGTCGCTTTATTGAGCGACGTTTGCGTGAGGAGTTTAAATTCCCGGGAACCCCGGTTCAGGTAGCGGTACGAGTCAAGGAGCGCGACAAGGAATGAGCTCATCAGTGATTAGCGTTCCTAACGCTCTCACCTTTCTGCGTTTCCTAGGCATTCCATTATTTATCTACCTCACCCTGTCCCTAGAGGCAGATGGTTGGGCAATTGTTGTGCTGGCCATAGGCGGTGCGACCGATTACTTTGATGGAAAGATCGCTCGAGCCTGGAATCAAACCTCTCGCTTTGGTGAGTTGGCAGATCCTGCCATCGATCGTCTCTACATCTTTGCGACTTTGGTCGTCTTTTTAATTCGAGATGTTGTTCCAGTCTGGATGATCGCAATCATCATCGGAAGAGATCTGATTTTGGCGGTTATTACTATTGTTATGAATCGCCGCGGCTTTGCTCCATTTACAGTTACATACCTTGGCAAGGCGGCAACCTTCAATCTGCTCTACGCCTTCCCATTTCTTCTGTTAGCCCAATCAGATGGGGCTTGGGGGAGCATCGCATTTGTCGCGGGGTGGAGTTTTGCTATCTGGGGCGTTGCCCTCTACATTTCAACCGGTATTAGTTATGCGCGCGAAGGTATTTCGCAGATGAGAGGAAACCATGTCATCAATTCCTAATGAGCTTTCATACACAAAGGAACATGAGTGGGTCTCTGCGCAGGATTCAACCTACACAATGGGTATCACTGATTACGCACAAGCAGCATTGGGCGACATTGTCTATGTTCAACTTCCAAAGGTTGGAGAAACGGTAACTGCAGGAAAGGTCTGCGGTGAGGTTGAATCGACCAAGAGTGTTTCAGAGATTTATGCACCTGTTACAGGAACTGTTGTTGCAATTAATGATTCTTTATCTAATTCTCCTGAAAGTATCAATTCTGATCCATACGGCGCTGGCTGGCTGGCAAAGATCGAGGTCACAACAGCACCATCAGAGCTATTAACCGCTGCTCAATACGGCGAAATCACGGCTTGACCTTATCCGCCTAACTCTCTAGTGTCACCCTTAAGTTGACGGTGAGGAGGTAGGGCAGTGGCTGCAGAGCAATCACAGAACGAGCTCACTACCACCATCCACCTAGGTCTACGTGAGGTTTCAAATCCTTCAGAAAAACATCTTGAAGAACAACTCGCCCTGCTTTCCCCGCAGGACCGAGAGGTTGTAGCCGAAATTCAAAACTCCGGCGGTGAAAAAGCGATGATTCTAATCGCTCGTGGAGCCAATAAAGGCTCTCGATTCTTAATCACCTCTGAGGGAGTAGTAATCGGTCGTTCAAGTGATTGTTCGGTTTTTCTAGATGATGTAACGGTTTCACGAAAACACGCAAAGATCTCTAAGCAGGGCAAGCGTTTTGTTCTCAAGGATGAAGGTTCTCTCAACGGAACTTACATCAACAATATTTCCATCACAGAGCATGAACTTGTTTCAGGTGATGAGTTTCAAGTAGGTAAGTTCCATTTGCTTTTCGTCGGTTCCAACTAGGGGAGTAGTCATGGCAGTTCCAGCACGCGCATATTTGAGCATCGGTGAAGTCCTTAACCGTTTGCGTGGAGATTTTGCGGATATAACAATCTCAAAGATTCGTTTCCTCGAATCTGAAGGGTTGATTGAGCCGCAACGAACACCATCTGGTTACCGAAAGTTCACAAGCTCAGATCTAGAGCGGCTGCGTTATGTACTGCTTGCTCAACGCGATCAGTATCTGCCTCTTAAGGTCATCAAGGAAAATCTTGATGCGATTGATCGTGGTCTTCAGCCAGCTGCGGTAGGTGGAGTACCCGCACCTCGTCCAACAATTGGCTTGGCAACTATCGATGGCGAAATGGCACCGAGTGCATTTGGCGAAATCAGTGAAATGCGCCTTTCACGAGATGAGCTTTTGAAGAACAGTGGTCTAGCAGAGGATCAGTTGGTTGAGCTTGAAGGTTATGGATTAATCACAGCTCGTGGCCGTCATTACGATGGCGATGCGCTGGCGATTGCTAAGGCGGTAACTGAGATGGGCGGTTTTGGAATCGAAGCTCGCCATCTACGTTCATTTAAATCGGCGGCAGATCGTGAGATTGGTTTAATCGAGCAGGTCATCACACCGTTGACTCGCCAAAAAGGCGCTGAATCAAAGGCTCGCGCTGAAGAGGTTCAGAAGGAGATCGCATCTCTTTCAATTCGTTTGCATGCCGCACTTGTTCGCGGTGGCCTCAACCGTCTTCGCTCATAATCGTTAATCGGGCGAAAAAAGGTATGTTGATTCCTATGGAGGTTATTGGCGTTCGCGTCGAGATGCCATCCAATCAGCCAATCGTTCTTCTCAAGGAGATTGATGGCACCCGTTTTTTGCCGATCTGGGTAGGAGCGGTTGAGGCGACAGCCATCGCCTTTGCCCAGCAGGGGGTCGAACCACCAAGGCCGCTGACCCACGATCTCATGAAAAACTTGGTAGAGCTCTTTGATGCGACCTTGATCGCGGTTCATTTAACTGAGATTAAGGATGGGGTTTTTTACGCAACCCTGAACCTACGTGATGGCTCAGGGGAGCCGTTAACTCTCTCAGCCAGACCATCTGATGCGATCGCATTAGCTGTACGAACCCACAGCAACATCTTGGCCACGGAGGAGCTACTCAACGAGGTCGGGGTTGAGATCCCACAAGGCGAGGGCGACAACCTAGAAGTGGAGAAATTTCGGGAGTTTTTGGATCAAATCAACCCCGAGGATTTCGCGGGCTAAGGCCACAAACCCTCAACCTCAAGTAGAGGTTTGCCTCGTGTCGGTCATTGTTTACCCGTAGCTCTAGCCTTACATTTGTCTCACTCCCCAAGAGAAATGAGCTTTCCCCGTGTCCCCAGAAGAGATGGAAATCGGTTACCGAGGCGCTACAGCTTGCTCGGCCGCTGGAATTAGCTACCGTCAATTAGATTATTGGGCACGTACAGGTTTAGTTGAGCCAAGTATTAGAACCGCAAGTGGTTCGGGAACGCAACGTCTTTATGGCTTTCGCGACATCTTGGTTTTGAAGATTGTTAAGCGTTTATTGGATGCTGGAGTCTCATTACAAAATATTCGTACCGCGGTAGATCACCTGCGCAGTAGGGGAGTTACTGAGCTAGAGCGCATCACCTTGATGAGCGATGGCGCATCGATTTATGAGTGTGCAAGCCCAGATGAAATTATCGACTTGTTGCAAGGCGGCCAAGGCGTATTTGGCATCGCTGTCGGCAAGGTGTGGCATGAGGTTGAAGGATCTCTATCTGTACTTCAGGGTGAAGTAAATGGTCAGCCTGTAGGTGGCGAAGGTAACGATGAACTTTCATTACGTCGCAAGTTTAAAGGCGCGTAATAACACCCTTGTAAGTAGTATTTGTGCCTTGTAGTAGTTGCTACTAACTGTCGACAGGGGATTGTTTTGTCTCGTTCATTTGAGGATCGTCATATTGGACCAACCTCAGTGGATGAAGCAGCGATGCTTAAGCACCTTGGGTATTCAGACCTAACCTCCTTCATCTCAGATGTTGTCCCATCAAATATCGCGATCAATGGTGTTATTGAGAAAGCGCTGGATTCTGGCAAGAGCGAGGTCGAAGTAATTGCAGAGCTTCGTTCTATTGCATCAGAGAACAAGGTCTTTCGTTCTTTAATCGGCACCGGTTATTACGGAACGATCGTTCCGCCCGTAGTTAAGCGCAATGTGTTGGAAAATCCTTCGTGGTACACCGCTTACACGCCATATCAACCAGAAATTTCTCAGGGTCGTTTGGAAGCTCTCTTTGCTTTCCAAACGATGATTTGTGAGTTAACCGCGTTAGATATTTCCAACGCATCAATGTTGGATGAAGGAACCGCCGCAGCAGAAGCGATGACCCTTGCCCGCAGAGCCTCAAAGTTAAGTGATGATGCGGTTTTCTTGATCGAAGAGCATGTTCATCCTCAAACCAAAGCTGTAGTTATTACTCGCGCAAAGCCGCTTGGAATCAATGTTGTAGAAATTGATTCGGGACATGTTGCACGTGATGGTTACGATGGCGAATTCTTCGGAGCATTACTTCAATATCCAGATACAACTGGAACTGTTATTGATTACACATCTTTTGCTGAGTATGCACATTCCCGTGATGCGCTAGTAATTGCAGCTACTGATTTATTAGCTCTGACATTGTTGAAAGCTCCAGGGGAGTGGGGTGCTGACATTGCAGTTGGAACCGAGCAACGCTTTGGCGTTCCTATGGGATTTGGTGGACCACACGCCGGATTCTTAGCGGTGCGCAATGGCTTAGAACGTTCTATGCCAGGTCGCCTTGTAGGTCAAAGTATTGACGCAACCGGTAAGCCAGCTTTTCGTTTAGCGCTGCAAACTCGCGAACAACATATTCGTCGCGATAAGGCCACATCAAATATTTGTACAGCGCAGGTTCTACTTGCAAACATGAGTGCTTTCTATGCGATGTGGCATGGACCGGTTGGTCTTCGAGATATTGCTGAGCGAGTTCATAACTTTGCAGCTCGTCTACATGCAGCGACGGGCAATCGTGAAGATGTTGTTTTTGACACGGTTCATATCGTTGTAAAGGATGCTGACGCGATTCATAAGAAGGCAGCCGCAGTTGGAATTAACTTTGCTCGCGTTAGTGGTACCGAAATTCGTGTGGCTTTTGATGAAGAGACAACTGAAGAACTGTTCCAGCAGGTCTTACAGATTCTTGGTTTATCTGACACAACAGGGGAGAAGATCCCCGCTCGGTTTGCCCGCACCAGTAAGTACTTAACCCACCCGGTCTTTAATACCAACCATAGCGAGACCGGAATGATGCGCTACCTGCGCAACCTTGCGGATAAAGATTTAGCGTTGGATCGAACCATGATTCCATTGGGTTCTTGCACGATGAAACTCAACTCTGTCACAGAGATGGAAGCAGTTACGTGGCCAGAGTTCTCTTCCCTTCATCCATTTGCACCGGCTGATCAGACAGTTGGTTCACGCAAACTGATTCAGCAGCTATCTGATTGGTTAGTAGCGATCACTGGATATGACGCAGTCTCTTTGCAGCCAAATGCCGGTAGCCAGGGGGAGTTCGCGGGATTGCTGGCCATCCGTAATTATCATGACACGCGCGGAGATCAATCTCGCAACATCTGTTTGATTCCATCCAGTGCTCACGGAACCAATGCGGCATCAGCTGTGATGGCGGGCATGAAGGTCGTTGTGATTGATTGTGATGAAAACGGGAATGTTTCAGTTGATGACATCAAGGCCAAGATCGCAGAACATGGCGATGCACTGGCCGCCTTAATGATTACCTACCCATCAACACACGGCGTTTTCGAGACCGCTGTTTCAGAAATCTGCGAATTAATTCATAACGCTGGCGGCCAGGTCTACGTTGATGGCGCAAATTTGAATGCATTGGTGGGTGTTTCTCAGCCCGGTAAGTTTGGTGCAGATGTTTCACACTTGAATCTTCACAAAACGTTTGCGATTCCTCATGGTGGAGGAGGGCCTGGCGTTGGTCCGGTTATCGCTCGTGCACATTTAGCGCCGTTTTTGCCTAACCATCCATTGGATGTAAACGCTGGTCCATCGACGGGACCTGGACCAATTTCTGCTGCACCATTTGGTTCAGCAAGTATCTTGCCAATCTCGTGGGCGTACATTCGTTTATTGGGGGGAGCAGGGTTAACTCACTCGACGCAGGTTGCAATCTTGTCTGCCAATTACATCGCTGCACGACTTCAGGATTCATATCCAGTTCTCTACACAGGCGCTAATGGCCGAGTTGCGCACGAGTGCATCTTGGATATTCGTGGAATCACTAAAGATTCTGGTGTCACAGTTGATGACATCGCAAAGCGCTTAATGGATTACGGCTTCCATGCACCGACTATGTCATTCCCGGTTGCAGGTACCTTGATGATTGAACCAACTGAATCAGAGGACATCTCTGAAATTCATCGCTTCATTGATGCGATGATTTCCATTAGAGCTGAGATTCAAGAGATTATTGATGGAAAGATCGCCGTAGAGGCGTCAGCATTGCGCCATGCGCCTCACACAGCCCTTTCTGTGGTCTCTAGCGATTGGGATCGTGGCTACAGCCGTGAAAAGGGTGGTTACCCAGTTGTCCTAGATGGCTTAGTTGCTGGTGAATCAATTGGTTCACGGATGAAGTACTGGCCACCGGTTTCCCGCATTGATGGCGCACATGGTGATCGCAATCTGGTCTGTGCATGCACGCCGCTTGAAGATTATCAATAGGAGAGGTTGTTTAGGCTGACGTCAGCCTGTTCCCTTTCTTACTTTACATAATGTAACTTATCGGCGTTATATATACGCTCGGCGGGCAACCAGGAACAAAGCCACCAATACGCCTATGAGCGCCCAATCTCCAGCCTTATCGCGAGGTGTTTGACCCTCAATGAGGCCAATCTCGGCGCGAATACTGTCAGCCGTTGCCATAGATGTTTGTTCAACTACATTTCCTGAAAAGTCGATAATCGCAGAGTAACCAGTTGTTGATACCGAGGCGATATTTCGGCCATGTTCAATAGCCCGAATTCGAGTCATCGATAATTGCTGCGCGCTTTCTGCTGACATTCCAAAGGTTGCACTGTTGGTTTGAACCGCCAAAATATTGGAATCAGCTGCTGCTTGGTGCAGAAGATCATCATCGATGAGCTCATAACAGATCACCGGAGCCACCATAATCTCGCCAATTGAAAAGGTTTTACCAGTATCACCTGGTGAAAAGTCATCAACATCATCGACCAAAGGTGAAACGATTCTGGCCAGAGATCTCAAGGGTATGTACTCACCAAAAGGTGTTAGATGTTGTTTTATGTAAGTTTCAGGCATCTCACCGCCCCATAAAATCGAAGTATTGAGTGTTTTATTACCTTTGCTAAGAATTGCCCCAATAATCAATGGTTGCTTAATGGAATCTAGTGACTCTTTAACATCAGCATTGAGAAATGGATCAACATCTACCGAGTTTTCTGGCCACACAATTAAATCGATATTTGGATCTCTTGCAATCTCCTTTTGCGTTAATTCGTAGTGATTATTGAAAACGGCCTTAGCTCTAGAATTAAAATCCAATCCCATTTGTGGAACATTTCCTTGAATCATTAATACCGAAGCATTTCCTGTTGTCGACAAATTAATCGGAATCAAAAGAGACAGAAATGGCAAAAAAGTAATGAGTGAAAATTTCTTGTGTAAACCAAAGAACATGATGAGCGCGATTACAAGTGTTACCGCAGATAGCGCTGATGCACCACCAATCGCGGCAATTTTTGAATACGGAGAATCTGCTTGTGTATAGGCCATGCGCACCCAACCAAATCCCCCAAATGGAAATCTATTGCGAAGTTCTTCCAGCAGGATGTACAGCAAGGGATAAGCAGAGATCCCCCACTTAGAAACGAGAGCTAACGGTAAGTAGAAAATCGATAAACCTAACGCCAGAATTACCCACGGAATCGAGCCAACAAAGGTGCTGCTCCAATGCAAAACAATTAAGTTAAGTGATAAAGCAAATACAAATGAAGATAAAACTTTCCTTTGTGTGATTGAAAGTGCATACATATGCGCTGCGATCGCAATGGGCGCAACCCACCACTTCCCCACCGGTTCGAAGGCGGCAGAGAGGAGTACTCCAGATACCGCTGAAAGTAGAAGAGCTACCAACCTAAGGCACTGATCAAACGATCAACGCTCGCACCTAGCGCGTAACGTTCCTTGAATTGGTAGATAGCAGAAAGATCCCCAGGGGCTTGTGGCAGTTTTAAATCAACCTTCGGAAGGGGTGCATCTCGTGCTACCCGAACTAATTTGGGAGCAATCTTTAAATAATCTGCTCCAGCGATTATCTTTTTTGCAAGTGCTGGAGGCAGCGCTTCATGAGCCTCTAACGCTGCCGCCAAAGCATCTTCCACGGTTGCAAAGTTATTGGCAATTACTGCAGCACCCTTTTCGCCAATACCTTTTACTCCAGGTAAACCATCGGATGGATCTCCACGAAACATCGCAAATAGATCGTAACGATCTCCAGGTATTGCGTACTTGTCGGCAACATATTTAATGTCGACTAAATCATGTTGCGAGATTCCCTTTGCAAGGTAAACAACTTTGATATCTCTTTTGTCATCAACCATTTGGAAGAGATCACGATCTCCAGTAACTATTCGGATAGGACCCTTTTCAATCTCCGCATACGTTGCCATCACATCATCGGCTTCGTAATCATCTACACCGACAACCGGAATCCCAAAGAGATCCAGAAGATCGAGCAGAATCGGAATTTGAGGGGTAAGAGTTTCCGGCTCCTCCTCTTCTTCACCCTCTTCTTCTAAGCGATTAGCTTTGTACTCTGGGAAAATATCAACACGCCAACTTGGTCGCCAATCTCCATCCAAACAAGCAACTAAACGATCTGGCTTGTACACATTCATCAAACGAGCGGTCATATCGATGTAACCACGAATCGCGTTGACCGATGTTCCATCTGGAGCAAGAAGCGTGTCAGGCATTCCGTAATATGCGCGATACCAAAGGGATGCGCTATCCAAAAGCATTAAAGTCATACATCCCCCATTAAGTAAGCCACTACTCCCCTGTCGATGCGCTTAACCGCATCCTTACAGACTGGGCGCAGTTTTTCACTGGCCCCGCCAATCTGATTAAGTAGATCAACCAATTGCTTAGTGGAGCGAACGAAGTCTCCAACCGACATATCGCTACCTTTGAGAACGCTATTGAGTGAGTTCCCGCTTGCCCACTTATAGGAAATGAAGCAGAAACCAGCATCGGGTTCACGCTGAGTTTTGACTCCGAAATCATTTTCGATCTTTTCAAGTGCTGCCCATAACGAGATGATCTCCGTCAACGTTGAGGTGACCTTTTGGCTAGGAAGCTTTGGGGCTAAGTTCTCTTGAGATCGGGATTCAAAGATCATGCAGGAAACCACGGATAAGAGTTCAGTTGCATTGAGCTCATCCAATAGGCCTCTACGGATCGATTCGGTGAGTAGCAAATCTGATTCCGCATAAATTTTTGTGAGGATCTTTCCCTGCACAGTTGGCTTTTCTCCATCAATGTATTGGAGATGGTCCAGAACCTGACAGATCTGATCAAAGGTTTTTGCGATCACATGGGTGCGGTTCTCAACACGAGTCGTTAAGCCATCATTTTCACGAGTTAAGCGACCTGCACGTTCTGCTAAACGTGCATGATCTTCACGTTCTGCACAACCATGACATGAGTGCGCCTTCATGCTCTTGCGAAGATCCGAAAGCTCCCCTTCTAGATGAGTTCTTTGTCTATTATCAAAAGTTTTGCGTTGGTCACGACGGCTCAAAAGAACTTCAACCTCTTTGATTGAACGTCTCAGACGTGCATACTCGGAGAAATCTCCAAGATGGCACTTGGCATCCTTCATGAGCTCTTCGATAAGCGCTTCATTCTTCCTGATCTGACGAGTTAATCCGACAACAGCTCTATCGGCTTGAAATTGTGCGAAGGATGATTCGAGTGAACGTCGTGCAGTTTCTCGTCCAAAGCGCGAGATCAAGTTGATTGCCATGTTGTATGTTGGTGAAAAGGAGGATCGCAAGGGATATGTTCGAGTCGATGCAAGACCTGCTGCAGATGCTGAATCAACGGTTGGTGACCATTGAATAACCGCATTTCCTTCAATGTCGATTCCGCGTCGACCAGCACGTCCAGTTAATTGGGTGTACTCCCCTGGTGTTATGGGAACGTGCGCTTCACCGTTGTACTTAATCAGCTTTTCCAAAACCACGGTGCGGGCAGGCATATTGATTCCAAGCGCCAACGTTTCAGTTGCAAATACCGCCTTGACTAAGCCGCGCTGAAAAAGATCCTCCACCGCGCCTTTAAAACTTGGAAGAAGGCCTGCATGGTGTGCGGCTATGCCTCTTTCC
>JACCDZ010086184.1_pt1 | contig 11148 bp, 10 predicted proteins | sample 7449551 | NCBI WGS metagenome assembly JACCDZ01 (sample SAMN15323452, study PRJNA562643) | freshwater metagenome | isolation source: river surface water | place: USA:Blue River Watershed | collected 2017-08-18
GGGATGACAAACACATCCACCGCCGCCGGCGACACCTCGGGTCGGTCCTCCGCCGGCTCCTCGATGCCGAACCGCCCCGGCGCCAGGTGTTCAAACGACGCCACCCGGCGCAGGCGTATATCCGTGCCGTGAATACGCGGCATCGCCACCTCCCGCCCCGCCGCGAAGGCCTCGCGCAGAATGACACGCGTGGAAGCCTCGCCGCCAAACGACGCGTAAACACACGGGAGCGTCGCCTGACGCCAGGCCGCGACGAGTTCCAGTCGGTCCGCGAAGTCACGCCCCATGCGCTCGACCGCCTCGGGCGGCAGCGCGTCCCGGTGCACCAGCATGCCGCGGCGCAGATGGGCTTTGGTGGGAATCATGACAACGGGAGTCCGATTGCGCGCGCGAACGAGACTCAGGCCTTCGCCTTCTGAATCAGTTCGATTTCATAACCCTCGGGCGCGTCGATGAACGCGATGACCGAGCCCGACGAGGTGGTGTGCGGTCCGTCGGAAAGCGGGTAGCCGTGTTTCGCGGCGTGCGCGGCGAAGGTAGCCAGGTCGTCGACCTCGAAGGCCAGATGCACCAGGTCCGGCTGCACCCGCACCGGACCCGACGCCCGGTACTCGGAAATTTCGATGAGCGCATCCGTGCCCGGCATGGCGACGAACGCCAGCTTGGAACCACGCGGCGACACCGTCCGACTCACTTCGGGCAGCCCCAACACCTCCCGGTAAAACGCCACCGTGCGCTCCAGATCGTCGACCCGCATGCGGGTGTGCAGGTAACGGCGGACAATGGAATCGGCGGTGGGAGCGGGCGTCATGTTCATAAGGAATGCGGGGATGGGCGCCCATGTTTGACCAAAGCCGCCCGCCGGCAAGCCGCCGCGTGCGCTCCGACCGGTCGCCGTCGCGGTTATATTGACCAACAGGCATACGGCGACTTGCCCGGGGCGTGACCGTCATCATGCTGCCGGCGCGCCATGTCCTTTTCCGCCTTCGATGTCATCGGCCCCGCCATGATCGGCCCGTCCAGCTCCCACACCGCGGGCGCGGTGCGACTCGGCTATGTCGCGCAGGCGTTGTGCGGGTTCGCCACCGACACGGCCAGGCTGGAACTGCACGGCTCGTTCGCGGCCACCGGTGCCGGGCACGCCACGGATCGCGGACTGGTGGCCGGCCTGCTTGGGTTCGCCACCGACGACGAACGGCTCAAGGACGCGTTCGACATCGCCCGCACGCGCGGATTCGCCTCAAGCTTTTCCACCATCGAACTTGGGGAAGACGCCCACCCGAACACCGTGCGCATCACGCTCTTCAACGCCGGCGAGGAACGCATCCGGCTCACCGGCGCATCCGTCGGCGGCGGCAGCATCAAGGTCACCGACATCGACGGCTTCGCCACCGACTTCGCCGGCGAGCTGGACCTGATTTACCTGCGCCACGCCGACAAACCCGGCTTCCTCTCGAAGGTCACCACCCTGCTCTCCTGCGTGGAGGCGAACATCGCCACCATCCACACCGCCCGCCGCACCCGCGGCACCGATGCGCTCACGCTCATCCAGGTGGACGGCCCCCCGCCTCCCGAGGTGCTCGCCGTCATGCGCCGCATCCCGGGCGTCACCCGCGTGGCCACGCTCAGCCGACTCATTTAACGCCCCGCCCCATGGAATCCTACGACTACGCGAACGCCGACGAGCTGCTCGCGCTCTGCCAGAAACACCGCCTGTCCATCGGCGATGTGGCCCTGCGACGCGAATGCCTGGAGCGCGGCGCCACGGAAGCCGAGATGCTCGGACGCATGCGCGAGCACTATGTGTCGATGCGCGACAGCATCAAAAAGGGACTCACCCTCCACGGCCTCTCGCCCAGCGGCCTGAGCGGCGGCGACGCGGCGAAGCTGCACGCCTACTCGCAGAGCGCCGCGCCCATCTTCGGCCCCGACTTCGCCCGCACCATCGCCTACGGCTTCGCCGTGCTGGAAGTGAACGCCCAGTTCGGCCGCATCGTGGCCACGCCCACCGCCGGTTCCGCCGGCGTCGTGCCGGCGTGCCTCGTGATGCTGGAGGAAACGCGCGGTCTCACCGAGGAGCAGTGCGCGCGCGCCCTGTTCACCGCCGCCGGCATCGGCGTCATCATCGGCAAAAACGCGTGTTTCTCCGGCGCCAAAGGCGGCTGCCAGGCGGAAATCGGCAGCGCCTCGTGCATGGCCGGCGCCGCCATCGTCGAAGCGCTCGGCGGCACGCCCGCGCAGGCGTGCGACGGCGGCGCGTTCGCGCTCATGAACACGCTCGGGCTCGTGTGTGACCCCATCGGCGGGTATGTCGAGGTGCCCTGCGTGAGCCGCAACGGCATGTTCGCCGTGCACAGCTTCCTCGCCGCCACCATGGCGCTCGCCGGCGCCCGCTGCGTGGTGCCGCTCGACCATGTGATCATCGCCATGCGCGACATCGGCCGCCGCATGCCGCGCGCCCTCAAGGAAACCGCCGAAGGCGGCCTCGCGCAGACGCCGACCGGGCTGCGTTACCCGCCCCGCCCCGTCGGCGGCGAGCCGGCGAAGGCCTGACGCGCCGGCTACGCGCCGTGCGCGCGCCAGCAACCGAGCCCGGCGCACGCGATGGCGACGGACGCCACGGCGGCCGTCTCCACGCGCAACACCCGGTCGCCGAGGTGCGCCGTGGTGTATCCGGATTGTTTTAACACGCCGCGCTCGCGGTCGCTCCAGCCCCGCTCGGGGCCGATGGCGAGCACCGCCCCGGGTTTGCCCGTGAACTGCGGCCCCAGCGGGCCGACGGTCTCGTAGACATCGGGTGCGACCAGCGCCGCCCCGGCGGGCACCGCGCCCGAAGCCGCGACCAGTGCGGCGCCGAGCGTGTCGTGCACGGTCACGACCGGGTGCAGGGTGGAGAACGCCTGCTCGACGCCCTTGCGGACAAACTCGGCGGCCTCGCCGTCGCGCCAGAGCGTGGCCGTGGCGTAAGCCGGATCGCCCTTCTCGCTTTTGAAAAACGCCAGGTGCGCGACGCCCATCGAGGCCAGGTCGTGCAGCACCTTCTTGGCCGTCTGGGGTCGCGGCAACCCGATGACCACCGCCACCGGCAAGCGCGCCTGCACGGCGGATTCCCACGCGACCGTGAACGCCAGTCCGGCGGCCGACAGCGCCGTGACCGTGGCCTTGCCGCGCAACCCATCGGGCACGCCGACAAAAAACGCGCCGCCCGTGCGCAGCCCCACGACATCGCGCAGGTGTTTCAGCGCGTCGCCGGGGGCGAGACGGCCCGAAGCGGCCTCCTCGGGCGTCAGCAGAATGATGTTCATGCGGAGCCTTTCACGCGGCGCGGCAGCGTCTCACGCCCAATCCAGACCGATGTCGATCCAGGTGGACTTGTGCGTGACGGCGCCCGTGGAAACGAAGTCCGGGGCGATGCGGCCGATTTCCGGCAGTGTCTCGGCGGTGACATTGCCCGATACCTCGGTCCAGGCTCGGTCGCCGATGAGCGCGACGCCGGCGCGCATCTCGTCGTAAGTGAAATTGTCCAACAACACGATGTCCACGCCCGCGTCGAGCACCGGCGGGATCTGCGACAGGCGGTCCACCTCGCACTCCACGAGCAAGTCCGGACGCGCCGCGCGGGCGCGCCGCACGAGGTCGGCGAGGCGCTCGCCGGCGTCGGCATGGCCGGCGGCGAGATGGTTGTCCTTGAGCATGATGCGGTCAAAGAGGCCGATGCGGTGGTTGGTGCCGCCGCCGCAGGCCACGGCGTATTTCTCCAACACGCGCCAGCCGGGCGTCGTCTTGCGCGTATCCAGAAGTTTGGTGCGCGTCTCGCCGAGCGCCTTCACGAGCCGCGCGGTGTCGGTCGCCACGCCGGAGAGTTTTTGGACGAAGTTAAGGATCACCCGCTCCGCCCGGAGCAGCGTGGCGGCCGGACCGTCGAGCACGCCGATGACCTCGCCGGGGGCGAGGCGGGCGCCGTCGGCCGTCATCCGGGTGAAACGGCACGGCGCGTCGTCGGCCTGCGTGTACGCATCGAGGATGAGCGGCACGATATGCAGCCCGGCCATCACGCAGTCCTTGCGGGCGACGAGGCGCGCGCGCCCGGTGGCGCCGGCGGGCACCAACACGGTGGTGGCGTCACCGGAGACGGCGGGACGCGCGGCAAGGCCGAGCCCGCCGAGGTCCTCATCTCGCGCCAACTCGATGAGACGGCGCACATACGCGGCATCCACATCGTGCCAAGTGAGACGACGGTGCAGGTGTGCGGTCTGTTCGGAGGATTTCGGCATGGGGGTGAGAAATGGACTTAACCCGGACAAGGCAATGCCACGCACCCGGATTTTGCGGATCGGAAGTTGGCGAAGAACACAAAGTTCCGCCAAGCGGCTTCGATGGCTCCTGCACCTTCGTGAAGCATTTTGGACTTTAGCCCGGGAGCGTGGCGCGCATGCGTTCCGCTAGAACCCGCGCCAAGCCTCATGCATGCGTGAGGCGGTCCCGGGGCGGCGAAGGCCCAATCCCGATGGGAAACGGCATCGTTTCCGGGCAATACAGTCCGCCCCCGTGCGCTCGGATTTGTTTTTCGGATACACCCCAAGCCACTCCCGGCGCAGTCTTCGCGGCGTTTGCGATCTGCTGCGCAAACGCAAGACAAGCGGCCGACGGCGCGCGCTCACCGTCAAAAAAAACGCCGGGGGCAGGGCCCCCGGCGTCATTTGCGGCGTTCGCGCGTCCACCGGTCACTTGAAGAACCGGGAGAACCAGGATTCCGAGACCGGGTTTTCGGTGTCCATGCAGGCCTTGGAGAAGGCCTCGAGTTTCTCGCGCTGCTCGGAGGTGAGCTTCTTGGGCACATCGATGGCGGCGTGGACAAAGAGGTCGCCGCGCGACTTCGGGTCGCGCAGGTGCGGCATGCCGTGTCCGCGAAGTTTGAATACGGTGCCGCCCTGGGTGCCGGAGGGAATCTTCAGCGAGACCTTGCCACCGTCGATGGTCGGCACCTCGATGGCGCCGCCGAGCGTGGCGATGGTGAACTTGATGGGCACTTCGCAGTGGAGGTCGGCCTCTTCACGGCGGAAGAGATCGTGCTCCTCGACATTGATGAAGACATGGAGGTCGCCGGACTCGCCGCCGCGCACGCCGGCCGAGCCGTTGCCGCGCGAGCGCAGGCGGGTGCCATGGTCGACACCGGCGGGAATCTTGACGGTGATCTCGTGTTCGGCCACGACGCGGCCTTCGCCACCGCATTTTTTGCAGGGCTTTTCGATGACCTCGCCCGCGCCACCGCAGGTCGGGCACGGTTGGCGCACGGAGAAGAATCCGTTGGAGCGCACGACCTGGCCGGAGCCTTTGCAGGTGCCGCAAGTCTTCTTCTTGGAACCCTTTTCGGCGCCCGAGCCGGAACACTCGCCGCACTCCTGGTGCCGGCGGTACTTGATCTTCTTTTCCACGCCCTTGGCCGCCTCTTCGAGCGTGATACGGATTTCCGCACGCAGGTCCTCGCCGGAATTGTCCTGCTCCTGCTGGCCGCCGCCGCCGAACATGCCCTCGAAGATGCCGCCGCCCTGGCCGCCGAACATCTGGCGGAACAGGTCGGACGGGTCGTGGAACCCGCCGAAGCCGCCGGGGCCGCCGCCGGGACCGCCCGCGCGGGGGCCGGCGCCGCCTTCAAACGCGGCGGACCCGAATTGGTCATAGGTCTGACGCTTCTGGTCGTCGGAAAGGACTTCGTAGGCGTGGGAGATTTTTTTGAACATGTCCTCCGCCGACTTGTCGCCCGGATTCTTGTCCGGGTGGTACTTCATGGCCTGCTTGCGGTAGGCCTTTTTGAGTTCGTCGGCGCTGGCGCTCTTCGTGACGCCCAGGAGTTCATAGTAATCGTCGGCCATGGTCTGACAGTTTTCGGTTTTGAGTTTTCGGTTTTCAGTTTTCAGCGCGGCTCAAGTCCGTCTTCATGTCATCACTTTTCACTTACTGAAAACTGACCACTGAAAACCGAAGACCCGGCCGCGGGCCGAATCAGGCGGCGGGGCCGGAGGAGACGACGACGGAGGCGGGGCGCAGCACGCGGTCGTGGAGCTTGTAGCCGGCGCGGTAGACCCGGGCGACATGGTCCTCGGGCACGGTGTCGTGCGGGGCGTGCGCCACGGATTCGTGCGCGTGCGGGTCGAAGGCGGCGCCCACCGGATTGAGTTCGGTGACGCCGTTTTTGGCGAGGGCGCCCTTGAGACGGTCGGCCATCATGCGGAAGCCGTCGGTGACGGTCTTCACATCCGTGGCATTGTCGGCGGCGGCGAGGCCGGAGGCGAGGTCGTCGAGCACGGGCAGGAGGTCTTCGGCGAAGCGCTGAAGGGCGAACTTGCGGGAGTCCTCGATGTCGCGCTGGGTGCGCCGGCGGATGTTGTCGAGGTCGGCCAGGGCGCGCAGGTGCATGTCCTTCATCTTGGCGGCCTCCGCCTGGGCGGCGGCGATCCGGGCGGTGGCGTCGACAACGGCGGACTCGGCGGTGGCGTGCTCCGGGTTCGCGGATGCGGGTTCGCCGGCGGCGGCCGGTGCGGGCTCGTTCGTTTCCTGATTCATGTGCTGGCGTTTCTTAAAAAAGTTCAAGTGCGACAGGAGGGCGGGTGTCGCGGCTCCGGGCAAAGGCAAAATGCAGCCGATGTGCCGGCGCGCCGATGCGCCAAGGATGCGGCGGGCGCGGCGACGCGCACGGACGAGGCGCGCGCGGGCGGGCCGGATTGTCACGCGGCGACACACCGCGCGGGCATAAAAAAGCGCGGCCGGCCCGGGCCGGTCGCGCGAGGGAGAAGCGGCGAAACGCCTACTTCTTTTCCTTCTTCTTTTTGAAGAGGCCGCCGATCGCGTCGGTCGCCGTGCCCGCGACGCCCGAAACGGCGTCGCCGGCGGCGCCTGAAACACCCGAAACGGCGTCGGTCACGGCGCCCGCGCCGGACTTGAGCACATCGTTCACGACGGTGACGCCTTCGGCCTTGAGCACATCGATGCCGATTTTGCCCGACTTGAGCAGGAGGTTGAGCACATCGGCCTTGAGCTTGGGCACCACGGTGGTGAGCACGTTCTCATCCGTGACATCGGTGAACTCGCGGTTGAGGCCGAGGGAGGTTTCGGTGATGATCCGAGGTTCCTGTCCGGGCGTGGTGGCGTGGGAAACGATGCGGATCTTGTCCACGCGCAGCACGAGTTTGCCGATGTGGAAGTGTTTCTTCGCACCCTCGGGCGCCGGTTGTTCGGCGGGCTTGGGCTCGTTGGCGGCGCCGGCGGGCACCAGCGCGTTTTTGAAATCGAGCAGGTTGTTGTCCTCGCGCCACTTGTCGGCGCCGACGAGCGAAAGGGTGCCGAGGTCGAGCGTGACCACGGGGATCTCGATGCGATCACCGAGCGCCGAGAGCGGCTTCACTTCGGCGTGGACCTCGTTGAGCAAGAGGCACTGCTTGTCGGTGAAACGGGAGGGGTTGGAGATTTGGATGCCCTTCAGGTGAATGCGTCCGGCGAAGAGATTGTTGTCGTTTTCGGCAAAGGTCAGCGCGCCGCCGGTCTTGTCGGCAAAAAACGCCGAGGCGCCCGCGAGCGCCTGGTTGCTGCCGGCAAACCACAGGCCGAAGGCCGAGAGCAGCACGACAAAAAGCAACCCGCCGACAGCCAGCGTGAGGAGACAGCCGAGCGGCTTGCGGAAGAAGGATTTTTTGGGAGCCGGCGCGGCGGAATCGGAGGTTTCCATGATGGGTGCAGGGGGATGTGAGCGGATACGCTGGGGGTTGGCGCGAGTGCGTCAAGGCGGGGCCGCCGGACTTATAAAATCAAAACCCGTTTCGCCTTAACGAAACGGGTTTCACGCAGGCGCGGTCGCGCCTTACTTCTTTTCTTCGGTCTGCTGGGCGCAGGCGACTTCATCACCCACGAGGATGGCGGGGATTTTGATCTGCTTGGGCGCGATGTCGGCGATGACGGAGTCACCTTCCACGATGGAAACGACGACCAGCAGGCTGGCGCCATCCTTGGTGAGGATCAGTTTGTCGCCCGGGTTGGTGGCCTCGGTGCGCTTGAATTGGATGAGGCCGGCGTCGGCGCGGATGGCGACGATGATGGCGTGGTTGGCCTGGGCGGCCTTGGGTGCCTCCTCAGCCTTCGGCGCCTCTTCCTTTTGCTTAAAGATGCTGATATCAGGCTTGGCGGACTTCGCGGGGCCGGTGGCGGTGTCGGCGCCCTTCTTGGCGGATTCAGCCTGGTGCTTGGCGACGGCCTGCTCGGCGCGACTTGCCGCACGCTCCTCGGAAGTGCTCCACGGATTCGTGGCGTTGTCGTCGGAGCAACCGGCGAGCAGGAGGGCGAGGGCGGAAAGGGGCAGGAGTGATTTCATGGAGACGGGGAGTGGGTGCTGAGTCCGAAAAGGGGTGGTTCGAACGGGGTCTTTAATCGGCGTGCGAAAGGCGGGGAGTCAACCCGGAAACTCTGCGCAGAGACGCGTCTTTATCTTGGCAGCGGGGCTAATCGCGCTTTCTTAAAAGGTATCCTCTGCGGTGTACGACACCCGGCTAAGTGCCCTTTTCCTATGATCTAATGAATCCGGGAGCCCGGAATCGGTTGCGGCCGTCACGCCGTCCTTCAGGACGGAAGACCAAGGCGCCGGTCAGGGCACCCACTTAACCCTCACGGTTAAGGGACTCTCCTTCGGAACGGCACAGGCGGAGGACCTTTTGGGAGCAGTGAAACCGGTGGCGCACGCCGCCCGTTGCGTAGGCTCGGGCAGCGCCCCCGCCGCGGTGGCGACGGGGGTCGCAGGCATAAAAACGCCGCCCGGCGAACCCGGGCGGCGGTGCTTCGTGAAGGCGCGGGCCCGAGCGGGCCGGCGGCTCACTCGGAGGCGGAGCTTTCGGATTCTCCGAGCGTGGTGCCGCCGACGACCTGGACCTTTTCCATGATGAGCTTGGAGATTTCCTCCATCACGACCGGATTCTTCACCAAGTACTCCTTGGCCTGTTCGCGGCCCTGGCCGACGAGTTGGCCCTTGTAAGAGATCCAAGCGCCCTTCTTTTCCAGAATCTTGGTCTCGACGCCCAGGTCGATGATGGAGCCGGTGCGCGAGATGCCCTCGCTGTACATGATGTCGAACTCGCACTCGGTGAAGGGCGGCGCGACCTTGTTCTTCACGACCTTCACCTTGGTGCGGTTGCCGGTGATCTTGCCGGAGGGCTCCTTGATCTGGCCGACGCGGCGGATTTCCAGGCGCACGGAGGCGAAGAACTTCAGGGCGCGACCGCCGGGCGTGGTCTCGGGGTTGCCGAACATCACGCCGATTTTTTCGCGGATCTGATTGGTAAAGATCACGAGGCACTGCGACTTGCTGATGGCGGCGGTGAGGCGGCGCATGGCCTGGCTCATCATGCGGGCCTGCACGCCCACGGTGCTGTCGCCCATCTGGCCGTCGAGTTCCTGCTTGGAAACGAGCGCGGCGACGGAGTCGAGCACGACGACATCGATGGCGTTGGTGCGGATGAGGGTCTCGACGATGTTCAGCGCGTCTTCGCCGGACTCGGGCTGGGAGACGAGCAGGTTGTCCAGATCCACGCCGACGACCTTGGCGTACTTGGGGTCGAGCGCGTGCTCGACATCGATGATGGCGGCGGTGCCGCCCTGGCGCTGGGCCTCGGCGATGATGGAAAGGCAGAGCGTGGTTTTGCCGGAGGATTCCGGACCGTAGACCTCGACGATGCGGCCCTTGGGCAGGCCGCCCACGCCGAGACAAAGGTCGATGGCGACGGAGCCGGTGGAGACGGTCTCGACCTTCATCTTGGCGGCGTCGCCCATGCGCATGAGCGTGCCGTCGCCGTAGGTCTTGTTGATGGAGGAGAGGGCGAGATCGAGGGCTTTGCGGTCGGCGGCCTTGGCGGCGGCGACGGAAGTGGCGGTGGGTTCTTTGGCCATGGTCGGGAGTCTCGGGTCGAGGGGATGTGGTGGGTTAAAGTCGGGAATGGGACGCACCGTTGGGCAGTCGTCGCGAGGCGTCAAGCGTGTTCATCCGTTCACCTGTTTTTGCCACATGCCAGGCCTGCTTTCGCCCGCCGCGCCCGCATCAGGCCTTGGGCAAGGCGGCCGGGGCGGGCAACCGCACATCGAGCGTCTGCGTGGGGAAGGCGAAGGCGATGCCGGCGGCTTCAAACCGTCGCAGGATGGAGAACAGCAGGCGCTGATTAAAGTCCATGTACTTCCAATAATCCGCAGGGTGATACCAGTAGATCACCTGGATGTTGATGGAGAAATCGGCCAGCTTTTCCAAGTGCACGCGCGCCGGAAAGGCGGCGTCGAAGCCCTCGTGGTTGTCGAGCAGCTCGCGCAGGATGGCGCAGGCTTCCTCGAGCTTCGCCGGCGGTGTGGCGTACTCCAGTCCGAGGGTCATAAGGTGGCGGATGGCGCGCCGCTCCGTGACATTCTGAATCGCGCGGTTGGCGAGGTCGCCGTTCGGCACGCTCACGAGATGCCCGTCCACGGTGCGGATGCGGGTGGAACGCAGGCCGAGCGACTCCACCGTGCCGGTGTGCGACCCGATGTTCACCACGTCGCCGAGCGTGAACGGCTTGTCGATGATGAGCATGATCGAGCCGAAAAAGTTTTTGATCGTGTCCTGGGCGGCCAGACCGACCGCCAAACCGCCGACGCCGAGCGCGGCGATGATCTGCGTCGGGGTGTTGCCGCTCAGGTAGTGCACCACCTCGATGACGCCGCCCAGGATGACCAGCACGCGCAGCGCCGTGGCGACGACCGGCACCAGCATGTCGTCGAGTTTGCTCTCGGTCTTGTCGGCCATCAGCCGGAACCAGGTGACCGGCACGCTCACCAGGTGGAGCAACCCGATGGTGAAGGCGACGATCAGCAGCACGCCGGCGGCCAGCTCCACGCCGCGTTGCCAGGCGCCGAAGGAAAGCCCGTCCGTCTCCACCACGGCCTTCAGGCAGATGGAGAAAATCAGCAGGTAGGTGAACCGGGAACCGGACCGGAAGGCCGTGGCCGTCAGCACATGCGCCAGCGCCATGCGGGCGCCGAGGCGGGCGCACACGCGTTTCACCAGGAAACTGAGCACAAAGCCCAGGCCCATGATGACGGCGACCCACACGAGCGCATCATGCGTGCAGGTGAAGTGCCCGAAAC
>JACCDZ011447833.1_pt1 | contig 11147 bp, 11 predicted proteins | sample 7449551 | NCBI WGS metagenome assembly JACCDZ01 (sample SAMN15323452, study PRJNA562643) | freshwater metagenome | isolation source: river surface water | place: USA:Blue River Watershed | collected 2017-08-18
CCGGCCCTGTTCCTCTCCAACGCCTCAGGAAACGAATCATGAAGACGCTGAAAGACAAGGTTGCCGCCATCACGGGTGCGGGTTCCGGTATCGGTCGTGCCACTGCCATCCTCATGGCCAGCAAGGGCTGCCACCTCGCCCTGTCCGACGTGAACGAGAAGGGCCTGGCAGAAACCGTCGAGCAGTGCCGCACGCATGGCGTGAAGGTCACCTCCAAGCGTGTCGACGTGGCCAGCCGTGAGCAGATGTACGCCTGGGCGGATGATGTCGTGCGCGAGCACGGTCTCGTCAACATCATCTTCAACAATGCTGGCGTAGCGCTGGGCGCAACCGTTGAAGACATGCAGTACGACGATTTCGAATGGCTGATGGGCATCAATTTCTGGGGTGTGGTGTATGGCACCAAGGCTTTCCTGCCGCACATCAAGACCGCCGGCGAAGGCGCCGTCGTCAATGTGTCCAGCGTGTTTGGCCTGATCGCCGTGCCGACGCAGTCGGCCTACAACGCCGCCAAGTTCGCCGTGAAGGGGTTCACCGAGGCCCTGCGCGAAGAAATGGAAATTGCCGGCCTCAACATCGGCGTGACCTGTGTGCACCCGGGTGGCATCAAGACCAACATTGCCCGTAACGCCCGTGTCACCGAGACCAAGGGTCTGGTGGACGAGAAGTCCACGCGTGACTTCGAAAAGGCCTTCATCACCACGCCGGAAAAGGCAGCAGCAGCGGTGGTTGGCGCCATCATGAAGAACAGCCGTCGCCTGCTGATCGGGCCGGATGCAGTGGCTATCGACATGATGCAGCGCATCCTGCCAACGTCTTACCAGCGCCTGCTGGAAATGGGCGCCAAGCGTCGCAGCAAGAAGCTGGGTGGCGTCGGCGTGGTGTGATCCCGGGCCAGAGCGCCGGATTGACGGAGGCGGATTGCGGTAACGCAGTCCGCCTTTTGTTTTTGCGGCAGGCAGTGCTGATGCAGAAAGCCGTCGCCGTTATTTGCTCTTCCGGCTGATTGCGCAACATTCACGCCGTTTTCATGATGATGTTCTTCTGTCGGCTACCAGGCCATGTGGTCTGCTGTCTGCTGTCTGCTGTCTGCTATAGAACAGTGCGGACCGAAATTGCGGGGCTATAGTGAGAGTCAGCTGACGCACGCTGGCGTTGCGGCTGCTGCAGTGCGCGGCCGATTCACACGGCCGGCGTTTGTCACCAATCCAACAGAAGGAATGCAAGATGGACAAGAAGGACGCAAGCACATCCGGGCAATGCCCTGTAATGCACGGGGGGGTCACCTCGGCCGCCAGGTCGAACATGGACTGGTGGCCCAGGGCGCTCAACCTGGACATCCTGCATCAGCATGACAACAAGACCAATCCGATGGGGCAGGAGTTCAACTATCGCGAGGAAGTCAAAACGCTGGATGTCGAGGCGCTGAAGAAAGACCTCAAGGCCCTTATGACGGACAGTCAGGACTGGTGGCCGGCTGACTGGGGTCACTATGGCGGCCTGATGATTCGCATGGCCTGGCATTCGGCCGGCACCTACCGTATCGCCGACGGTCGTGGCGGTGCCGGCACGGGCAACCAGCGCTTCGCCCCGCTCAATTCGTGGCCCGACAACACCAACCTCGACAAGGCACGCCGTCTCTTGTGGCCGATCAAGAAGAAGTATGGCAACAAACTCAGCTGGGCCGACCTGATGATTCTGGCCGGCAACATGGCGTATGAGTCGATGGGGCTCAAGACCTTCGGTTTTGCCTTTGGCCGTGAAGATATCTGGCAGCCGGAAAAAGACACCTACTGGGGGGCAGAGAAGGAATGGCTGGCCCCCAGCGGCAGCGAGGGTAGCCGTTACTCCGGTGAGCGCGATCTCGAGAACCCGCTGGCTGCAGTGATGATGGGGCTGATCTATGTAAACCCCGAAGGTGTTGACGGTAAGCCCGACCCGCTCAGGACGGCAAAAGACGTGCGCGTGACTTTTTCCCGCATGGCCATGAACGACGAGGAAACCGTCGCCCTGACCGCCGGCGGCCACACCGTCGGCAAGTGTCATGGCAATGGCAATGCCGCCAACCTGGGGCCTTCGCCTGAAGCGGCCGAGCCGGAAGAGCAGGGACTGGGCTGGAACAACCACAAGACCCGTGGGATTGGCCGCGACACCGTGACCAGTGGCATCGAAGGGGCCTGGACCACCCATCCCACGAAGTGGGACAACGGCTACTTCCACCTGCTGCTCAATTACGACTGGGAATTGAAAAAGAGCCCGGCCGGTGCCTGGCAGTGGGCGCCCATCAGTATCAGGGAAGAAGACAAGCCGGTGGATGTGGAAGATCCTTCCATTCGCCACAACCCGGTCATGACCGATGCCGACATGGCCATGAAGATGGATCCGGAGTATCGCAAGATCTCGGAACGCTTCTACAAGGATCCGGCTTATTTCTCGGAGGTCTTTTCTCGTGCCTGGTTCAAGCTGACTCACCGCGACATGGGGCCGAAGTCGCGCTACCTCGGCCCGGATGTGCCCCGGGAGGATCTGATCTGGCAGGACCCGGTGCCAGCCGGCAAGAAAGACTACGACGTATCTCTGGTGAAGGCAGGAATTGCGGCGGCAGGTCTTTCAATCAGTGACATGGTGAGTACCGCATGGGACAGCGCCCGTACTTTCCGTGGCTCGGACAAACGGGGCGGGGCCAACGGGGCCCGCATTCGTCTGGCCCCGCAGAAGGACTGGGAAGGCAACGAGCCGGCGCGACTGGCCAGAGTGCTGGCGGTGTACGGGAAGCTCGCCACCGAGACCGGTGCCAGTGTGGCCGACATCATCGTGCTGGCCGGTAATCTGGGGGTCGAACAGGCGGCCAGGGCGGCGGGCATCGAGGTGGCGGTACCGTTTGCCCCGGGCCGTGGCGATGCCACGCAGGCAATGACGGATGTTGAATCGTTCGAGGTGCTGGAGCCACTGGCAGACGGCTTCCGCAACTGGCTCAAGAAGGACTATGTGGTGTCGCCGGAGGAGTTGCTGCTTGATCGCGCCCAGCTGATGTGCCTGACTGCATGCGAGATGACGGCGCTCGTGGGCGGTATGCGTGTGCTGGGAACCAATCACGGAGGCAGTGGATGTGGCGTGCTCACGGATCGCGTGGGAGTGCTGACCAACGACTTTTTCGTCAACCTGACCAACATGGCGTACACCTGGACACCGGTCGGGCGCAATCGTTACGAGATGCGGGATCGCAAGAGCGGTGCCGTGAAATGGACCGCTACCCGTGTGGATCTGGTGTTTGGTTCCGGCTCGGTGCTGCGCGCGTATGCCGAGGTCTACGCACAGGACGACAACCGCGAGAAGTTCGTGCGTGACTTCGTGGCGGCATGGACGAAGGTCATGAACGCCGATCGTTTCGATCTGGCGTAAGCAGGAGTATCCCGGGCGCCACCACGGGCTGGGGGCGGCCGGGTTTGTTACTCAGGCCGGACGGCACGCTGTCCGGCCTTTTTGTTGGCGGAACGATGATGGTGCAAGGTTTCAGGACAGCTTAACTGCCGCCATCAAAACCCAGTTGGCGCCAGGCTTCGTACACCACCACGGCAGCACTGTTGGAGAGGTTGAGGCTGCGGCTGTCCGGTCGCATGGGCAGGCGCAGACGGCGCTCCGGCGTGAAGCCCTCCAGCACATCAGCCGGCAGGCCGCGCGTTTCCGGTCCGAACACAAACACGTCGTTGTGTTGCACATGCAGCGTGTGAAAGGGTTGGCTGCCCTTCGTTGTCATGGCAAAGACGCGGCAACCTGGCAGGGTGGCGAGTGCCGCCGCCAGTGAGTCATGCACCTGAAGCTCGGCCCATTCGTGATAGTCGAGTCCGGCCCGTTTCAGCTTGCTGTCCTCCAGTTCGAACCCCAGCGGACGGACAAGGTGCAGGCGCGCACCGGTGTTGGCGCACAGCCTGATGATGTTGCCGGTATTGCCGGGAATTTCCGGCTGGAACAGGACGATATGGATCATGCGCGAATTGTACTGCATTCACTGTCAACGGATGCAGGACTGGCGCGTTAACCCGGACATGACCAAACAGAAGGATGTGTCCATGCGGGCAGGGACAGAAAGGGTGGAGCAGGTTGTTCCGGCCGTTGCGCTTGCGTATGGTAAACCTTTGCCCGGTCGCGAACCCGAAACCATGTCTGCCGCCCCCATGAGTCTGGATGCCTTTTTGCGCAGTGTCGGCCGACGTGCGCAGATCATGGCCGAGATATCCACGCGTGACCGCGAGGCGGCGCTGGATATCGTGCAGGACAGCATGCTGGCGCTGACGGCCAGGTACCGCGACCGGCCGGCTGCCGAATGGGGCCCGTTGTTCCAGACCATCCTGCAAAGCCGCATCATGGACTGGCACCGGACGCGGACGCGGCGAGGACGCTGGTTTGGCTGGCTGACATCGTCATCAGATGACGACGACGCCGATCCCTGGGCCGATGTGCCCGAGCTTAAAAGCTCCGACCCGGCCCTGTTGCTGGAGCGGGCGCGCGACATGGATACCGTGCTGGCGGTGCTGGGCGACCTGCCGCTGCGCCAGCAGCAGGCTTTCATGCTGCGTATCTGGGAAGGTCTGGATACGGCAGCCACTGCAGAGGCCATGGACTGCTCCGAGGGCAGCGTGAAGACACATCTGTCGCGAGCCATGCATGCATTGCGGGCGCGACTGGAGGAAACGGAATGAAACGCGAATCGCAGCCGATGACGGCGGAAGACCAGGTGCTCGCCAGTACCCTGCGCGAGACGCTCAATCGTGCCGCCGAACGGCATGATCCCATGCTGGACGCAGCCCTGGCGGCCACGCGAGCCCAGGCCCTGTCGGGCACTGGCCAGAAGCGCTGGACGCAGGCCTGGTTGCTGGCCGGAGGCTTTGCCCTGGCGGCCAGCGTGGCGGTAGTGGTTGTCCTGCCCAATATGCGTACACCGGCGTCATCGTCGGTGTCGGTAGTGAATCTGGCGGCAATGCCGTCTGTGGACCCGCAGTTGCTGGAAGACATGGATTTGTTGCTGGCGCTGGGGGAGGAGACGAATGGTGGTTGAAATGAATGCAGTACAGCGTCGCGACAAGCGAAAGTGGGCCGCCGTCATTCGCGGCTGTGCTTTGGGTGTGCTGGTGCTGGGCAGTCCTCTGGTGCTGGCTGACAAGGGTCCGCCCGGCAGTCGCGATGCACAGGACATGTCGGCACAGGATCGCGAGCGTATCCAGCGCTGGCAGTCGTTGCCTCCGGAAAAGCGGGAAGCGCTCATGGAACGCTATGAGCGCTTTCAGAAACTGTCTCCGGAAGAACAGGCCGAAGTGAAGAAGCGCTACAACAAATGGCGTGAAATACCGGAAGAAGACCGGCGCGCCATGCGTGACAAATGGCAGCAGATGAGCCCGGAAGAGCGGCAGGCATTGCGCCGCCGCCTGCATGAAGAGCAGGCCGATGGTAGCGGGCCTTCGCCGCGTGGCGAGAGGCCGGGCAGGAAAGAAAAGCAGGAGTCGCGCAACAGCGACGAGCGCGGGGACCAGAATGGTAAAAAGCGTCAGGATGACTGACGCTTTTTACTGATCAGCCAGCTGCTGCCGCTGGCCAGTACCGCTTCATTCCCCTTCATCACCCTCATCGTCATCGGCAAACGTCAGTTTGAGTTCCTGTATTTTGCGCGTCAGGGTGTTGCGTCCCCAGCCCAGCAGTTTTGAGGCATCACGACGGCGTCCGCCAGTGAAATTGAGCGCGACCGTAATCATCACTTTTTCAAATGCCGGCAGTGCGGTGTCCAGCAACGGGGTTTCGCCGGCAGTGAGGGCCTTGCGTGCCCAGTTGGCCAGTCCCTGCTCCCAGTCCTGGGCATGCGAGAACTGGTCATTGTCATTGCGCTGCATCAGTTCGGGCGGCAGATCACCAATCAGGATTTCACGGCCCGATGCCATGACGGTCAGCCAGCGACAGGTGTTTTCCAGCTGACGCACGTTGCCGGGCCAGGGCAACTGCTGCAGCAGCTCGGCGGTTTCCGGGCGCAAGGTTTTGGGTTCGACACTCATTTCCTTGGCGGCACGTGCAAGGAAATAGGCGGCCAGCATCGGGATGTCTTCGCGCCGGTCGCGCAGGCGCGGAATGTGGACACGAATCACGTTCAGGCGGTGAAAAAGATCTTCACGGAACTTGCCGTCGGCGACCAGTTTTTCCAGATTCTGGTGCGTGGCGGCGATGATGCGCACATCAACCTTGACCGGCGTGTGTCCGCCGACCCGGTAGAATTCTCCGTCTGCCAGCACGCGCAGCAGGCGAGTCTGGGTGTCGAGCGGCATGTCACCGATTTCATCCAGGAACAGTGTGCCGTCGTTGGCCTGCTCGAAGCGACCCTGACGCAGGGAGCCGGCACCGGTAAAGGCACCTTTTTCATGGCCGAACAGCTCGGACTCCATCAGGTCTTTCGGAATGGCGGCCATGTTCAGTGCAATGAACGGTTCGCTGCTGCGCGGCGAGTGACGGTGCAGTGCATGTGCCACAAGTTCCTTGCCGGTGCCGCTTTCGCCGTTGATGAGCACGGTGATGTTGGAGTGCGAGAGACGGCCGATGGCGCGGAAGACTTCCTGCATCGCCGGAGATTCGCCGATGATGTCGGTGCTGGGAACGGCAATCGCCGGTGCGGCATCCTGACGCTGCTCGTGATGATGGGCAACGGCGCGCTTGACCAGTGCAATGGCATCGTCGACATCAAACGGCTTGGGCAGGTATTCAAACGCACCGCTCTGGTAGGACGACACGGCGGAATCAAGATCCGAATGCGCCGTCATGATGATGACCGGCAGATCGGGGTGTGATTCGCGAATCTTGCTCAGCAGGGCAATGCCGTCGATGCCGGGCATGCGGATGTCGCTGATGATGGCATCGGGCTGTTCGCGTGCAAGACGCGTCAGCACGGCATTGCCGTTGTCGAATACCGTCGAGGTCATGCCTTCCTGTGCCAGCGCCCTTTCCAGTACCCAGCGAATGGAGCGGTCATCATCAATGATCCATACCTTGTCGGCTTTCATTTGGAGCTCTCCGTAAAGCAGATGCGTGTGGCGGTCATGGCGTTGTGGGCATGTCGCGGTCAAGGTTCATCGGCAGCAGAATGCTGAACTGTGTGTGGCCGGGTCGTGACTCGCACTCGATCAGGCCGTGGTACTGGTGCACGATGTCCTGTGCAATCGACAGGCCCAGTCCGGTGCCGTTGGCGCGGCCGCTGATCATGGGATAAAAAATGGTTTCGAGCAGGGCCTCGGGAATGCCGGGGCCGTTGTCGATGATGTCCACGCGCAGCACAAGGCGGTGCCGCACCGAGCCAATCGTGAACTGGCGCAGCGGGCGAGTGCGCAGCGTGATGGTGGGCGTGTCCTGCTCGCCGGTGTTCTCCATCAGTGCCTGCAGTGCGTTGCCGGTAATGTTGAGCAGGGCCTGGATCAGCTGGTCCGGGTCGGCCTTCAGCTCCGGCAGTGAGGGATCGTAATCAAGTTTGATCTGCACCTGCCCGTCGGCCTCCGCCAGAATGAGGGTGCGCACGCGTTCCAGGCACTCGTGGATGTTGACGAGACGCATGCGTGGCAGCGCACGCGGTCCAAGCAGGCGGTCCGCCAGGTTACGCAGGCGATCGGCTTCCTCGATGATGATGCTGGTGTACTCGCCCGGATCGCTGCCTGCAGGTGCCTTGGCCAGCAACTGTGCAGCCCCACGAATGCCGCCCAGCGGATTCTTGATTTCGTGGGCCATGCCACGGATCAGGGCACGCGTGGCCTGACGATTGGCAATCTGGGATTCTTCCCGCGCAATGCGCAGCATGCGGTCCATGGGCTGCAGTTCGATCAGCAGGGTGACGGGCTCCCCCGGTGTCATGAGCGGGGCAACCGTGTAGTCGACGACGATGTCCTGCAGGCCGACACGAAGGTGCGCTTCGCGCTTGGTGAGCGGGTGCAGGCTGGCCAGGGCAAGGCGCAGGGTGAGGCTGATGGGCGTGTCGCCCACCTCGACCAGACATTCGCTGACCGGATTGCTGATGGCGCGGGTGCGGCTTGCAGCCAGCAGTGCCTCGGCCGCCGGATTCAGGTAGCGGACAATCAGGTGGTCGTCGACATGGAGCACCGCTGTGCTCAGGTTGTCGAGGAGACGTTTGGCAAAGCTGGCATCGGACATGTAGGTCTGCCGTCATTATGGGGTGGGCCGGTCCGGCCGTGGCCGGTTGGCGTACTATGCAAGGGCTTAAGCAAGAACCGCACCAGCTGACAGGAATGGCGCTGTCCCCCCGCCTTTTCGTGCGGCGACACTGTCCGCGCCGAGCCTTTCTCTGTGCTGCCTGTTCATTTATGGTGCATTAATTGATTGTAGGCCCATTTTGGTGCAAATGATGGGTTCGTGCTGGTGCACCGGTTCCGGTGGCTGCCCCGGCCGGTCGGCAGTACAATTGCGCGCTTTTTGCACAGGCGGCTTTCCCGCCCCAGCCCCCGGAGTTTCCGTACATGTCCCGTTCTGCCCCCAAGGTCGGTTTCGTCAGTCTCGGTTGCCCCAAGGCACTGGTCGATTCCGAGCGCATCCTCACCCAGCTTCGCACCGAGGGCTACGAGGTATCGGCCTCGTACGAGGATGCCGATGTCGTGGTGGTGAACACCTGCGGCTTTATCGACTCTGCCGTGCAGGAGTCGCTGGATGCGATTGGCGAGGCGCTGGCTGAAAACGGCAAGGTCATCGTCACCGGGTGTCTGGGTAAACGAGAAGACACCATTCGCGAGGCGCACCCGTCGGTGCTCAAGGTCACCGGCCCGCATGCCTATGAAGAAGTGATGACGGCGGTGCACGAATTTGTGCCGCCCAAACATGATCCGTTCATGGATCTGGTGCCGCCACAGGGCATTCGTCTCACGCCGAAACATTATGCGTACCTGAAGATTTCCGAAGGCTGCAACCACCGCTGCACCTTCTGCATCATTCCGTCCATGCGTGGTGATCTGGTGTCACGCCCGATTGGCTCGGTGATGACCGAAGCCGAAAACCTGGCGAAGGCCGGCGTGAAGGAACTGCTGGTGATTTCGCAGGACACCAGTGCGTATGGTGTCGACCTGAAATACAAGCTGGATTTCTGGGGCGGGCGCCCGCTGAAGACGCGCATGATGGAAATGTGCGAGGCGCTGGGCGAGCTTGGCGTGTGGGTGCGTCTGCATTATGTGTACCCGTACCCGCATGTCGACGACATCATTCCGCTGATGGCGCAGGGCAAGATCCTGCCGTATCTCGATATTCCGTTCCAGCATGGCAGCCCCTCGGTGCTGGCGCGCATGAAGCGTCCGGCCCATGCCGAGAACACGCTGGCCCGCATCAAAAAATGGCGCGAGATCTGTCCGGAACTCACCATTCGGTCCACCTTCATTGTCGGCTTTCCCGGTGAAACAGAGGCAGAATTCCAGGAACTGCTCGACTGGCTGAAAGAGGCTGATCTTGATCGCGTCGGCTGCTTCCCGTATTCGCCCGTGGAAGGTGCAAAAGCCAACGAGATTGCCGATCCGGTGCCGGAAGACATTCAGCAGGAACGCTATGAGCGCTTCATGAAACTGGCGGCAGAAATTTCTGCCGCACGTCTGCAGAAAAAGATCGGCCGCGAAATGACGGTGCTGGTTGACGAGATTGATGAAGAAAACGGCGTGGCAGTGGCACGTTCGATGGCGGATGCGCCGGAAATCGACGGCAATGTGTTTATCGAGGGTGAAGGCGCCACGTTGCTCAAGGCCGGCGAATTTGTGAAAGTGCGCATTACCGATGCCGACGAGTACGACCTGTATGCGGAGCAGCTGGCGTAAACCGGGCCCGGATGGCGGTACACAAAAAGCAACGTCGGTTCCCTGATCGTCTTGCTATGCTGGCTGTGTTGGCGAGCGGCAGGAAAAAATAATGCCGGTGGCAGTTATTTTCTGATCTGGAGATGGATGATCATGTTGAAGAAAATGGTAGTGGCGATGGTGCTGGCAATGCCGACACTGGCGCTGGCGCAGCAGGGCCCTTATTTCAGCGTAGGCGCAGCCGTGGGCAATACGGATCTTTCTGATCTGGAAAATCCAGGCTCTGTGACTGACGATGAAGTGCAGCGTGTCGTTATTGGTGGTGGTTACCAGTTCAACGAGAATCTGGCGCTGGAAGCCGTGTACCTGTCCAATGTCGAAAACACTGTCGAGACGGGCCCGTTCACGCAGACACTGGATCACGATGGCATCCAGTTGTCGGTGCTGGCGTATGTTCCGTTCACGGCGCAGTTCTCTGCCTTCGGCAAGGTGTCGACCAATTATCTGAATGTGGCGTACCAGGATAATGCCGGTTTCTCGCTGGATGACTCCGGCATGCATCTGGGTGTGGGTGCCGGACTTGCCTATCAGGTGAGTGACCAGCTGGGCCTGCGGGCAACCTTTGAGCGCCTGATGATTACGGATGTGGGCAGCAGCAGTGGTGACTTTGATGTCGATCAGGTTGCGCTGGCGCTGAACTACAGTTTCTGATTTTCCGGTGCAATAAAAAACGGGCCTGCAGGCCCGTTTTTTATTGCTGTTACGCATCGCACATCAAAGTGTGAGTGTGATGGCCTCGCCGGCTTGCTCGCTGCACACGCGGGAGAGCAGTGCCGGCAGGGCTTCCTTCGTGGTGTTGCACATCCATTCGCCGTCACGATGGCCGCAGTGAAAACCGCCGGAGCGGGCCGCCACCCAGATTTCCTTCGTGGGGCCCTGGCGGTTGATGATTACCTTGCTGCCGTTTTCAAAGGTCAGGGTCAGGATGCCGCCGGCGCTTTCCAGGTCGATGTCGATGTCCAGGTCTTCAATGGCATCCTCGATGGCGAGCAGGATGGCATCGACGGCAGTGTTGAAGTCGGTATCGTTCATGGGGTGTCTGGTCCGGTCATGCGGGATGAGCCTGCATGATAGCGATGGCGGGCTGTGGCCGCACCCTGCACAAGCGGTCGCCGTAAGGCAGGGACCACCGTATAATCGCCGCTGACCTTCTTCCGGACCCTGCCATGTCGCGCCTGTTGCTGCTTTCCCTTGCCTGCCTGCTGGCGGCCTGTGGCCAGAAAGGCCCGCTGTTCCTGCCGGCAACCCCGGTGGTGCCGGCGGCTGCTCCCGTGGCAACCC
>JACCDZ011721443.1_pt1 | contig 11145 bp, 9 predicted proteins | sample 7449551 | NCBI WGS metagenome assembly JACCDZ01 (sample SAMN15323452, study PRJNA562643) | freshwater metagenome | isolation source: river surface water | place: USA:Blue River Watershed | collected 2017-08-18
CCATGAGCACTGCACGAGTTCAGTAGTTCTTGGGCTGTCGCCGTGTTGGGTAATGAGACGCCTAAAGCTTTCGCGCTACTAAGTGCAAGGTTTAAGTCTTTTTGATGTAGCTCGATCCTAAAGCCAGGATCAAAGGTGCGTTTAATCATGCGCTCACCATGCACTTCTAATATCTTGGAGCTAGCAAAGCCCCCCATGAGTGCTTCACGCACCTTAGCCGGATCAGCCCCTGCTTTAGAAGCAAACACCAAGGCTTCAGCAACAGCTTCAATATTTAAGGCCACAATAATTTGATTGGCTACTTTAGTGATTTGGCCAGCGCCATTGCCGCCCACTAAAGTGATGTTCTTGCCCATGAGCTCAAAGATGGGTTTGACCTTGGCAAAAGTCGCTTCATTGCCTCCCACCATGATGGTGAGCGTGGCGCCCTTAGCGCCAAGTTGACCACCAGAGACCGGGGCATCTAAAAACTCGCATCCGAGCGCATTGATCTTGCGGGCAATCTCTTTGGTGGTAATGGGTGAGATTGAGCTCATATCGACCACAATCTTGCCTTTGCTCAATCCAGAAGCAATGCCATTTTCACCAAAGAGGACTTTTTCAACATCCGGGGTGTCGGGCACCATGGTGATGATGATGTCTGCCCTGCTCGCGACTTCTGCTGGGCTAGCGCAGGGGATTGCTGCGCTATTGGCCAGCTCTGGCGGGATCTGGCTACGGGTATTGATAAACACGTCATGGCCAGCGGCCACTAAATGGCCTGCCATCGGGGCGCCCATAATTCCAAGACCAACAAATCCTAGCTTTAACTTGCTCACGGTATCTTTCCTTATTTATTCTTGTTCGTATTGATCCATCCACCCAAGACCAGCTGCGGTAGATTTGAGGGGTTTGTATTCACAACCAATATAGCCAGCGTAGCCCAGGCGATCTAATAATCCAAAGAGATAGTCATAGTGGATTTCACCGGTACCAGGCTCATTGCGACCGGGGTTATCGGCTAGCTGGATATGGGCAATGCGGCTCAAGTGCTTTTGGATCGTATTGGCTAGCTCACCTTCCATGCGCTGGGCATGGTAGATGTCGTATTGTAAAAAGGCATTATCGGCACCAACGGCATCCAAGATAGCAATACCCTGCTCTGTCTTAGATAAGTAAAAGCCAGGAATATCAAAGGTATTGATCGGCTCGATCAAGAGCTTGAGCCCCACTTTTTTAAGCTCGCTCGCAGCGTATTGCAAGTTACTGACAAAGGTATCGTGTAGTAACTTGGCGTCGACCCCAACAGGCGCCTTGCCAGCCAAGCAATTGAGTTGACCAACATGAAGGTAGGTAGCGTATTCAATGGCTTGAGCCACGCCAGAGCGAAACTCGTTAACGCGGTCAGGATGGCATGCAATGCCCCGCTCCCCCGCATCCCAATCGCCAGCAGGTAGATTGTGTAGGACGAGTTTGAGGGCATTGTTGTCTAAAGCGGATTTAATCTCTTCTTTTGAATATGCGTAAGGAAAGAGAAATTCAACAGCTTTAAAGCCAGCAGTCTTGGCAAGCGCAAAGCGCTCCAAGAAAGGCACTTCATTAAACAGCATTGTGAGGTTGGCGGCAAAACGGGGCATCTCGTTCCTTTGAGTTCAATCAATACAAAAGAACTGATGTTATCAAAGAAGCTAATAAATTTCCGTGGGAAGCATGTGCTGGCACTTTAAGTGAAATTTGGCATGAAAATACGCTAATATCACTACAGAAATACTTAATATTAAGGAAAGTTATGAAAATTAAATTCGCCCCAATTACTCTCGTAGCCGCGGCTTTGTTGGCAGGTCCAGCTTTGGTAATGGCTCAAGCGCCTGCTGCGAATGCAGTAGTGGTAGATGCAGCGGTTACTGACAATATTTTCCAATTGTACGAAGGCACAGTTACTAAGATTGATAAGAAAACGCGCACAATTTTCTTTAAAAACAATGAAGGTGAATCTAAATTTGTTGCTGGTCCTGAGATAAAGAACTTCGATCAAATTAAAAAAGGTGATCGTCTGAGCGTCACCTATGAACTTGCTGTTGCAATTGAGCTCATCAAGACTAAGAGCGATGGTATTCGCAGCAAAGTGGAAACTTCATCTGAAGTGGCTTCAAAGCCAGGTGAAAAGCCTGCGCGCACCATTACCAACACTACCACCATCATTGCAGACATTGTTGATGTCGATCGTGCTAAAAAATTAGTATCGGTCAAAGGGCCAAGTGGCAAGGTTACTGTAGTGACGGTAAAAAACCCTCAGTTGTTGGCTGACGTAAACGTTGGTGAACAAGTTAAGGTAATTTATTTTGATGCGATGGCTGCATCCATTACAACGCCTAAGAAGAAGTAAGATAAAAAGTATCTCGTTGTAAATGCAGGGATCTCATTTGAGCATTCGTACACTAGGGGTCCTTGCACTCGTCACCCTGCTCTCAGCTTGTGCTAACACTACTCGCCCAGGGGCAGTAGGTATAAACCGCTCTCAATTCATGATGGCTTCTTCTGAAGAGGTGAACCGTCTCTCTGCGGTTAGCTATAGCGAGCAGAATCAAAAAGCAAAAGAGAAAAATATACTGGTCACATCTGGGCCCACTTATGAGCGCCTGAAGCTGATTGCGAATAGACTTATTCCGCAGACTGAGGCATTTAGAGATGACACTAGACAATGGGATTGGCGGTTAACTCTCATTGATGCTCCAACACTGAATGCTACTTGTGCACCTGGCGGAAAGATCACTTTCTACACGGGGATTATTGAGCAGCTAAATCTAACCGATGATGAGATCGCCGCAATCATGGGGCATGAGATTGCTCATGCACTTAGAGAGCATGGCAGAGAGCGGGTTTCCCAAGCTGCAGCACAAAATGTACTGGTCAATATTGCTATGGCTGTAGCCGGCCCCTACGGGTCGGCAGTGAGCGCTGCCAATCAAGTGGCGCAATACGCAATCGTATTACCCAACTCGCGAGAAAATGAGACTGAGGCTGATGCTATTGGGCTGGAGTTGGCGGCAAGAGCGGGATATAACCCAATGGGCGCAATCACTGTTTGGCAAAAAATGTTGAAGGCGACTAAAGGTAATAGTTCACCAGAGTTCTTATCCACCCACCCTTCTGGTGAAACCCGAATTGAACAATTAACAGCGCTAATGCCAGCAGTTGAGCCTCTGTACAAAGTGGCACCAAAACCACCACCTACCAAAAAACTCTGATAAAGATTTAGTGGAAATGAAAAAAGCCCCTTATGCAGGGGCTTTGTTTGTTTGATTAAAAGCTTTTAAGAATTTCAGTCTTTTTAGCGTTGTATTCATCCTGCGTTATTAATCCCTTTTTCAGCATGGTATTTAAATCTTCTAACTTCTTGGCTGGATTTGGTATGTCACCAGTTGGAGTAACTTTAGCTCCAGGGGTAATGGATGACCGCGCTGTACCAGGCTTAGCTGCATCATCAATTGGAGAGGTTGTACGAATAATATTCTCACCACCAGGCACTATTTCCTGCGAGACAACGGGCGTTGCTGGACATTTTTTATCCATTTGCATTTGTTGCAAGCGCTCGTATCGAGCCTTCGCTGCCTTTTGCTCCGCAGTAGCCGCACCACCTAAGTCCATAAAGAACCAGGGAACAATAAGAAAAATTCCGGTAATTGCAAGCGCAGCATTAGTTCCGATTTGCTTATCTTTATCGCCATCAGCTTCAATTTGAGCTGTAACCATCTTTTGCATTTCATTTGCTATTGCATCACATGACTTAGTTTCATCCCCAACCTGAGCGACAGGAACTGGGTTTGCAACACTACTTGCGCAACCAGTCATAAAAATCGACATGGAAAGCATGGAAATAGAAACAATAACTGCTATAAGTTTTCTCACTGATATCTTTCGTTACAAAAATAATAATGAAATGAATTTTACCTACTAAGCATCAAGACTCTTTTGTGAATGGGAGGGTAAATACCCTCGATTTCTTAAAAATAATTAAAAGTTAATGGCTATTGAGAGGCTGGAGAAATGCTGATGGCAGGATCGCCAAATGAAAAAAGCCCCTTATGCAGGGGCTTTTTAAACTTACTTGGCGGAGCGGACGGGACTCGAACCCGCGACCCTCGGCGTGACAGGCCGATATTCTAACCAACTGAACTACCGCTCCAATACAGCGAGTGCTACTTGTGTCACTACTTACTACTCACAACTAGCCAAAAATTTGGCGTCCCCAGGGGGATTCGAACCCCCGTACTCACCGTGAAAGGGTGATGTCCTAGGCCTCTAGACGATGGGGACCTGGACTACTACAAAAAACTCATGCTGCTATTGTAAATGCTTGGTGGAGATAAGCGGGATCGAACCGCTGACCTCTTGCATGCCATGCAAGCGCTCTCCCAGCTGAGCTATACCCCCGTAATCTCGCTAAAAATCTACAAGACACTCAAAACAATCCAAGATTTTATCCTATTTTTGCTGGAGTACGCAAATTCTAGATTAGACGACCTTGGAAAGCCTTTGTACAACCTCATCCTTGCCCAATACAACCAAGACAGAATCAATGGCTGGCGTCTGCGTTGTGGCAAATAAGGCATAACGAACAGGCATTGCTAAGGCTGGCATTTTGATCTGATGCTTGGCCAAAACTTCTTTAAAAGCTGCCCCATAAGCTGCTTTTGTATGCTCTGCAGATTTAAATGCTTCGATCAAATCTTTCAACGCTGGAATGATTTCAGGCGGGATATTTGCAGCGATTTGTTCGGCGGTATGTGTGGGCGCAGGTAGATAAAAAAGCTTGGCACCCTCTACGATTTCAATCAGTGTGTTCGCGCGGTCTTTAAGAAGTGCAACCACTTGTACAAAGTCTGGTCCATTTTCCGTATCGATACCCAGCTCATGTGCAAATGGCTTAGTCGCCTCTGCTAATGCAGTTAAATCTGCATTCTGAATGTATTGATGGTTTAGCCATAGAAGCTTCTCGGGATTGTGCTGTGCCGGAGATCTGCCAAGGCTATCTAGATCAAACCAATTCACAAACTGTTCTTTGGTAAAAATCTCTGCATCACCATGAGACCAACCAAGCCTGGCTAAGTAATTCAAAATGGCTTCAGGTAAGTACCCTGCTTTTTGGTAATCACGAACACTCATAGCTCCATTGCGCTTACTCATTTTTTCACCGGAGTCATTTAGGACTGTTGGGAGATGGGCGTATACCGGCGGCGTACCACCAAGCGCTTTCATGATGTTGATTTGGCGAGGGGTGTTATTCACATGATCGTCACCACGAATCACATGGGTGATATTCATGTCCAGATCATCCACTACAACACAGAAGTTATAAGTAGGCGTGCCATCAGGGCGGGCAATCACTAAATCATCAAGTTCATCGTTACTAATTTCAATTTTGCCTTTAACTGCGTCATCCCAGGTAACAGATCCACCAATGGGGTTCTTAAAGCGAATCACCGGCAAAACACCTTCTGGGATTTCGGGCAAAGTTTTGCCAGGTTCTGGTCGCCATTGGCCGTTATAGCGCGGCTTTTCTTTATTGGCCATCTGTTGGTCGCGCAGCTTATTGAGTTCTTCTTCACTCATATAGCAAGGGTAAGCAAGGCCAGCATCTAGCATCTGCTTAACAACTTCGCGATAGCGATCAATGCGTTGCATTTGATAAATGGGGCCTTCATCCAAGTCTAGGCCAAGCCATGCCATACCCTCGATGATGACATCGACAGCTTCCTGCGTGGAACGCTCTAAATCAGTGTCTTCAATTCGCAAAATAAAGTCGCCTTTGTTATGCCGGGCAAAAGCCCATGGATACAAAGCGCTACGGAGGTTGCCCAAGTGAATAAAGCCCGTTGGACTGGGGGCGAAACGTGTACGTATATGCATAAATGACATTATCTCAGGTTGGCTTTGAATTTCAGGATTTAGCACCCTATCTCACAAAAAAGTGGATACTTTCACCTATGAACGAATTACTTGTATTTATGTGTGATGGTGCCCCGGTCCGCGGGGAAATTGTTTCCATTAGTAGCGCCTGGCAGGCAGTTTTAGAGCGTCGTAATGACCCTCCTGTAGTCCGACGAATCCTAGGCGACTTTGTGGGTGCAGCCACCCTCTTGAGCGCCAGCCTTAAATTTGATGGAACCTTGATTATTCAGGCTCAAAGCAAGGGCCCAATTCAACTTCTCGTAGTGGAGTGCAAGTCCGATTTAACCATGCGTGCTACGGTAAAACTTTCAGTAGATGCCGCTAGCATCGATCCTAATGCTAGCCTAGGTGAATTGCTGGATGCTGATAATACGGGTCGCCTTGTTATTACTCTTGACCCAGCCGACCGCCAGCCCGGGCAAGCACCCTACCAAGGCATTGTGGCACTCCAAGAGCACCGCGGTTCAGTGATCAAGCCCGTAACCAGTGCCGCAGAGGCAATCGCCTTGTATATGCAGAACTCAGAACAATTAGATACCCGTATTTGGTTGGCATCGAACGACACCCATGTAGGAGGTTTGCTTTTACAGCGCTTACCAGATTCTGGTGGCCATGCCCATCTTGATCCACAACTGGCAGCTGAAGGCTGGACCAGAATCCAGATGCTTGGCGAAACTATTACCAATGAAGAGTTGTTGACCTTGTCACCAGAAACTATCCTGCGTCATCTCTTTTTGGAGGAGTCTGCAGAGAGTGGTGTCCGCAGCTTCCCCCCACGCCCTGTTCGCTTTGGCTGCCGTTGTTCACGTGCCAAAGTTGCAGATGTCCTTAGAATGCTAGGTGAACAGGAGGTTGAAAGCATCCTTGCGGAACAAGGAGCGGTGGAAACGGAGTGTGATTTTTGCGCCAAAGCCTATCGCTTCGATGCGGTAGATTGCAGGCAAGTCTTTAAAACAGATTTATTGGCAGATGCTACTAGACCTCCATCAAGCGGTCATTAAGCAATAGTTACTGCTTAGTGGTGACTGGCTTTACCCCTTCAGCAGCATTGGAGGCAGACTTTTCGTTTGGCAGAATTTGTACAAAGAACTCGCCCTCTTTAAGCATGCCGTGCTCAACACGAGCTCGCTCTTCAATTGCGCGAGTACCCTCTTTCAAATCCTTAACATCGCCTGTCAGCTTGGCATTACGTAAGCTAAGCAGACTATTTTTAGCCTGCTGTAACTCTAATTGCTTCTCCATCTCGTAAACCTTAAGCCATCCACCCTTACCCAGCCAAAGTGGGTACTGTATTGCGATCAGCAATAACAGCATAGAGTAGATGACGATACGCATAAATTAGAAGTGATTATCTATTAGCGTTTCAGGTTGTAGAAAACAGATTTTCCTGGGTAAGTAGCAATATCACCCAGGTCTTCTTCAATCCGCAATAACTGGTTGTATTTGGCAATACGATCAGAGCGAGATAAAGAGCCAGTCTTGATCTGGCCAGCATTTGTGCCAACCGCAATATCGGCAATAGTGCTGTCTTCTGTTTCACCAGAGCGATGAGAAATCACTGCAGTGTAATTGGCGCGCTTGGCCATTTCAATCGCAGCAAATGTCTCAGTCAATGTACCAATTTGATTGATCTTAATGAGGATAGAGTTCGCGATACCCTTCTCGATACCTTCTTTGAGGATGCGCGTGTTGGTAACAAAAAGATCGTCTCCAACTAATTGAATTTTCTTGCCCAATTTTTGGGTAATGTCAGCCCATCCATCCCAATCACTTTCGTGCATCCCATCTTCAATGGATACGATCGGAAATTGATCAGCCAAATTACCCAAGTAGTCTGAAAATTCACCTGAGGACAATTGCAAACCTTCGCCTGACAAGTGGTACTTACCATCTTTATAAAACTCACTAGCAGCGCAATCTAAGGCCAATAGGACATCTTCGCCCGCTTGATAACCTGCACCCTCAATTGCCTTCATGATGGTCTGCAAGCACTCTTGGTTACTTTTGAAGTTCGGGGCAAAGCCACCTTCATCACCAACAGTAGTCGGCATGCCTTGTGCACCCAAAATTTTCTTCAATTCATGGAAGATTTCGGCGCCGCAACGTAAGGCCTCACGAAAGCTTTGAGCGCCAACCGGCATCACCATAAATTCTTGAATATCTAAACTGTTATTTGCGTGCGCTCCGCCGTTGACGATGTTCATCATCGGCACAGGTAATTGCATTCCACCCGATCCACCGAAGTAGCGATACAAGGGTAAGCCGGCTTCTTCTGCGGCGGCACGTGCAACGGCCATCGAGACAGCAAGAGTAGCATTGGCACCTAAGCGCGCTTTATTGTGAGTTCCGTCTAATTCAATCAAAGTGTGATCGAGGAATGCTTGTTCGCTTGCATCAAGGCCCAAGATGGATTCAGCGATCTCGATATTGATGTTTTGAACAGCTTTGAGAACACCTTTACCTAGATAACGTGCTTTATCCCCATCGCGAAGTTCAATCGCTTCGCGTGAACCAGTTGATGCTCCCGAAGGTACTGCTGCACGTCCCATAACGCCAGACTCAAGCAATACGTCGCACTCAACCGTTGGGTTGCCGCGGGAATCTAAAACTTCTCTACCGATGATGTCAACAATGGCGCTCATGCACCTTCTCCTAAGTAAAAATGAATATGGGGGTATTACTTAAAACTATCTTCTAAAAATGATCCCGGTTTCTTAACAACAGCATCAATTGCCACTAAAGACTCAAGTAACTCTTTCATGCGATTAAGTGGAACAGCATTAGGGCCATCTGAAAGTGCTTTAGCTGGATCTGGATGCGTCTCCATGAATAAGCCGCTAATGCCAACCGCAACCGCAGCACGGGCTAACACAGGAACAAACTCGCGCTGTCCACCACTTGCATTACCTTGGCCACCAGGGAGTTGGACTGAATGCGTTGCATCAAAAACAACTGGTGCTTTTGCTTCACGAAGAATTGCCAGACTACGCATATCCGAAACTAAATTGTTGTAACCAAATGAAGCGCCACGCTCACAGACCATGAATTGATCCGGAAGATTTGCTTCAGCTGCAGCTGCACGCGCCTTATCGATCACGTTCAGCATTTCATGGGGCGATAAAAATTGCCCCTTCTTAAAATTGACTGGTTTACCACTTTGAGCACAAGCTCGAATGAAATCGGTCTGCCTGCATAAGAAAGCTGGGGTTTGAAGCACATCAACTACTTTTGACACGGGTGTAATTTCGCTGATGTCATGAATATCGGTTAACACTGGAACACCAATTTCACGCTTAACGCGGGCCAAAATCTCAAGCCCCTTCTCCATGCCCAAACCGCGGAAGGAAGTGCCTGATGAGCGGTTAGCTTTATCAAAAGAAGATTTATAGATAAATGGGATACCCAGTGCAGAGGTAATTTCTTTCAACTCTCCAGCAATATCTAAAGCCGACTGCTCAGATTCAATAACGCAGGGCCCCGCAATCAAAAAGAAGCGCTGATCTAAACCGACATCAAAACCGCATAACTTAAATGCACTCATTGCGATCTCCTAGGCTGATTGCTTATGGGAAGCAGCTTGATGAATTAATGATGCCTTAATAAAAGCAGAAAATAATGGGTGGCCATCACGCGGGGTCGAAGTGAACTCTGGATGGAACTGCACACCAAAGAACCAAGGGTGCATAGTGCTAGGCAACTCCATCATTTCAGGCAAAGACTCGTTTGGCGTTCTAGCGGAAATAACAAGACCAGACTTCTCGAGCCGTGGTACGTAAACATTATTGACTTCATAGCGATGGCGATGACGCTCGTTCACTTCGGGGCCATAGATTTCGTAGGCCAAAGTACCTGCCTTAACTGGGCAACGCTGTGAGCCTAAACGCATAGTGCCACCAAGATCGGAATCGTTAGTACGCTTCTCAACACGCCCTTCGCGATCAACCCACTCAGTAATTAAGGCGACGACTGGACTCTCGGTTTCAGGATCAAACTCAGTACTATTGGCATGAGTAATGTTAGCAACATGGCGAGCAAATTCAATGACAGCCAACTGCATACCTAGACATATACCAAGGTAAGGAACATTGTTCTCGCGAGCATAGCGAATCGCAGCAATCTTACCTTCGGTACCGCGCTTACCAAAACCGCCTGGAACCAAAATCGCATCTAAGTTCTGAAGACAATCTACGCCATCTTTTTCGATTACTTCAGAATCAATGTAGTTGATATTGACGCGTGTGTGGTTATGAATACCTGCATGACGCAAAGCTTCGATCAAGGACTTGTAGGATTCAGTTAACTCAACATACTTGCCAACCATACCGATGGTGACTTCGTGTTGGGGGTTAGCTAACTCGTAAACTAGGTTTGCCCAAACAGAGAGATCCGCAGGTTTGGCCTGAATATCCAACTCACGACAAATCAAATCATCCATACCCTGTGCTTGAAGCATCTCAGGGATCTTGTAAATGGTGTCAACATCCCATACGGAAATTACAGCTTCTTCTCGTACATTAGAGAAAAGTGAAATTTTAGAGCGTTCATCTTCCGGAATTGGGCGGTCTGCGCGGCACAAAAGCACTGTGGGCATGATGCCAATTTCACGTAACTTTTGTACTGAGTGCTGGGTCGGCTTGGTTTTTAATTCGCCAGCGCTACTCAAATAAGGAACCAAGGTAAGGTGCACAAACGCGCAGCTGTGTCTTGGCAGGCGAATACTCATTTGACGGGCTGCTTCAAGGAATGGCAGGGACTCAATATCACCCACTGTGCCACCGATTTCACAGATGGCAATGTCAGCATTGCCATCATGACTCGCTTTTGCTCCGCGCTCTACAAATGCCTGGATCTCATTCGTAATATGGGGAATCACCTGAACAGTTTTACCCAGGTACTCACCACGCCGCTCTTTACTGATGACAGATTCGTAAATCTGGCCAGTAGTGAAGTTATTACTCTTGCGCATTTTTGCAGAAACAAAGCGCTCGTAATGTCCCAGATCAAGGTCAGTTTCAGCGCCATCTTCGGTAACAAAGACTTCGCCATGTTGAAGCGGGCTCATGGTCCCAGGGTCAACGTTGATATAAGGGTCTAATTTTAGGAGGGTGACTTTCAGGCCGCGGGATTCGAGAATCGCGGCAAGCGAGGCAGCTGCGATTCCTTTCCCTAAAGAAGAAACCACACCACCAGTGACAAAAACGTATTTGGTCATCG
>JACCDZ011806278.1_pt1 | contig 11145 bp, 9 predicted proteins | sample 7449551 | NCBI WGS metagenome assembly JACCDZ01 (sample SAMN15323452, study PRJNA562643) | freshwater metagenome | isolation source: river surface water | place: USA:Blue River Watershed | collected 2017-08-18
CATAGAGTTTCAAAAAAAAAAAAAAAGAAAGAAAACCAAAGGTTTATTACTGTGGGTTGATGAGGATGTCGACCATACGGAACAAGACCTGACCAGAGAACTGTTTCGATGTGCCGCTGTTGTTATGCAACCCAGCAGTCACGTAGTATTAGTCTCGGTAGTTGACACCGTCGATGTAGACGCTGTCTCCTCTTGGCCCTGCGTAAGTAGCCCCAAAGTTTTCGTAGGTACCCATACGGTAGGAGACGATACCAAGCACCAATGGTGATCGGGCTCTTGCTAAAGTCGATGATGAAACTATCCTTCGCAACATTCTTTTCAAAAGGCAGATCCCGGCGACCAAGACCAACGTTGGTAGAGACGTAGTTCTTCCCATTCCCTTGTTCAAACTTGTGATGGATGTTTACTGCACGAAGGTAGTCGTGAGTGATGGCGTTTTCATACCTACCGTCGTTTGGTAATCGGCGACCAACACGAATTGCGTCGACGTGGTAGATGGTGCTAACACCATCAACAGCTTGGCTGTAAGAGGAAAGAGTCAACCCAGCATAAGGATCGATGCTCACCAATCATGACCTTGTACTTCATGCCATGACTGTCGATGGTGAAATTGTCTTTGTAAGAGACTTTGTCTGCTTCGATAGAGATACCATCACCACCGGAATAGGTAAAGTCTATTGACTTTCCAGTGATCTCAACCTTATCACCCTATGGTAATGGGGCCACCCTTGTTACCGCCAGTACCACCATTGTTTTCCAGAGCCGCAACTCTTCCATCGAGGACCCTTACGTCTCCTTTGACATCAGCGACATCCCGATTGACCATCACGAGATTGTTGTCGAGAGTCGCGACGTCTCCCTTGAGGGTCGTAGCGTCTCTCTTGAGGGTCGTAACGTCTCCTCGAGAGCCGCAATGTCGGATTTTGCTTCTCCAATCTCTGTGCGAAACACGTCGGCTTCACTCTTGAGAGTCGCGGTGTCGCTCTTGAGAGTCGCGGTGTCGCTCTTGAGTGTGGTGACATCACCACCAAGGGCTGCGGCGTCTCCTCGAGCGCCACAACTCTTTGCTCAAGGCCGCCGCCGGGAGTCCCGCCCTGTTCCAAAGAACCAAGTCTTGTTTCCGTTCCGAGCGCGACACCATTCGTTGCAGCGAGACTATTCTCAACAGCAACCATCTGGTGAGACTAGCACCAACCTCTCCAACACTCTTTTCAAGTTTCCCAAGACGATCATCCTTCAGGATACCTTCTAGAGTTGTGACCCTCGCATCGTTGCTCGTCTTGTAGTCATCGAGATTCTTCTCGTCAAGACCTACACGACGTTCGAGTGTAGTGTAGTCTCCTGCGAGCCCAGTGACCTTCCCGTCAAGGGCTGTCAAGTCCCCAGCAAGCTTTGTGTCAAGATCACCAATCTTTTCAAGTTTGACGATCCTCTCCTCATGGTCTAAAGCTGATGGACAGCTCCCTTGTTCCCATCGATATCCATACGTAGGTTTGTGAGAGTCTACTCTTCCATCGATTCGGGCAATTTCCCTCATCGCAGCGCCAGCATTTCCTGTCGTCTCGTCGACGATGGAAGTGAGTCCCCTGATCTTTTCATCGACGTCGTCGAAGCGATCGGGTAAGCCTTGTCCACAGAGTCGATACCGGTGGCAGTGAGGATGCTGGTACCGATTTTGACGGTGCTTGAAGCAATCGCCAAGTCCAACCCAGTGACCCCGAGCTTGTTGCGGATAGAGTGGATTGGTTTTTTCCCGAACTCGAGGTTCCCTGTAGGCTTTAGCTCCACTCGTTGAGTGCCGTTGTCGATGTAGATTTCGTTTGCCTTGCCACTCCCACCACCAGGAGTCCCCCCGACAGGGACATCGTTATGAATGATGCCGATATCGGTGTTATCAGGGTTGAAAACAGTGATTGTTGTACCGAAGTGCATGTTACCATCCTCGTCAAAGACGAGATGTGGTGGTATTTGATCGCGTTGTTGGTCCATTACAGATTACATAGCACAAATAGGGTTAAAAAAAATGAAAAAAAATAATCTCTCAATGTCTTTCCCCTCCAACATGTTATCCATTGTTGTTTCCTTAGCCTTCGCTACCTACGCCTTAAACCAAGTTATCCCTTCCGAGGTATCTCAATGGTATGGCTGTTTTTGTCTCGCTGTTTGTATCCTTCGTTACATCTGCGCTGCACCCACCCAAGCTACCTCAGCGGAAAAGCTCAAAAAAGCTACTTTCGACGCAAGTTCTAAAGAAGCTCCTCGTTCTTCTATCGAAGAAAACTACAACGTTTTCGGAACTAGACTTTTAGCAACAATTTCTCCTCCTGAGGTTAAACCTTCAACAACCAAGCCTTCTTTCAAAGTTGAACGCGTGAAAAACGATTCTGGAGCATATCCAGACGTGCCTCATTTCAACATTTCAAGACCGGTTCCTGCGGTCTCTGCGGTTTCCGCAAAATACAAAGAAATTCTCGAAGCACTTGCTATCCTTTCAACTCTTGAAAGTTTGGCATGTCTCGGAGAGCGTGAGATTTTTGAAGAAATTCTTAAAATGGCTGCAAAAGATGCGGCAGCGATCACTGCTGCTGCTACACCAGAAACCACTGCCGATGCTATCACCACAGCGTTCAAAGAAATTGGAATTAGCTGCAAAGTCACAATCCAAGGAGAAGTCAATCCGGGGCTTGAACAAGCTGTCACCACACTCGTTGGTGAATTGAAAACACGTAAATGTGCAAATGGTGCTCGTAAGGCAGCTCTCGACTCCCGTCGCTCTGCTCGTTCAGTCCGCAATCTTGCCGACGAAGACCATCCACAGCTTGAAGAGTTACTCCGAATCAGTGATCCATACTACATCTGCATCGGCCGAGAAGGTGAAACAGAAAAACTCTTGTCTTTTGCAAAAGCTATTGCAGAAGAAAACGGTCGTTTTCGTAAGGAAACAGAAGAATTCCGATTGGAAACCGAGGAACTCCGTAAAAACGTCCCTACTGCTGGTTCCCAAAACGCCACTAGTGGCTCCCAAAACGCCACTAGTGGTTCCCAAAAGGAATAGTGTCTCCGCCGTTACCGCGCCGTGACCCATCACGCCGCTCCCAAGGCACCACCCAAAAAAAAAAGAAGAAAAAAAAGAACAAAGATTGTCTTGTTATAAAGTAACTGCCAAAGTTTACCCAGAAACTCTCCTAGAAGTTCCCCCAAATGACCTACTACGAAAACTCTTGCAAGTTTTACTACGATCACCTCCAGGCAATTGCTGCCGAAAAAAAGATGGCAAAGAAGCTAGCACTTGGTGCAGAGATTCCAGAATTCTTCTTTTTTTACCTAGCAAAAATCGGGATCAAGAGTGTTCCAAATTCTTCTGCGAAGAATGAGGACACCCCTGAAGGTTCTTTCTTTGAACTTGTAAAGTTCATCACCTCGCTCGAAGCGAGTGGTAAGGGGAAAGAAGGACGCCTTGCTCTCTTTCGCAAGGAAGAACCATCTTGGTATTCCCAAGAACTCTTGAGAATGATTGCGGAGCAAAAGGTTGCAATCGGGATTGGTAAAAAGAAGCTCGAGGAAATCCTTGACACTTTCGTCCCGCTGCGCCGCCCCGAAGAAGGAGAAGAATATTCTCCCGACGACGACTACGCTCCAGAACCCGAAGCAGACCCGGCAGACCTCTCTCCTCTAGAAGAGGCTGAGCGTTACAAAACCTACATCATGAGGGCTAGTCCTTCAGAGCAAAAGACTCGGCCGATGGCTTACCCAGCTATGGTCCAAAAGAAATACGACGGTACTCGTCGTCTTGTTTTCTGTACAGGAAACAATGTTTTTACAAAATCCCGTAATGGGAAGAGTGGTATTGCTCCACCACAAATCGAAGCTGCTACGTGGGTCCTTTGGGAAACACTTGGCAATACTCCAGGGTATTGCGACGGCTTTGTTCTCGATGGGGAGTTTTACACTCCAGGCGTCGACCGGGCGACTAGCAATGGCGCTGCGAACAAGAAGGATGTTGATGAGCAGACCGGTCTCATTATGGCAGTTTGGGATTTCATCCCTCTGGATCTCTATCGAAATTACGCTGAGCTTGAGCAAAGTCTTTACCGAAAGCGATACAACAATCTCGTCCGAGCAATTGGGAACGAAGAGATTGATGATCTTTGGGAATCTCCGGGGGAATCTCCAGGGAAAACTCTAGCGGAGCTCTTTGGAGAATTTCCTCTCGAAGTTGCCGAATGGTGGGAGGTAGATTCCCACACTGAAGCCGTGGTAAAAGCCAAAGAGCTTGCGGCGGAGGGCGAGGAAGGTGGTGTCCTCAAGGACTTTCGCCTCACTTTCAAGAACGACAAATCCCCATATTGCATCAAGCTAAAGCAAGTGTTCGACTGCAATCTTACCATCACCGGAATCAACCCGGGCGAAGGAAAGTTTGCTGGTATGGTTGGATCCTTCGCAGCGGAATCTCTCGACGGTGAACTCAAGGTCAATGTCAGTGGGATGGCCGACGAAGTTCGCCTTCGCAAGAAGCTTGGAAAGGAAGCCAACAACTACTGGATTGGGAAGGTGATCAACATCAAGTTCCTCGAACTCAACAACAAGAACACAGAAGGTGTTTATCGCCTCCACTCTCCACAATTCGTCCGAATCAATGAAGATGTTGAGGAGGCTGATGATCTTGCAGCGATCAAGGAAATCGTTACTGCAGATTTGGTGTAAATACACTTTGCAGGCTTGGTGTGAACACACTTTGTAGGCTTTGTGTGAGCACACTTTAAAGAAGTCTCTAGAAAAGTAAGCACGCTAAACTCCTGCTGAAAATTCTAAGCAATCCCAAGAGCCGAAGTAGGGCAAAAAAAATTGAAAAAAAAAAAAGAAAAAATGACGCTCTCTAGTCATAGCCCCTAGACCCTAAACCTTTTTCCTATGTCCCAAATTCCTTTCAGTAAAGAATACATCAGAAAAACCATTCGTGAACACAATCTTGTTGTTCCGGAAGTTGCTCCTGGAGCAACTAAAGCAACTCCAGTTGAAGAAACTCCAGAGTTTCTTGCTGTTGCAAAAGCCGACATTGCTGCTGCATTGTCCTCTTCCTTCCCTTTTGTCGCTTTGCTCGACATCATCGCTGAAAGCGCCGTCTTTTCACCAATTGAAAAGAGCCAAGAACTTTCTCCGCTCATCGAAGCAACCAAAAAGCTTTTTCCTGTGAAAAAGGTTGCTGATGCCGTGGACAAACCTGCGGGCACGGCTGCCGAAACAGGTCCAGTTTACCATGTTACTGCAAAAGCAGCTTATGCTACCCCAGAAAAGGCTGAAAGTGTTTTCAACACAGAATACTTTCCAAACAAGGACTGGCTTCCTCGCGAAAACAACGCTTCCTTTGGAAGTGAAGTTATCTCTGCAGCCGGCGATTTCCCACAAACCTGGAACCATCATCGCGTTTTCGGTGTCAGTAACACCCTTTCCTTCTCCCCAGAATACGCTTTCATCTACGATGTCAGCCGCCATCTCAACAAGTATAACTGTCGCTTGACAAGTGTTTACTACAACATTGCGAGTAAGGTTGAGGAACGTGGTGTTCACAAACACATGATGAACCTCTTCATCATCCTTGGGCTTGGGGATGGTCACCATCACGACCCAGCACTTGATGAAGTCAAGTTGCCTCTCGTCTCTTCTTGCGACAACAAGTTGTTAAGCTTGGCAGCACGCCACTTCTCCATTCTCATCGATGCACCAACTTCCAACTTTCGCCACTGCCTCGATCGTGAACACGTCCGCGTTACCGCAGGTGATCGTCTCGATCTTGGCATTGAGGGAACTACAGCACACGAAAACATTCGCAAAATCCACTGCGCACTTTCTGAATGCTTCAAGCTTGCTATCAAGGAAAGTGTTACCACAAACATTGTGACACGCCGTCGTTTCAGCAACATCCTTCGTACAGGTTACGCTGACATCAAGCCAGCAGTTCTCGTTTCCATCGAGGAAGATGTCAAGGGTTTTCTTACACTCGACGACGAGTTCAAAAGCGACCTCCTCTTTGCTCCACTCGAGTTCCCAAACATCTTGCCAGGGAACAAGTTGACTGAAAGTTTCTTTTCAGAAATTTCCAAGCTCGGTAAGGAAGAGCTCTTGAATTTGGCAAACTTCTTTTTGCTCAACACTTTCAACCTCATCGACGAAACCGAAGTTGCTGCCACAGTAGAAGAAGAAGTTCCTTTCAACTACAAACGCCTTCCACTCGACACTCCAAAACGCCCAGTGAACCCACAATACGGAGCTTTGAACTCCCTCAACGAAAGTGTTCTCGCTACCTCCATCGAGTTCTACCGCTTGTTCTGCGATTACACTAGTGTGAAAGAGGTTCCAGGTATTCGCAAGATTGAAGAGTTCGAAGATCTCTTTTACCACATTGTCCGTGAAAACTACCCAGATGAGTTTGGGGAACAAATCCTTCACACTTGGGAAACACTTCCAAAGGAAACCATTGAAATTGGCGGTACCAATCTCAACAAGTGCAAGTACATCTTTCGTCACGCGAGCCAAGCTGAAGCTATTGTAAAACTTGTAAAAGGTTCCAAGTAGAACCTCCTCCCAAGCGGTGCTCCCTCAAGTGATGCCCCCCAAGCGGCGCTCCCCCAAACGGCGCTCCCCCCAAGTGATGGCCCCCCAAGCGGTGCTCCCAAGTTACTGCGTAAAAGCCCACAAAAAAAAAACAGAAAAAAAAATAACAGGAAAAAGTTGTTACTACCATAAAAAAATAAATTCTCTAGAATATCCTGCTACCCCTCTTTTCAAAAACGAAGGAGATTACAAAACCACTGAAATTGCCCTCCTTGTCGAGATCATCGAAAAGGAAAGTTACCGCAACTGCAAATCCCCTGATATCTTTTCAAAAATAAGTAGTAAAATTTTGGAAGAATTACTTTCTCACCACGCCGCGCACCTCGATGTTGAAAAGATGAAGGTTCTCTTTGCAAACTGCCATGACAAGAAAACATTTCTTGAAAAGAAAGACCGGTTTGGAAGACACATTGGGTTTGGTGCCAGAATGGAAATCCTAAAGGTGATCTTTGCTCACCACCCAGACCCTGAGAGCTTTGCTTTTCTCAAAGACAACATGGGTAAGCACATGGGCTTCTTCTCAAAAACCGAAGAGGAGCTTGCTTTTATCATCGGGTACTTTGTCAACCCATCTGAGTTTATCAATACTGTTGGTAAAAATGGGAAGCATATGGGCTTTGGTGTGTCGTCAAAAAAATTCGAATTCCTTTTGAAACACTGTAGAAACCCAAGTCTTTTTGTGGAACATGAAAATACCAAAGGGGAGACTGTAGCATTCCGTGGAAGCCGGGGGGTTGTAAAACTTGCCATTGCCAATTGTAGCGATGTCGAAAAGTTCTTACTACACAAGAACAAGGAAGGCCTTACTGCTGCCTTCTATGCAGGAGAAGAAAGCTGGAAATTCTTTTAGAGAATTTGAAAACCACGGTGTCACAACAACAGCTAATCTCTGGAACAAATCGGTACAGGCAAAATATTGGGTTTTACCAAAATGTCAGTAAGATGAAAATCCTTTTAGACGTTGTTGAGGATCGGAAGGTGTTTTTGTCTCACAAAGATTGCTGGGGTCGAAGTATTGCAATGATGACAAGATCGGATTTTGTTATGAGCATCGCAGAGAGTTGTGGGTTGGAAACTGATCGCATGAAGAGAACCTCTGCGGCAAGCGGGTAGAGAACCTCCCGCTGTGGGTGAGAAGTGTTCTCTCACGAAACCCGAGAGCAAAGCCCCAAAGGCAAAGCACCAAAGAAAATAAAAAAAAGAAATAAAGTGTCTTTTAATTTCCAATGAATTTTATAGCAAAAATCGTGATACTGGTATTGATCTTGTTAGCGATCATTGCAGTATATCGACTTTTCTTTTGGAAGGAACCAAAAAAACTAACATACAACGAACTTTTTGAAGCTGTTTTGGATGGAAAGGAGAGTATTCGGGCGTGGACATCCACCCTACCTCCCAGCGGGGTGCTTGGACCAGAACGATTCCGTGAAGCGGAACTTTTAGCTGAACGGCTCCCTGAAGGGAAAATTCTCGTTGCCAAAGAGCTTAACAAGGTGTGGATTGGGAACTCTCTTTTCTACATCGAGGATCAACAAGCTTTTGCTCGAGCGAAAAAGCTTCGTTTAAGTATGGCTCTTCGCTCGGCTTACGTCAGAGCTCTGACTTCGCAGAGTGACGCTTTCCGCTTCCCAGACTACGTTACCGACGGAGAGCTTCGTTTCATGAACCCGATCCAGAAGGTGAAGTACCGGGAGTGGAAGGCCGGAATTACCTCTTCTCTCAATCGCAAGCTGATTGCCAATCGCGAGGCTATCAACGCCTCAGTGCGGGGTAAGTACCTCAACGATACCCAAGGGTATCTGGAAAAGCACGGGATGCGGCGTGAGCAAGTCTTGCCACAGGCAATCAAGCTCTTTTTGGCTAGAGCAGAAAACGAGGCCCGCGCACGTGCCCTCACTGGGATTCTTGGCGGGGCGCCAAACTCTGTGAACCCAGCAACAGCACTTAGTGCCTTTACTGGGAGAGAGCACGCAGAGATCGACCGCATTGCTGACGAGCTTCAAGAAAAGCGTGCTGAACGCCACGCAGCAAAGGCTCTGGGCCGTAGGGTCGCCGCAGAAGCAGCAAGGGCAGCGATCGCCGTGGGGGAAGACGTCCCTTTCCCTCGAAACAATGCTGCGCAATGGCGTGATCCCACGGAAGTGGCACGAAACGGTGGGAACACTGTTGGAGCTGGCGGCTTGCGCAACCGCACAACCACAGCGATGAGGGAATCCCAGGACATGGTCTTTCGACGCGCAAACCTTCCTACGGAGTCCATTGCGGAACGGGTGGAACGTGTACGGAAGGAAGATAACAAGAAAAACGCAGCCTTCTCCCAATCGATTCATGACGCAACGCTTAGTGTGGAAGTCAACAGGGCCGTCAGGGAGCACCTAGAGAACGAAGCTTCTGGAATTTCCCAAGTCGACCGTCTTGCAAGGGATTTTGCACGGCTCTACCCAGTGAAAGCCGAAAAGCATCGCGAGATCTTTGTCCAGGATAGGGATAAGGATTATCTCCGTGCTTTCGCCAGCATCGTCTACGACGGTGAGAATGAGGCTGTGCGGGACAACCTCATTGAGGCCTTAGGTCTCGAGATCGAGAACATTGCGCCATTTTGTGCCGAAGGGAGAAAGAACAAAACCTGGGCTCTCCTTGCAGGCATTGACCAAACAGGTCACGGTGCACCAATCGCCTCGAGGACCGACATCATCGACTCCCTTCTCCACGACTTTGGGAGAGTCACCAATACCGTTGGTCTTTCCCCGGAGGAGATGATCAAGAGTGTTTCTCGTCACAGCGAAGAGTATAAAACAAAATATCCTGCTCTAAAAGCAGAGATCGAAAAGAAACTAGAAGAGGCAAAGTTTGTAATCAACGATCTTTACGATGATGAAGTCAACCTCTATGGTAACACCGAAGCCGAAGGGTTCGCGGGAACACCTGTGACAAGCACCGAAGCTTTCACCGCGACCCCCGCTGGCGAAGCTTTCACGGTGATCCCCACAGGTGAAATTGTTACACTTAGTCCAACACAAACTTCCCAGGAAGGAGTTGAAGCTGAAGGCTTTAGCACGTGGGCGAACCAGGTGGGTACTGGTGTTGCAACAGGTATCTCCTTTGATGACAAACCAGACAACCTTATCTATGCAGATCTGATTCCTCAGGAAAGAACCCTTGCATCTCCAGGGGCTTTTCGGCTTGACCCTGGTTTCCCTGTCGGCTTTTACGGTAGTGGTACAGGACATGTTCTAGAACCATCACTTAGTGGTATGCCAAATCTCGACATGGGGAAACCCGCGCCACAGGCCAATATTGATCTCGAAACAGGAAACCTTTCTGGTCCGGGAGGCTCTATCGGCTCCTCAGGCTTCGCTGGCTTGGAGGGTTTCTCTATCGACGCTTTTCCAAACAACGTTCCACCTATTGCTGCTATGGTTCCAGTGGATTTATCTCACGTTACACCAACAACCCCGGGTGCAGTATTTGATTTTTCTGAGCCTTTGGTTATAGAAGTGTGAGGAAAGGCGAGGACAAGGGGGTGTGAGGAACAGGATGGACCATGTTCGCCCAAAAAAAAACAAAAAATTGTCTGCTATTCTCATGAATACACTTCGTTACTATCAAGAGGAATGCATCGATGTAGAAGGAAAGAAGAAACTCGCTGCTCTACAAAGTCTCAAAGCAGGGACACTGGATGGTGGAGAAAGAAACCAGAAGAACTTCGGGTATAACAGCACCCAAAGCCACACCCGCAGAAGTAGTTGACATTATCTTTGACTACTACGATACGCTATATTCTGGGGAAGAACTCTCCTCGCATCTCCGGGTTCTCTACAAAGAAAAGAATTCTCGGCTTTTGAAGTTCATAGAGAATCGCAAGATAACAGCAGAAGAGTTTTTAGACCATGTCGTCTAAAAAAATTGAAAAAGAAAAAGAAAAGAACTGTATGAATTCATTTGAATATTTACTGCAAGACTCCGGGGAAACCAAGGAGTACCGTTTTGACCCAACCAACATTGATTTTTCAAAAATCAAGTACACCAAAGAAATTATTCTTGATCTCGTGGAAATGTTCGGGGAGAAATTTTTAAGTCGGAAAGATAGAGGTGGTCAACATATTGGGTTTCACTACGAATCGAGGGGCGTGATCGATCTTCTCCTTGAAAAATGCGGCAGCACTACAGCTGTTGCTGCGTTTATCAACCATAAAAACAGGTGCGGTAAACATATGGGATTCTCTACTGGTGGAACAAAGTGGATGCCTCTTCTTCTTGAAAAATGCGGAGACCCTGTTGCTTTTATCAACCATAAAGACGCGGGTGGTCGGCATATGGGATTCCATCCTAACGGAGCAAATTGGATTCCTCTTCTTCTTGAAAAATGCGGAGACCCTGTTGCTTTTATCAACCATAAAGACGCGGATGGTCAGCATATGGGATTCTATTCTAGCGGAGAAGAGTGGATGCCTCTTCTTCTTGAAAAATGCGGAGACCCTGTTGCTTTTATCAACCATAAAGACACGGATGGTCAGCATATGGGATTCTATC
>JACCDZ010942266.1_pt1 | contig 11144 bp, 7 predicted proteins | sample 7449551 | NCBI WGS metagenome assembly JACCDZ01 (sample SAMN15323452, study PRJNA562643) | freshwater metagenome | isolation source: river surface water | place: USA:Blue River Watershed | collected 2017-08-18
CCGCCCGGCACCCCTGGAGGTCGGCAATTGGTCGTATTGGCTGAATCAGGACGGACGCGGCGGTCTTTGGATCAACGGACGGAAGCGGAGTGAGCGCGACCGCGGCGCTCCCGCCGCGACCCCGGCTCCGGCGGTCGGCGCTTCGGCCGAGGCCGCCCCGGCTTCGCCAACGGCAGCGGATAGCGGATCCCCGGGTTCTGCATCCCAGGCCGAGCCCAGCACCACGGCGGCGGTAGCGCCGGCGGAAGCGGCACCCGCGCCCGTGCCCGCATCCTCGTCGGCTGCGGCGGCGCCGGTTTCCGGCGAAGCCCTCCTGACCGACCTGCGTTCCCGTTTGGAGACCAAGCCGCGTGGAGGAGCCGCTGCCTCCGTGACCGATCTGGCAGCAGCCCTCGGTCGCAGCGAAGCCGACCTGCTTGCCGCCCTCGCGGCCGCCGGGGTGGCGGCACCCTCCGAAGACGGTGGGAAATCGGAACCGGTCGACCTGGCCGACGAACAGCTTTGGTTGGAGAAGGGCGCCAAGGACGGCGTCCTGCGCTTGCAGGCGAAGACGAAGGCCAAGCGGAAGTCGGCGCGTTCGACCGAGGAGTCGCCGTCGAACGCCGATGACGGGGCCGCGTCGCGGCCAGCGCGCAAATCGACCAAGAAATCTGCGAAAAACTGAGTAGAGTAGGGCTGTTCCCCAAGCCCACGCTGCCCCGTGCTGACGATCACCGACCTCCGCAAATCCTTTCCCTCCCCCGAGGCGGGTGGGCGGCCGGTCGAGATCGTCAGCGTCGCGCACTTCGCGCTCGGTGCGGGTGAGCAGGTCGCGCTGCGCGGCGAGAGCGGATCTGGCAAGACGACCTTCCTGAACCTGATAGCGGGATTGCTCGCGGCTGACTCGGGACGGATCGAGTTCGACGGTACCAATCTGGTCGCGCTGGGTGAGGCGGCGAGGGACCGCCTGCGGGCCGAGCGGATGGGCTACATTTTTCAGACCTTCAATCTCCTGCAGGGGTTCACCGTGCTGGAGAACGTGGTACTCGGGATGAGCTTTGGCGGCGGGCGCGTCGACCGTGCCCATGCCCGGTCCCTGCTGGAGCGCGTGGGTCTCGGGTCGCGGTTGCAGCATTTTCCGCGGCAGCTTTCCACCGGCCAGCAGCAACGCGTCGCGGTCGCCCGTGCGCTGGCGAATCGACCGCGGCTCGTGCTCGCGGACGAGCCCACGGGAAACCTCGACCGGCGCCGCGGGCAGGAAGCGCTCGCCCTGATCCGCGAGGCATGCGCCGAGGCCGGAGCGGCCCTGCTGCTGGTCAGTCACGATCCGGAAGTGCTGGGCCAGTTCAGCCCGGTGCGCGACTTCACCGAGCTCAACCGTCCTGCGGCGCCGAGCGCCATCTGAGGACCCGGTGCCCATGACCCTGCCGCTCATCCTTTACCGCAGCCTCCGGCAGCACGCGCTCTCGACGCTCGTGACGGCGGGGAGCATCGCATTGGCCGTGGGGCTGCTGATGGTGGTGTGGATGGTGAAGGCTCAGTCGCAGCGCGCCTGCGTCGAAACAAGCACGGGCTTCGATGCAGTACTCGGGGCGCGTGGGTCCCGGCTGCAGCTCGTGCTCAACGCCATTTTTCATCTGGAGGCGTCGCCGGGGAACATCGCGGCAGCCGACTTCGAGCAAATCCGCCGCCACCCCGCCGTGAAGGCGGCGATCCCGCTGGCGGTGGGCGACAACTATCGCGGCTACCGCATCGTCGGCACCGTCGAGAGCCTTTTCACCCAGGTCGAGTATGCGCGCGGGCGGCGCTACGCGGTTCAGCCGGGCGGCCGGGTCTTCGCCGGCGCGGCGCACGAGGCGCTGGTGGGATCGTTCGCCGCGGAGCGACTCGGCCTGCGGGTGGGCGACACCTTCCAGCCTTTCCATGGGCTGGTCTTCGACCCCTCTCACCAGCACGAGGAAATCTACACGGTGGTGGGAATCCTGGAGCCGACGAACACACCGGCGGACCGCGTGTTGTGGATCCCGCTCGCGGGCATCCAGAACATGAAGGGGCATGACCCCAAGTTCGCGACGGACCTGAGCGCGGTGCTGCTCCAGCTGCGCACCCCGCAGGCGGGATTCATGTTGGACATGATGTACAACCGGCAGGGCAATCGCCTGACCTTCGCCTACCCGGTGGGCGCGATCATCGCGGACCTTTTCGGCAAGATCGGGTGGTTCGACCGCGTCCTCGCACTCGTCGCCTACCTCGTCGCCTTCGTCGCGGCCGGTAGCGTTCTGGCCAGCATCTATGCGTCGATGAGCGCGCGACGTCGTGACCTCGCGATCCTCCGGGCTCTGGGGGCGCGGCGACACACGCTCTTCGCCGCGGTGGTGACCGAGGCCGCCGTCATCGGCGCGCTGGGCGCGGTGGCGGGATTCATCGTGTACGGAGCCCTGCTCACCGGCGTCGCCCGAATCATCCGGGCGCAGACCGGCGTGGCGATCGACGTGCTGGCGTGGCATCCCGTACTCTGGGTCGCGCCCCTTGCGATGATCGCTCTCTGCGCCCTCGGCGGCATCATCCCAGCGCTCAAGGCCTACCGCGTGCCCGTCGCCGAGACGCTCGCACCGACTTCCTAGAATAGACCACGGAAGCGCGGTCGATGAACCGCCGCTCCCGCGCTCGCTCAAAGCTTTCTCCCCGAAACGCCATGAACACCCCCGAAGATACCTCGCTCACCCGCCGCTCCTTCGTCCGCCTGTCCGCACTCACCGCCGGTGCCGGCATCCTTGCGACCAGCCCCGTCCCACGCGCGTTCGGGGCGACGGCGGGCTCGGACCGCATCCGCGTCGGCCTCATCGGCTGCGGCGGCCGCGGTGCGGGCGCCGCGAAGAACTGCCTCGATGCCGCACCGGGCGTCGAGATCGTCGCCCTCGCCGACCTTTTCCCGCGTCAGACCGAGCGGCTGCGCGAGCGTTTCAAGGTGCCGGCGGAGATGTGCTTTCATGGTTTCGACAATTACCAGAAGCTCCTCGCGACGGACGTGGATCTCGTGATCCTCGCCGCGCCCCCGGGCTTCCGTCCGAGCCACTTCGCTGCCGCGGTGGCGGCGGGCAAGCACGTGTTCATGGAGAAACCCGTGGCCGTCGATCCGGTCGGCGCCCGCGCAGTCATCGAGGCCTCACGCCTCGCCAAGCAGAAGGGTCTCGGCGTCGGCGTCGGCACGCAGCGCCGCCATCAGGCGAGCTACCAGGAAGTGATGAAGCGCATCCACGACGGCGACCTCGGTGAGCTCGTCGGCGGGCAGTGTTACTGGAACGGCGAGAACATCTGGTTCCGCGAGAAGAAGGACTGGCTCGCGGATTTGACGGACTTCGAGTGGCAGTGCTGGAACTGGTACCACTGGGATTGGCTGTGCGGCGACCAGATCGTCGAGCAGCACATCCACAACATCGACGTGATGAACTGGGCCTACGGCGGCCCCCCGGTGAAGTTTTCCGGCATGGGCGGACGCCAGAACCGAGGCAGCATTCCCGGTAACATCTGGGACCACTTCGCCGTCGAACTGGAGTACGCCAACGGCTCCCGTGTCACGAGCTTCTGCCGCCATGCCCCGAAGACGATGGGCCGCGTCGGTGAGCGCGTCGTCGGCACCAAAGGCACGTCCGACCCGAGCCGCTGGATCAAGGGGTCGAAGCCTTACGAGTTCAGCGGACCGGCGGTCGACCCGATGGTGCAGGAGCACACGGACCTGATCACGAGCATCCGCGCCAACAACCCGATCAACGATGGCATCCGCATCGCGGAAAGCACCCTGACCGCGATCGGCGGCCGCATGGCGGCGTATACGGGCCGCGAGATCTCGTGGAGCTGGCTGCTCAACGGCTCGAAGCTCGACATCTTCCCGAAGAATCCGGCGCCCGGCCCGGGGATCTTTGGCAGCGTGCCGATCCCCGGCGAGACGCCGCTCGTCTAGGCACCGGCCACGGCCGGCGGCTGCCGGTAATGGACCAAGCGATTGTCGACCGTGCCGTCGTCGTGGAAATCGACGACGGCATAGGCCGGGCCGAACTCCTGGTAGGGACCCTTCCACCAACCGCCGGAGACCGCACCGTTACAGAAGTAACGGACCCCCAGGTAGGAAACCTCATCGGCGAGGTGAATGTGGCCGGAGAGGCAGGCCTTCACGTTCGGATGCTGGCGGAACAGCGTCTTCAGCCGCCGCACGTCGAGGTGCATCCACTGCCCAGGAACCTGCCAGTTGCCGGTCTTCTCGTTCTCACCGTCGAGGAAGGTGCAGGCGGACAGGATCGGAATGTGGGAGAGCACGCAGATCGGCACGGCGGCCGGCGTGGCCGCGAGGTCGCGTACCAGCCACTCGAACTGGGTCTCATCGAGGCGAGCTGTGTATCCGATCTTTGGATCCTCGACGCGCTGGGTGGAATCCAGGACGATGAAGTGCCAGCCCGCCTGATTGAAGGAGTAGTAGCGATCGCGCAGGGCAAGACGCTCGAGGGCGAGCCCCTTGCCGAAGAGCGGATCCGTGGCCGCGGCGGCCGCGGCGGCGTCGCGGAGTTTCCAGCCCCAGACGTCATGATTCCCGAGGCAGACGTGGTGCGGGGTGCGGAGCTCGGCGGCCACGACGCGCTCCCACAGGGCAAACTGCGCGATCGCCGCGTCCTTCTCCTTGCCGAGCGCATCCATGATCAGGTCGCCGCCGAAGAAGATGAAGTCCGGCTTGGCCGCCTGCGCGTGGCGAAGCGCCTCGGCCACGCCGGCCTCGGCCCCGCGTTCGCCGAAGACGTGGGGGTCGGTGAGGTGCGCGACGCGCAGGACGCGGTGCCGCGGCCGGATCGGCGGCGGAGCGCTGGCGGCGCGCAGCGGTGAGACGGAGGTGCTGAGGGAAGCGCCGAGGGTGGCACCGGCGGCGAGCTGGCCGAGAAAGCGGCGGCGTTGCATGAGCGGCGGGGTCGGGGAGTCGGTGATGACGACGAAGGGTGAAAGCAGAACCGGGAACGGCGAAAGAAGACAACACGGTGACGGCGTTGCGTCGAATTCACAATCCCGGTCGTGCAACGAACCCATGACCGCATTGACGCTCCTCGCATGATCTCCGTGCCCCGCCCACTCCTGTCTGCGTTCTTGCTCACGCTGCTTTGCTCCGTCCCGCTGCGCGCCGAGCTCTCGCTGCTCTCCGGCGTTTCGATTCCCGGGGGCGGTGAGGTCGTCGCCCACTACCACCCCGCCTCCGGCGTCGATCGCGTGCTGGTGACGAACTCACTGGCCCGCACCACTGGCGTCAGCCATCGCGTGGACATCTACTCGCTCGCGGCCACCGGCGTCCTCGCCCTGGAGGTGGTGGCGGACTTCGATCCGATCTTCGGCGCGAGCGCCACCCTCTCGGTCAGCAGCGTCGCGGCGGACCCGCTTGGCCGCGGATTCGGCGTCGCAAGCATCATCCCGAAGGACAACACCACCGTGCTCGGGAAGGTGGCGTTCTTTGATGTGCACACCGGCGCGGTCCTGCGCGTGGTGGACGTCGGATTCCATCCCGACGCGGTGCGCTTCACGCCGGATGGCCGCCGCCTGATCGTGGCGAACGAAGGTGAGTACGTCGCTGGGGCCGTCCAGGCTCCGGGCTCCATCAGCATCGTGAATCTCACCGGCTTCAATGCCTCGACGGATCTTCAGCTGCGGGCGCCGCTCGTGGCGACGGTCGATTTCCGTGACGGCTTGGCTCCGGGCGTGACGCTCGATGGCCTGCGCTTCAACGTCGCGGGCCTCCCGGCGGCCGAGCGCTACCTTCACGTCGAACCCGAGTTCTCGGTGGCGACCAACGAGCGGGCCTACGTCACGCTCCAAGAAAACAACGCGATCGCAGTCGTGGAACTGGAAGGCGGCGGTGCGCCGCGGATCTCGGCGATCTTTCCGTTGGGCACGATCACCCAGCGCATCGACGGCTCGGACCGCGATCCGACGAACGGCGGCCTCGCGGCGATCAATATCAACGATGTCGTGCCGGGGCTCCCGATGCCCGATACCCTCGCGACCTTCGTGGCGGGTGGCCGCCGGCTCCTTGCCACGGCGAACGAAGGAGACGCCCGGCCCGACGATGGTGACGTGGCGCGGGCGGGGGCGGCGAACGTGGTGGACACGGTGGCCGACGGCGCGGGGGATCTCGCGTTCGCCGGGAGTCTGAGCGACTCCGCCGGGATCGGACGCCTCACCATTTCTCGGGTCGATGGCAATCTGGACAGCGATAGCCTGATCGAAGTGCCGACGATGATCGGCACGCGCAGCTTCACGTTGTGGGACGACGCAGGCCGCCGGGTCTTTGACAGTGGATCGATGATTGAGGAGTTCGTGCGGGCGAACGCGCCGCTCACGTTCAACATGAACAACGGTACCACGACCGCGATCGATACGCGGTCGGACGACAAGGGTCCGGAACCCGAGGCGCTCGCCTACGGCCAGATCGACGGTCGCCATTATGTGTTCCTCGGCGCGGAGCGTCAGAACGGAATCTTCCAGTTCGACATCACCGACCTGTCCCGCGTCTCGATCGTGGGCTACTACAACATCGTCGACGGCGTGAAGGTGGTGACCGGCACGCAGTACGTCTCACCGGAAACGATTGTTTTTGTCTCGGCGAACGACAGCCCGACCGGCAAGCCGCTCTTGCTGGTGGGCTACGAGGGCGTTGAGCCCACGATCAGCGGATCGCTGGCGGTGCTCGAGGTTCGGCCCACGACGACGAGGCTGGTGAATGGTTCGGTGCGTACCACGGTCGCGGCGGGACAGACGATGATCGTCGGTTTTTCGACGGAGGGTGCGAGCTCGGTCCTGATGCGCGCGGTGGGGCCTGGCCTCACTCAGTTCGGCGTTCCCGGGGTGCTCGCCGACCCGCTGTTGTTTCTCTATTCTCCGACTCGTCTGCTCGAGTCCAATGAAGACTGGGTGGCGAGCCCGGAGCTGCAGGCGGCCACGGCCTCGGTGGGCGCGTTCGCGCTGCCCGCGGGTAGCCGGGATTCGGTCATCCTGCGTTCCCTGACCGGCGGGCATTCCCTGAATCTGGCGGCCCGCGCGGCGGGCGATGTCCTTTTGGAGGTGTACGGGGTGGGCGTGGGTGCGGGCCTGAACAACTTCTCGACCCGCGGTCGAGTGGGAGCGGCTGGAGACCGACTCATCGCTGGCTTTGTCATCCTCGGCCAAGGTGCGCATCCCGTGCTGATCCGCGCGGTGGGCCCCAAGCTGGCCCGTGCGGCATTACGAGCGCATCGGCGGATCCGCGGCTGGAGGTGTATCGCAACGGTGTGCGGGCGGCGGACAATGATGACTGGATGCAGGCCGTCTCGGCCGCGGATCTCGCGGCGGCCGGGGCGTTCCCGCTGGATGGCGATACGAAGTCCGCTGCAGTCCGGCTCAGCCTCACTGGGGGCGCAGCCTACACCGTTGAAGTTTTCGGGGCGGGTTCTCCCGGCGAGGTGCTGCTCGAGGTCTACCAGGCGCGCTGAGCGTCGGTCCGCTTCCGCGAAACTCCCGCGCCTCGAGGGTCGCGCAGCCCTGGGGCGGGCGGGGTTTCCGGGCGCGGGGCCATGAAGTCAGGCGAAGGGCGCGCAGCGATGGACAATCGCTGCGCAGCGGCATCGCTGATTTCGGCTACAGTATCGTCACACCCCTGAGTCGCGTGCGCTGATTTCCGGTTTGCCTGTTCGGCCTCGTCAATGCACGCTGTATCCGAAGAAAAGCGACACGCGGCTAGTTCGGTGGTCGAAAACCTAAAGGAGAAACACCATGAATGCGCACACACGCTGGCTGATGGGATTGGCGTTGGGAATCGTCGCCCTACTGGCGACTGGTTGTGATCGGGGTCCAAAATCGGTCCGGGGATTCGTCCTTCCGGAGGGCAGTGCCCAACGGGGCGAACAGGTGTTCGTCGCGATGAAGTGCACCGCCTGCCACCGGGTGGACGGGCTGCCGTTCTTGCCGGCGCCGACCGTCGCGGCTGACCGGGTCGTCGTGATCGGCGGCGAGGTCGCGCGGGTGAAGACCTACGGGCAGCTGCTGACCGCAATCATCCACCCGTCGTTGGATCTGTCGTCGAAGATGCCGCGCGAGCTGGCCGCCAAGAGCTCGGTGTCGCCGATGCCTTCGGTCAATGACCAGCTCACGGTGATGCAGCTCATTGATCTGGTGACCTTCCTCCAGCCGCAGTACCGGAAGCTCGAGCCGCTTTACGAACCCTACTACACGATGACCGGCATGTAGGCGTCCGTCGGTCCGGCATGGACAGCAGTCATCGGTGAGCTAAGGTCCGGCGTGCGGACGGCTGATTTCCGCACGCCATGCCTGCTGACGTCATTGTGCTTGGGTTGGGTGGAATGGGAAGCGCTGCGGCCTGTCATCTCGCCCGGCGCGGCCTCCGCGTCTTGGGGCTGGAGCGTTACACCGCGTCCCATGACCGCGGAGCGAGCCACGGGCGCACGCGGGTGATCCGGCAGAGCTACTACGAGGACCCGGCCTACGTACCGCTGCTGCTCCGAGCGTACGAGTTGTGGCGCGAGCTCTCCCGCGAGACCGGGGTCGATCTTCTGCACGAGGTGGGTGGGCTGATGATGGGCGAGCCCTCGAGCGCCGTGGTGACGGGCAGTCTGCGGAGTGCGCGATTGTATGGATTGCCGCACGAGGAACTGACCGCGGCCGACATCCGGCGCCGTTTTCCGGCATTCCAGCCGCCACCCGGGACGGTCGCTCTCTTTGAGCGGGCGGCCGGGTTCGTCCGCACGGAGGCGTCCGTGCAGGCTCACCTCGACCGGGCGGCCGCGCTGGGTGCGGACCTGCACTTCGAGGAGGCCGCACTGGCGTGGGAGGAGACTCCGTGGGGCGTGCGCGTCCGGACCGCACGCGGCACCTACGAGGCGGAGCGCCTCGTGGTATGCCCCGGACCTTGGGCCCCGACCGTGCTGGCGGGCCTTGGGGTACCGCTCGAGGTCGAGCGACAGGTGCTCTACTGGTTTGATCCCGTGGGAGGCGTCGATCCGTTCCGGCTCGGCCATTTTCCCATCTTCATCTGGGAAACGCCCGACGGGGCATCGCCGTATGGATTCCCGGCGATCGACGGGCCGAACGGCGGGGTGAAGGTCGCCTTCTACCGGGCCCCCGAGGTGGAGCCCTGCGATCCGGATTCGGTCGACCGCGTGCTGCGGCCTCGCGAGATCGCGCTGATGCGGCAGGCGATTGAGCCTCTGCTCCCGGCGCTGCGCGGACCGCTGCTCCAAGGCGTGACCTGCCTGTACACGAACACCCCGGACAAGCACTTCGTGATCGCGCCGCATCCGGCCAGCCCGCGGGTGACGGTGGCGTGCGGATTCTCCGGACACGGTTTCAAGTTCTGCAGCGTCGTCGGCGAAATTCTCGCCGAGCTCGTCGTTGACGGCCGTTCGCGGCTCGACATCGGCCTCTTTTCACCGAGTCGCTTCACGTCCGGAGGCGCCGCTGTGAAACCGGCACCGTAGGGCCACGGCGAGCGCTCCACGCGCGCGCGCGTGGTCCCGCGTCGCCGGCGGTCACGGTCCAACTACGGCGCGGCGAGCCACTCGGCCGCTGCGGTGATCTCGTCGGCCGGGTCGCCACCGAACACGTGTAGGTGGCTCGGTGTTTCCGAAAGACGGTACACGTCGGCGACCAGGGCGGGATCGATGCCTTCTCCAGCGAGCCAGAGGGGTTGGGGTGCGGCGAGTGCGAGGAATCCGGGGAGGTCGAGGTACTTCGCGCCGCCAGGCAGGAAGCGCGGGTCGCGGGCGTCGCGCAGATTCGCGAAGCGGAACCCTCCGGTGGAGAGCGCGGCGCGCGAGATCCGCGCACCGGCGAGCGCGCGGGCCGCCGCAGCCACGGGCGCGATGGAGCCGAAGCCGGCGAGATCGACCGCCCGTCCATCGGCCTGCGCGGCGGCGACGAGCGTCAGGATGTCGTGGGTGCGCTGCGCGAACACCGAGTGATTGTACCCGAAGGTGTAGCCCGCGAATTCCCGGGGATTCGCCACGGTGGGAGTCTGGGTGAAGGCCTGACCGTCGGCCAAAAACTCACCCTGAAACAGGAGATCGGCACCGATGACGGAGGATCCCGAGTCGAGCAGTCGCCGTACCGCCGGCTGCAGCGCGCCGGCGGCGGTGAAGAGCCCTGCCTTGCCGGAATCGCCAAGCCACACGACCGTGCGTCGGCCGGCGGCGGCGCGTGGGTGGAGCCAGAGTACCGGCAGCTCTTCGGCGTGCGTCGTGTTGCGTACGAGGCCGCGTTGCACGCGGTAGCCCTCGCGGGCCTCTTCCGCGATGGGTTTCCATTGCACCTCGCCGACCTCCGCAGCGGTCCGGCCGATCATGATCTCCAGCGCGCCGCCCGCGACGCGACGGAAATCTTCCGCGCGGGAAACAAGGGGACGGAGCTGGCCGTCGGCGTCGTCCGCAAACCAGCGCAGCAGGCTCCGCTCGAAGTCCGGATCCGCGGCCTTCGGCGCGGGATGCCCCTCGCCCCACACGGTCAGTTGCTCGCGGGTGAGTGGCTCGTAGTCGCGTTCGATGACCGGCTCGGGGAAGCCGAGCCCGAAGTGGCGGTTCAGCCACGTGTAGAAGGCGGAGCGCGAGACGGCGTTGTAATTGTGGGGGAAGTGCTCGCCGCGGTGGAGCATGACCGCGTCCGGCGCGCCGAGCAGGCCGTAGAGCTGGCGGAGTTCCGGGAATCCCTTCTTCGCCATCTCGATCGTCCAGTCGTTCGCGGTGGTCATTCCCTGCGGCTTCGGCGCGAAAAGTGCGGCGAATTCGACGTTCCCCGTGCCGATGCGCAGCAGGGATGCGTTCTCGCACGTGCATCCGCCCTGCATGGCCGTGCTCACCATCACCGCGGGGAAGGAGAGGCTGACCCGCGGATCGATCGCGGACAGCAGCATCGTCTGGGTCCCGCCGCCACTGGCGCCGGTCACAGCGACGCGTGCGGGATCGACCTCCGGGAGAGTAAGCACGAAATCGAGCGAGCGGATCGCATTCCACGTCTGCAGGCCCATCACGCTTTGCAGCCGCGCCTCGGCCTGCGGCGAAAAGAGGCCCCAGCCGGAGGGCGCGTTCATCTCCGGCCGCTGACGCTTGAACAGGTGGATGACGTCGGCGGAGAACTGGATCGAATCGGAG
>JACCDZ011415724.1_pt1 | contig 11144 bp, 15 predicted proteins | sample 7449551 | NCBI WGS metagenome assembly JACCDZ01 (sample SAMN15323452, study PRJNA562643) | freshwater metagenome | isolation source: river surface water | place: USA:Blue River Watershed | collected 2017-08-18
ATGTCCACGCACACCTTCTTTCCGATCTCGCCTACCAAGGAGGCCTGGGATACGCGGCTCTTCAAGCAGCCGCGCTATTCTCTTCAGGGCGTTCTGGACGGCGTTAAAGAGGAGCTCAAGGAGAAGGGGTGGTCCAAGATGGTTCTGCCAGGGCAGGTCTATCTCTGGGATGATGACGGCGAGAAGTGCTCCTACGATGGCCCCCTGTATCGCTTCTCGGGCCTGCGAGACCTGGAGCGTGTCCTTGCTGAGGAGCTGAAGGGAAAACATGACCGTATCTACCGCATCTGGTTCTACAGAGTCGGCTGGTGGCAGTTCCCTCAGCCGGCGAAGAAAGCTTGAACCCTGCGGTAAAATTTACCCGCCACCCCACCCAACCCATTTTTACTGAGCCGGCCCAAATGTTCCGCTTTATTGAGATTAAGTCCAATGGCAATCTTCTGGTGGAGCACGTGAGCACGATACAGCTGGCGTATCGCCTCTGTGTGCCGGCGAATCTTGGGCGCTGGCATCTCAAGATGTTGCCAGCGGTGCGCGACGAGCTCGTGCAGCAAGACCTGATTCTCGTGGCATACGATGACCAGCGGGACCCTGAGACTGAACTCTTCACAGCCTACTACATCCAGGCAACTCCGCGCGGCCCAAACACTCCCTATCCGCAGCTGCCGCTGCCGAATGGGTTTCTGCCGCGGGATAATAATCCAGCGCAGCCCACCCAGATTCCTGCAGAGCAGCCCATGCGCTAAAAAGGGGGGAGGAGCTGCGCTCCTACTCTTGCTCCGCTTGGTCAAAAATTGAACCGCACCCCCCTTTTTAGTTTAGCAGCGACCTCAACCACCTAACCCGTGCTAGAGTGTTCCTAAAGAATGTCAGCCCCTACCGAGTCCTGCTCCATCTGCTTCGGCGACGTGACCGCCGAGACCGGCCGCGTCGTCACGGCCTGCTCCCATCTCTTCCACTTCCGCTGCCTCGCCACTTGGTTCATCAGCCAGGATGGCGCATCTTCTTGCCCCTGCTGTAGGCGCGAGGTCAGCGAGCTGGAGGATGTGCCTTCAGCGGCAGCTGGTGATGCGGAGGCGGATGACGACGACAGCGACTACGAGGAGGATGAGGAGGAGTCCATCTTCTTCATCTTCTCCGAGCTGGACGCCTGCCTTCGCGCGCACGGCGGCACGGGCGCGACGGAGGCTCTGTGGCGCGAGGCATTCCCTGGCACGGATGAGGAGTTCACCATGGACGCCGCGGTCAACTTCAGCCGTGAGGAGCTAGACCACTACGCGCTCGTGCAGGGCGGTCGGTGCATAACGGACGCCACCTGGGACCGTCTCCAGGCAGCCCTCAGCGCGGAGGAGCCCAGCTTCCTCGCCGTCTTCGCGCTCGCCCAGGCGGAGCACACGGCTGCGCAGGCGGCGGTAGCGCTGGCGCTGGCCCCCGCGCACCCGGTGAGTGAGTCCATGCTGGAAGCGGTGGTGGATGCTGCTGCAGAGGGGCCTGGCACTAGCGTCCGCGTGACCTGGGTGCGCCAGCCCGAGGGCGACTGGCAGCGCCAAATCACCGTGGAGTCTCCGCAGCGTTTCCAGTTCTTCAGGGCAGGGCGCTGGGGCACTGACAGCAGTGCAGAGCCGCCGCCCGACGAGCTCGTGGCCCTGACGGTCGGTGCAGCCACGCGCATCCAGGCATTGGCGCGCGGCTTTCTGGCTCGGCGCCAAGCGCGAGCCCTTCGCGTTGACCAGCAGATGCCCACCCTCATCCTCCAGGCCGTGCGCTTCCTCCAGGCGCGCAAGATTCAGGCGGTCTGGCGCGGCTACAAGGAGCGGCGCACAGTGCGCAGCACGCGCAGCTTCCGCCTTCTAGCAACTGTAGCGCTCGCGGCTGCGACGGCCGAGTAGCCGCTTATGTCTTGAGCCTCGGGGAAAATTGGCATGGAACCCAGCCAACCCCTTTTTTTTAGAAAGATGGATCCGCCTGTCTACAATCCGATTAAGGTTGAGGTTACTCTGACTTGCCCCGAGGAGCTAACGAGGCTCCTCCTCTTCTGTCATGATAACCGCCTCCAGGCGACTCCACAGGCTGCTGCTCAATTCACGCCGCTGCTCTTTGACCGTACTCCCCGCAAACCAAGCGCGCTCTTTGCCGAGCTTTGTGGCCCTGAGTGGTTGAACCCAAAGAAGATGCTTAGTCCCTATGATACCTACCAGTTTCTGAAGGACTACATTCGCAAGCACAATCTCCGCGATGACTCTGGGGTCATTCGCTTCTCCCCCACCCTCTTGAGCATCTTTCCCAACGCACCCCCTCAGCCTCTCTTTGACCATCAGCTCTATAGCCTCGTCCCGCAGCTCCTTCAGCCACTGCCCCCGCCCACCGCATAAAGCATCTCCCCAACCCCTTTAAAGAATGGAGTGTAAGCATGCGACGAAGCCGGTCTGTGATGAGACCTGTGAATGCTGGTGCGATGCATGCCAGACAGCCTATGAGGCTAACTGGGATGCACGTGTAAAAGAACTCTCACTCTGCCCTGGCTGCGGAGTGCCGCTAGGCGACTACACTTTAGAGCAACTTCTAAAGCACCAGTATGACCACTTTTTTATTCCTTGTCATACATGTGAGGCTCCGCTGAAGACATTCATGGAAAAAGCGGGGCTCTGCTATGTTTGCCGAACTGCTCTAGAGGATGGGGCTTGCGCCAAATGTAAGACAACTACCGTTCATACTTCCCACACGCCCGCTTCGGCCGTTCCAACCGAGGTGGTTGCGGCGCAGCAGGCTCCACTGCCATCCGCAGCGCCAGAAGAGCCTCCACAGCCTCCTTCTCAGCCACAGTGAATGCCGACATGAACTTCTGCTTGCGAGTTTGAACCGGCATTTCTAGTTGCGAATTCTAGCGCAACCCACCCGCAATTTTTACAGCAAGGCATCCAGTGCCGCCAGAATTTCTGTTACGGGCGCATCGTCGCCAAATGCTTTCTGGCGGCGGTCCAGCACAACTTCTCCTCCACGCTTAACCACAAATTGTCCGCCGAGCTGAAAGCCATCCCCTTTGAAGTTTCCAGGTGTTCCCTTTGCCCTCTCATAGGCCTCCTTGTCAATATCAAGGAGGCCATAGAAGTTATTAAAGAGGCCCTTTCGTCCAAAAAGGGCGGCATATACACTCTTATCAATCGTATACAGCGGCCCCTTCCAGTAGCCACCCGCTTCAAAACTTCTGTCCGAGTCACTGCCGGTTCCAAGAGCTTCAAAGGAGAAGGCGACGAGCTTAACCCCCTTCTGCTCATACTCGGTCCGAATGGATTCAATCATCTTGATGTACGAACGGCAAATAGAGCATCCCAGGCGACGCAGAAAAAAGAAGGCACAGGGACCATCTGCCCAAAAGGATTCTAGCGACTTGTTACTTGTTCCATTCTTTGTATCTGTTACAACGGCTTTGCTAAAATCAGTAATCTTCATCTCTACATGTAGCATTTTTAGAACCTTAAGCATCTTCCCTTTTGAGTGTAGGAATGAAGGCATCAGACTCCACTTCTAGCCTCGCGGAGCTTACCGGCGACCCTGCCTGCTTTTTCTGTGCGGAGCCACCCGACCCTGAGCTCGGTGGGGCGCTCGTTCTAAGCAAGAATTTCAGCTCATGCCACTGTAAATATTCTGTACATTCTGCCTGTTGGAACGAGTATCTCCAGTCTGTAAAGCCAGGCGAGCGACCTGGGTGTCCATCCTGTAAGAAAGATGTTCTCCCTCTTCGGATTTTGGAAGTTCATGCGGAAGCTCAAAAGGGGATTACACGGCGTACAGTGCTTCTTTTAGTAGTCGCTTTTATGGCCGCGATTGCTATTATTGGACTTGTGATGTGGGCGACTCTACAGAAATAGACGACGTGCCCCCTAGCAAAATTTAACCGGCGTGGTGTTCAGGTTGATAACCACCCGGAGAAAATGACCACTGCCCTCGCACCTACGTGCTTTATCTGTGAGGATCTGAAGTTGTATGGAGATACCAGTGATCCTGTCCAGCCAGCGGAACCAGGCAGTCGCCGCTGCGCGGAGCATACGGGCTGGTGCTCTCGCTGTAGGAAGGGGACCGTTTCTGATGATTGCTGTGATGACTGTGCGGACTGCTTGCCGAAACAGCCGGTCTGCCTCGTATGCCGCTCACTCGTCAGTCAATATTATAATCTAGATGTTGCGCACTACGTTGGTATAAGCGGGAGTGGGAAGGCCGAGCGGCGCTGCTTTCTCCATGCCGGTTGGTGCGCGGCGTGCTTCAACTATAGCGTTACAGATGATGCCCTGGATGTCTGCGCCAAGTGCGAGCGAGATGGTCGGCAACCTTTCGTGGATCCTGCTGCCGCCGACTATGGTCGCCTTCTGCGCGACAAGATGCTCTGCTTCCATGGCGCCGCGACTCCCTGTCATATGGGCCACTGGCAGAAGTCCTGTGGTTGCGACTGCTACTGGTGTAATAATATGTATGGCTGGGTCGGCTATCGGCGGACGTTGCCACCGCCTCCCACGCAACAGGAAGAGGCGCGTGAGAACTTTCTCCTTTCCTGGCGGGAGTCAGGAGTGAGACTAGCTGACCTGCTCCGCGAAGCTGCTCACGGTGTCGGCGAATCGGACTCGCGGCCTCTCCTCCCTTGCTTGCCCCTCGTCTGCGAGGCTAAGCTCCTGCCACTCGCTGCCACCGCTCCGCTCATTGCTATCGATGACGCTTGTCCAAACCCGAGCGCAGGCAGCGGGACTTAGTGTCTCCTCTACGAACGCCCTCGGCTGAAAGGTGTCCCACGTGCAGGCCATATGAAACAGAGCCCGCAACAGATTTTTTTCCTCCGTTACCCGAATGCCACAGCGCTCATCCCACCATGGAATCGTTGTCGCCGGCGCACAATACTCGGGCTGATTCACCCCATAATTTAGTCGCCCATCCTCTCTGTTCCATTCGTCGCCAAGTTTCTCAACATCCCAGACTACAATGGGCACGCCGCAGGCGAGTGCCTCCTGCAGAGCAAACCCCTGGGACTCATGGCCGCCCACCCAGATGACAAACCGACACGAGTGAAGAGCTTGTATATACTCCTCCTCCTTATACGAACCATAAGAGATTTCACGGACTCGCAGGCCAAGGTGCTCGCACTTCTTGCGCACAGTCTCCAAGTCTTCTGGCCGCCGATGTTTCCAATACAAGAGACAATCATTGTCCTTTACTTGTGAGCTCCCTGGTTTGAATTTATCCGTATTTACGGGAAATGGCCACGACACGAGTGGCAGCTTTGCAGCTCCTCCATTCGCTGCGCACCACTTCTGATTCCAGCCTCCCAGACAATTGTAGACTGCACGTTCATTCTCATCTCTCAAATCACACACGGTCCAAAGAGCATCGGGTGTCACGAAGTTGTGCGGGCCATAGACAATCCGCTTTGCTAATGGCAAGTAGCCAGGATGGATTGGTCCAACAGGAATCCAAAGAATATCACATGGTGTTGCGGCAGCCACAGGAACATCCTCCGTTTCTTCTACGGCCCCTCCAAGCGCTTCTGCCAGAAGTTTGAACCCCTCCAAATTCTTCGGATGAACAAAGCCCAACCGAAGAATGCGTAGCAACATCCCTTTCAAGCCTACCTATACATCGCTTAGACCTTGTCTAAAAGGCGCGGAAACATATAGATTGCAAGAAGGATGGCAAGAAAAATGGATATATAAATCATGACCTTCTTAACTTGATACTTTTCGTGTATATACTCTACCGCTTCTTCTATTAGCCCCCACGTAGAAGCCCAAAAGGCGACAATGAGAATACCTCCCAGAATAATTTCCGTTTCGTAGTGCCCCACTATACCTAAACTCTTTTGAGCCATTCTAGTAGGATGTCGGAAAGGATTCTAGTCTATCTTCAAGGGGGGTTCGGTAATCAGCTGTTTCAATACGCAGCTGGTAGAGCTTTGAGCCAACGCCTCGGCGGCGAGTTGTGGCTTCTCCCATGCGCAGAAAATAAGCATTCTGGACGCGATTACCGCAAGGCTCTCTATTGGCGCGGAAAAGCGTTCGGTCCAGATGGGTCCCCGCAGACTCCTCCAGATACTGTCTATATGCAGGGTGAATCGTTTGAGCCGTGGCAAGCGGAGAGATTTCTGGGCTCACAGATTCTTTTCACAAAAGGATATTATCAGTATTTTCCCGCAATTCAGAGCATAGTACCATCAGTCCGAGACGACCTCCTTTTGAGCCTAGAATCTCTTCGGCAGCAGCTCCAAGCCGCCTACCGAATTTCTCCTCGTGAAACCGCCTTTGTTCACGTGCGTCGTGGAGATTATCTGAATCAGGACCAAACCAAATTCTGGCAACTGGGTCGCGACTATTACGAGCCGGCGATTCAGATGATTCCTGGCCCCAAGCGCTGGCTTGTTCTATCCGATGATGTAGAGTGGTGCCGCAAGCAGCCCTGGTTCCAGCCTAACTCAAAAGGGGATACCTTTGAGTGTGTGGACGAGCCCGATGAACTCCGTGCTATTGCGCTTATGAGCCTGTGCCAGGGAGCGGCCGTTCTTGCGAATAGTAGCTTTAGCTGGTGGGGTGCGACTCTTGCACAGTGCGGAACAGTTGTGTATCCGAAGCGCTGGATTGGCCCGAAGCGCCCTCATCTTTTTCCGCAAAGCTGGATTCCGTGCGGACCGGAGCTGCCATAAGCGTAGCGGCGTAGCGGCATCAAAGTTCCTCAGGCTCAATACCGGCCTCTAGTGCTGCAGCAATCCGTGCCGGCTTCCATGCCTCACGCATCAAATCCTCCTTTAGAGCCCCCACCCGCGCCTGCGTACGTGCCTTGATTTTAGCCGGATCAAAAAGCTCTATCACTCGCCGTTTCCACTCCTCTATAGCTGCTGTCACACCATTTGCCCCATATAAACTAACCCATTGGCCATTGGGATAGAAATAGATGACATCCCGCACAACGTCGTCTGGTCGCTGAATCACGAGTTTAAAAAGGCTTCCACAAACAGTTCCGTCTGTGTAGAAGTGATCCGTACCCGTCACTTCCTCCTTTTTAGCTGTAAATCCAGGAAGTGAGAAAAGACTTGTTGTTTCTGCGAGAAGTGTGCCGAGACCGGATGCCATTTCTAACCTATACCACCCACATTTTCTTAGGCGGCGCAGAGCTTAAGCGTAGCCTACCTTTAAAGGGTAGGAAACGGATGCCAACGACGGAGGCTACGAAGACAGTCAAGATTTCTGTGCCGGCAGAGTATGCTCTTCCTGCGTTTTACGCAGAGGCCACAGCGGCTGAACGCGCTTTGGCCCTAAGTTTAGGAGCAGAAACATTCGCCCATGTCGGCAAGCGGGCACGCGAGGAACTTCTGAACAAGTCTCATTCGGAGGCTAAAAAGGAGTTGGAGGAGACTTTTGCGGCGCGGCTGGAGGATGAGAAACGCGGGCTTACGACGAAGCTTCAGAAGATGGAGGAGACTCTAAGGGCCATGCGGATGCGCACGGAGGCTTTGGAGCTAGAGGCGACTCAGGGTCGTGCGGAGGCGAAGAAGGAGGCGCAAGCAAGCATGGCCGAGCTGGTTACAGCTAAGAATGAGCAGATTACGCATTTGCGCGAGGAGCTTCAGCGGCAGCGCGAGAGTCTCGCGACACAGGTGGCGGCACTGAGTACAAATCTTACAAAGACGGCAAACAACTCCAAGAAGAAGGGTGATGCGGGTGAGGCAATCATGGAGGAGCTGCTCAAAAAGGCGTTTGACTGTACGATTGAGACAGTGGCACGACAGGGGCACGAGGCGGACCTGATGATGCTGCGGCCAAAGGGGGCCTATCTTTGGGAAGTCAAAAACTACTCGTATCCTGTGCCGAAGGCAGAGCTGACAAAGTTCTACAAGGACCTGGAGGCAAAGCCGGACCTGAGGGGCGGTGTCTTTGTCAGCCTGTGCTCGCCGATTACTGGTCATGCGCGCGGAGGCGACATTGACCTGGAGTTTCTGGAGGATGGCCGCTTCGTTCTCTTTTTGAGCCGATTCATGGACCGCGAGGACCCTGTCTTTGCCCTTCAGACTCTGCGCCCTCTTTTTGAGGCGATGGAAGCGCGCCTGGCCGCGGCTGGAGGTGCGGTGGATGCGGCGGAGCTGGAGGGGCGGGCGATGGTCGTGAAGAGTATTCTGGAGAATCACGAGGAGTCGCTGCGGGTCCACTACAATGTGATTCAGACACATAAGCGGCGGTCGGATGTCATGTTCCAGGAATTTGAGGCTCTTGTGGCGCGACATGATACGAATACGAAGGCGACGTTGCGCGTGCTGCTCGGCGGAAAGGCGGTACAGGATGAGATTCAGAATGAGGCGGCGATGGAGCTAGACCAACAGGTGTTCGTGCCGAGCTGTGTGGGAGTGATTCAGGTGGAGAAGAATCGGTTGTTTGTGAAGTGGTTGCTGAAGGAGGTGGCTTCAGAGGAGGGTGCTGAGATTAAGATTCAGGAGCTCGTGGCGAGGGCGAAGACGGCGGGATATTCCGAGAATTTCGTGCGGGGCGTAAAAGAGATGCTGTTTACGGCGGATGCCTGGCCGAAGTCATCCAAGACTATTCGGGGGCTGCGATGGATAAGCCCTGGTGGCGGTGGTAGCGACTAAAAATTGAGCGCAGGCCACCCAGGTTTGCTGGCATAGCACTATCACAAATGGAGTCCGTTGCAATTATTGTCACTCTGGTTTCGGTTGGTGGAGCCTTTCTGGCGCAGGCCCAGATTGACTACTTCCGTGAGGAGAACCGACGCCTGGCGATGGAGCGCCGTCAGCTTCAGGAGGACCTTGAGGAGGAGCGCGACCGCGTGGGCCGACGCGATGCGGAGCTGGAGGACCTGGATGCCGAGCTGGATGCTCGTGATGAGGAGGTGAAGGAGCTTCAGGAGGCTCTCACAGAGGCGAACTGCAAGCTGAAGGAGATTAATGAGAACTACGATGCCCTTCTTGGATGTGGAATGATTACAGGCCTGCTCATTGTTGTTGCGATGATGATCTGGGCATTTATGCTCGGCAACTCACCTCTTCTGACAAAGTGCCCTGGGCCGGCCCCTTATCCGCTACTGTAGCTGCGCGGGTCCATCTGATTTGCGACCCAGCTAGCCCAGCCGCGCTTGGCAATCGCCTCCATTTGGCGCATAGTCCAGCCATAGGAAGCTCCGCTATGAGTATCTAGCAGCTTCATATAGCTCTCCACCTTTTTTTGCATTGGATGTCCCCAAAACATGTAGCCCGTATCGGCCGGTGGGGACTCTGTACGGAAGAAGTCCCAGGCTTCCGCGGCTGTGATGGCCTGATAGGCGTCTGCTAGAATTGGGCCCTCCGCACACCACGAGAAATCGCCTGGCTGGGGTGGCATTGTTATCATGTATCTAACCCACCTTTTGAGCCCCCACCCAGTAATTTTATACAAGCTGCGTGATGAGTTGCTCATATGTGCTACGTACAGACTCGTCGCAACTACGCCACCGAAAGGAGAGGCCTCCTGCCCCGGGTGTGCCCTGACTGGAAATCCAGATAGAGAGCATACTTTCACGGTCATCACGGTTGTAGTAGAATCGTGCGGACTGAATGGCTCTAAAGGGGAAGAACTGGACTACGTTAGAGCCGTCCTGGAGATTTCGCTCCGTCACCTGGAGACCATTGGCCAGAAGTTGGAACGAGGCATCGGGGCAGCAATTCATTCTCCTTTTTAGCTAGAATGAGCGCATCGGCAGAAAACGTGCAAGATTCGCCTCCAGCTTCCAGAAGCCGGTCGCGTTCGCGGCGTAGATTACCACAATATAGCCGAGAGCAACTTGCTGTCATGCACGAACACAACGAAGAAGTTGGGAAATTTCGTGATGCGGTGAATCGCCTTGTTCATAGATTTGATAGGAGGATGTTAGAGAATGCGACTCGGAATATTGTCCGAGGTACCCGCTCTGCTAACTCTAGAGCGGGCGATATTAGGCAGAGATATCGGAGGGCTTTAGCAAGGATTTATGACATCAAGGCTGATTGCTCGGCACTCTATGCTTCTGCAGTTCGCCTTGGACTTCGGACAGAGGGAAATATTCGCACAGACCATGAAATATATGAAAAGTATGTTGAAAATCTGAATGACCATATGAACAGTTGGCAGATTGTTCTACATGTCCCTGAATCTGTGCGGCGGCAGCGGCAGCAGCCCCCTGAAAATTGAAAGTGGGTGGCAGCACCTACTTAAGCATAGACCCCCTTTGTAGCAGTAGAGATGTCCGCAACTTCTATCCAGGGCATGATGTCAGCTGCGCCTACGGCGTTCGGCGTGAAGGGCTCGGACGTGTATACGGATGGCGGCGTTGGTGATCCGCGCGTTGCGCTGAACACCAAGCTGGTGCGTGGGGCTCGGCCTGAGGATGTGGAGGCGGGCATTCGGGCGATTCTGGCGCTGGGCACGGATGAGGCTCTAAAGGATGTGGTGGTGATGGCGTTCCAGGCGCGCGATGTGCGGGGTGGCAAGGGCGAGCGGAAGCTCTTCCGCGATATGCTGGAGGGGCTGTCGCAGGAGAAGCCTGAGCTGGTACTCGCGCTGCTGGACCTTGTGCCCGAGTACGGCAGCTGGGACGATGTCTTCACGCTGGCCAATGAGGCTCTGGAGCGGGGCAATACTGCCCTCCTGGATGCCCTTCTGAAGGTTGCTGTGGAGCAGCTGAAGAAGGATGAGGCGGCTGTTGGACAGTGGCGCTCCGCGGGGCCTGCAGCGCCTCCTAAGCCGAGCATCTCGCTCTGCGCAAAGTGGGCGCCGCGCGAGGGCAAGCAGTTCGGTAAGCTGGCTATGTTCATGGCCACGCGTCTGGGTGGCGAGGCCGCGCAGAGCTTCAAGCACTCGCAGCAGATGGCCAGCTACCGCAAGCGGCTGTCCGCCCTGAACAAGTATCTGGACACGGTGGAGGTGAAGGAGTGCTCTAACCACTGGGCGGACATTGACCCGAAGCACGTGCCGGCGCGGGCTCGCGAGATCAAGAAGGCGGCCTACCTGAACGAGAAGGTGCGCAAGGATGGTGCGCGCGGTTCTTCAGAGCCTCGTCGCCCCGATGACCCGGACCGCGTGGCATGCCGCGAGCACTTCCAGGCCTTCTTCAAGGCGGCGGCGGAGGGTAAGGTTGCGAGCAGCGGG
>JACCDZ010971035.1_pt1 | contig 11143 bp, 13 predicted proteins | sample 7449551 | NCBI WGS metagenome assembly JACCDZ01 (sample SAMN15323452, study PRJNA562643) | freshwater metagenome | isolation source: river surface water | place: USA:Blue River Watershed | collected 2017-08-18
ACCGACTGGTGTTTCTAAAAGAATGTGATAAGCATAGAGTTGACCTTCGCGTAAACCACGGAATAAATCATAGATCTGTTCATTGGTTAAGCCTTGAATGTCGCGAGGTTTCTTTTTCAATACCAAAGAAACAAGGACACGATACATGATCTTTTCAAAGTGTTCATGGAAGAAGTTTAAGTTCCGTTGATCTGGTGAAAGATTAAGATCTTCAACTACACGGTAGAACTTGTTGTCTTTTGTTGGAGCAGCATAATCAGGAGTTACTAAGTAATCCATCAAACACCAACCACGAGCAGTAAGTTCGTTTGAAAGTACCAACCACACACCCGGTGCAATGAACTTGTTCACACCGTCAAGTGCTTTAATCCATAGCGTTGTTTCAATTGGACGCTCTAATGGGTTCTTACATTCAGTCTTACACTCAGGGCATAAAAGACCGTGGTTTGTACCACCGATCAATCGACCGCAGGCACACATTGGGACAGGTGAAATACTATCGCCTTGATAGCGAGTATATAGAATAGATTGTAGTTGTTCCTCACCTTCGCGAGTGGTCGAATCAATATCGTTCGCGATAAGTGGAGGGTGTGTCATACGAGCAATTGTTTTCTCGTAGTCAGGAAACTCAGGTGCACAGAACTCCTCAATCGGAGGCGGGTACATAATTGTTACAAGTGGGTTTTTGTTGAATTCCATATCTACTCTTACCGGATTAAAAAATATAAAGAAAGTGAAACTGCACTAGAGGGCGAACCCTCTAGTGTGTTTCTCACCTTTTACCTTTTAGGGGTAATTAGAATTGACCACCAAAACCTGAACCGAACAAGTTACCAACATTGAAGTTGAAGCTAGAAGCTTGTTGAGTAGCAGTGAACAACGGATTAATCGCTTGTGGATTAACCATGTTTGCTTGCCAGTTTTGGATAGTTTGGTTGTACACGTTAGATTGCTGTTGGTTAAGGATATTGTCATTGTTAATAACAAGACCACAAGCAGCAACTGCACGAGTCAACGCTTCGATGAACACGCCAGAGAAATCGTATTTACGGCTGTACGCTTTGATGTGAACATCTTTAGCAATACGGCTTAGGATACGGCTACGGCGCGCAAGACGAACGTGAATGTTTTCAGGACCAACAAGAGTAGTTAAGTACTGTTGTACGATGTCTGGATCTTTTTGACCAACTGTGTTAAGAACAGCTAGAAGATCAAGTTCACGGATGTCATGGTATTCACCATCACGGTTGTAGTAACCTACGTATGACAAGTCATCAGTAGAAGTGATCAATGGTTGTGCAACGCCATTGGTTAACTGTGCGTAAATCTTAGTGAAGTTACTGTTAGTAAGATTGTCAGCAGCAGATACCAACATGTCCACAGCTTCTTGAGAGCTTTGTGCAGCACGCGCAAAGATAGAAGTTGCCCAGTTACCTGCACCACCTTGTTCGATTTCCAATGTGAACACTGGAGATTGAGCGATAACAGTATCCATCAATGAATACAATTCACGGATGTCGCCTGATACGTCAAGGATCGCTGGTTGTTGATCAGCTGATAATGGCACTTGTAGACCAACTGCACCAAGGTTACGTAAGTTGTTTGATGAAGCACCAAACTGGTTACGCCATACAACACCGTAGCTACGTTGACGAACAAGAGAAGCCATTGATGCCACACCAAGCAACATGAATTCCAAAGAAGAATGCGGTAAGTCTACACCGAAGTTAGTCAACACGATACGTGGTACGTAGTACGGTTGATTCACTGGTTGTGGAGCCATGCCACCGAAGTATTGGAACTGCTGAGCAGGTGGTGTGTAGATCAAGTCTACGTATGCACTTGTTTCACACAAACGGATTTCGCTGTTGTCAGCAATCGGAGCACGGTTGTTGCTCATTTGTGAAATCACCAATTCAGAACGGATGTCTGAACGAATTGGTAAACCGTTTGGTTCAGTTTTGAATTGGTCAAGACCAACACGTGAACGTACACGGATTGCAGGGTTGTTTACAATCATGCCCAAGCTGAATACTGGACGGTTAGGATCAACCATGTCCATTGCGTGATCGATAGCATTGATTGCTTCGTCAATCACTGGTTGGAACTGATCAGCATCAAGCGGAGTCAAGTCGTAAATTACTTGGTAACCGCAGTCAATCACTTGCGCATCTGGTTTACCGTACTGACGTTTAACTTCGTCTGAGATGTGACCAAGGTAAGTTTCAGTGTAAGCATCAGCTACTGCAACAAATACGTCAACAGTCTGACCGTCGATATGTTGTTGAGATGGCTCAAGTTGACCTGGGCGAGATTTTTCAACGATCATTGTTGCCACGAAGATTACTGGTGTGCTACCAACCATGCGGATATTGGTCAGTGCAAGTGCACCGAAGTTCCCAGTTTGTTGTGGAGATACAGTGATCGCTTTATAAGAGCGAAGGATCGCATCGTTTTGGTTTTTCTCGAAATATGCGGTGAAGTTGTTTTGAACTTTTACCACTTCTGCATCAGCAGCGATTAAACGATTACGACCACCGAAGGTATTCACGATACCAGTTAGGTTAAGTGTTTTAGGCTGACCACCTTGTGGTTGTGTTTGCGTTGCTCCGCCTGCAACGTCAGAACCTAAGTTAACACCAGTACCATTGTCTTTAGAAATAGTCATAACGACTCCTACGTAGTAATTCAATTGTTTCGTAAATTGGCCAATAAACGAACTTTTAGTTGTCCATTCATTGTAATAGTGTATAGCTAAAAAATCTTTATTTCGTTTTTTATAGCTACTTTAAATAAGGTTCGGGACTATACTTAGATAGTCGAGCCGAAGCCCAACAGTTATTTTCCATAGTATAGGTATTAACCTTTATTTTTTTACGCGAGTAGTTATTTCTTCACTATTTTGTGATAACTACTTACGTACTCCAGGTGCAATATGTTTAGTCTTTTCAATCCCCCGTTTACAGGTGAGCGAACAAAGATCATCTTACCTTTATTCGACTACCTTATTAACCAAACCAAACATGAAGTATCAAAAGTAACAGATTACTATAATGACAATCTTATTAATGCCAAGACTACAGATCGGTTGGTTAAGCTTTTAGTTGAACTCCAATCATTTATGGATCTAAGTCCAGAATCATTGGTGAGCGTAATACGCAATCAAACAGTTCGTTTATGTAACGCTTATAACTTTGTCTCGCCTTTGAACAATGGAAAGATCTCCAATCAAGGTGAGATGTATAATCGTAACAATCCCGAGCTGTTCATCTCCGTAGAATATCCATTCGGCGTAAAAAATTGTGTCGAGAATTATTCTTCCCTAAAGCCAGTGCGAGCTGTATCTCACGACTTTAGTGATTTTAGCTACGGGGTAACTAACGGCAACTATCTAAGTACTGAATCAGGTGTATGTGTATTTACAATTGACTTAGCATTACTTGCTCTACAGTATCAGCAATGGTATAAAAAAGAACGCTACGTTAAATCTCGTAACATCTACCTACCTACAACTCACTTTGTTGCGCGTTACATTTGGACAGGTATTCTTTCTACCCATATGGACAATGTGATCTTTAATCGCTTGTTAAACCGCATTCAAGGCATTCCTAATGCCAGTGCACGCCAAGCACAAAGTTACCTTATGGTAGACTACGGAGATCGCTTTGACGCGTTGTTTGACCAGCTCATTGATCGCTTTAAGAAGCAACCCACCGAATGGCAACAACGATTAAACTCTATCCCATCTTTAGACTACGGGACATTCTTCCGCAGTGTAACTTACCCAGACGTTGCACCCACTCGACAAATACGTTGGGCTATGGTATTGTCTAAATTGAAGATGGTTGAGTTCTTATTGGCAACTGACCAATATGCACAGAACGAGTCTGTAAACTTAACAGACCGTGAAGCTATTGCTCGTGAATTGCGTGTATTGCGCAACGACCGATCACTAGAGATCTTTGTACCAGAAACAACATTAAACCGCATTGAACGTATCTACAACATCGTCAATAAACAGCAGGCTTAACGCCTGCTGTTTATGGTGGGTTAATATTAGTTTTTATGTTCATCAAGAACAATACGAGTACCACGAGAATTGGAAATATATAACCCTAAAGATTCTAATACCAAATAGAACGGTTTCATAACTTCACGAATAATGCCACGTACATCAATGATCGGTAAGATCTCTTCCGGAATACCGTTGGCAGTGATATTTGGAATTGGTAAACGGAATAACCCAATGTTTGACTTATTGGTTTCATTTACCCAATTACGCAAACCTTCACGGATACTTGGATCCTGAATAGAGTTCAACCATTTCTCAATAGCTGACTTGTTTGGTAATTTAACAGATACTTTAATTGCACGATACGGAGGCGTTGGAGCAGCATCGTATTTCGGTGCAAAGTAGTTGTTCCAGAATTCATAACTTTGATAAGCTACTGCATCTTCACCCTGACTATAAGAACTCGAGTCTTTCACCTGTAAGGTATTCAAGTAAGCTGAACCACCTGCGTAGATGTCATCACGAATTGCTTTTTCCATCTCATAGACGAAATCAAGGATTGTGTCTTTCTCTAATAAACGACCAGACATCACTGTATCCATAATTAAGGACATCAGATCACCAACTTTATCGTTTACATGTCGAGGAGCATTTGACGAGCGTAAGTTTACACCTTTACGTTCGATCTTCATTTCATCGTACACGTTACCCTCACCTGCCGAAATATAGGCATAGTAGTGTTTCGCTATCGCTGTTAGAACATATACAGGGAAGATGTATTCGTTCTTCATTTCAATCTGCATTAACTGTTCTTTACGAACACCCAGGTTTGCAGAGTACATCAACAATGTGTTTTGAATCATACCTGAGATCAGGAATACGATTACGTAAGTAACACTCATTGACTGGTGTGAATAAGCTTCACCGCCGTATTTATCAGCCCAATGTTGCGCTGTAAAGATTGTTGAGTCAGTATCAGATGTTGGCACTGATTGACGAACTGATGATGGGAACGCAGCAACTGAGTGTGGTAGGTATGGTTGGATTAAGAACGCATCTACCATGTCTTTGTACTTCGCCATTGTTTCACGCATATGGACAGCAGTTAATGCTACAGCCTGATATGCTTCCGGCTTTTGTTGTTCAGCATCTGATAACAAAATACCTTTAATCAACGGAGCACAAAGTAAAGTTGCAATTGCAGTATAGTTGTCATCTAGGCTTTTGATAATCGCTTTTGCATCAGGACATTCACCAGTAACCATTGTACCTAGTTCTTTAATAAACCCACCCACAAATTCTGAGTTGTATTTATCAAAGTGGTATAGATCACCCACGTAAGCAAAGCCAGCTTTTTCAGCAGGTTTCATTGTGTCAACAAATGCACGGATACCAGCCAATTCAGCTTCACTACGCCAGTAGTTGCGAGTTGAGTATTTAATAACATCCATGATTTCGTCAGTTGTCGGATAGTGGAGATTAAACTCTGTAACTACCTTTTCAATTAACTCATGATTACAAGCACGCATTGATGTCAATAGGTGATTATAAACAATAGTCGGTGCGTAGTAATGACGAAGACCACCTAAGAACTTTTCGTTAGATGAGTTTGCATAACTTGTTGCACAGCGACAAAGACTCGTCAAAGAAGAGTGTGACGATTTGTTATAACCAACTGTTGATGGTGACGCATGCATTCCCGATAAAGAGTTATTCTTAACCTTACGAGATTCCTGCATTGTTTTGAAATATGCTTCGGCTTTGTATTCCTTACGCATACGGTTTTCGAACATCTTCTTCTTGTCATCTTTACGAAGCTTCATGTTCATCTGAATGTAATCAGCCAGGATCGATTTCTTTTCTTCTGGTCGTAGATATACAGTCATGTTCGGCGCAATGATTAAGTTGTTCTCTGTCAACATCCCAACGTAATCAATAAGTGTAGAAGTTTCTGCTACACGGTCACCGTTCTTTTTACGACGGAGAAAACCTACTTCGGGGTTACGAAGTTCAAACGCACCACCCGGTTGCAATTGCTTAGCCAAGTATTGTTTAGCGTCATTTAACGGTAAGTTACGTGAACGAGCTAAGAAAACTGCAAGGTCTTCGAAAGCAATATCTTTGAAATTGTATTCACGCTGATACGAGTTAATATCGCGAATAAATTCACTCATTTTTATACTCCAATTATTTCATAAAAATGGATATTCTGCTAAAAAATAAAAGCGACAGCATATATTCCCACCCGACGAATCGGATGGGAAATATAACTTAGATCTTGGAGTTGGTTGAGATGGTGATATCATCAATACCATTACGGGTAAGGATCTGGCGAATACGCGGGATATCGTCAATTCCTTTACCGCGTACGGTGATCATGATTTCAATAGTACCTGTAACGTTGATACTACCTTCACGAATCCATGGCACGCCAATTGCTGTTAACTTACCGTCTTGTTTACGCAGTAAAGCGTATTCGTATAAACGATGGTCATCAGGAACACCAGTAGGTAAAGTTGGGTAAACGTTTGTGTGCATACGTGCAGTGCTAATGTACTGATTAGCTGCTTCGTAGTTCACTACACCCACAATCTTAACATCACGGAAATCGTCCGTTAAGATCGCTGATGGGTAAACTTGGAAACTGATTGTTTTACCTATAAGGTCATTAGTAAAAGCTGCCATTTAGGACTCCAATGTTATCTGTATTGCATGGGGCTGGATATCAACATATGTTACCATAGCGGGATTAACACCAATGCGATGTAGTTGGGTTTGAATGTATTTAGCAACATCTATAAAGGAATGATACCAGTTATTGATGTTACGTAGTAATACATTCATTGCATCTATAGACAAGGTCAGAAGCGAGATGATATTGTTGGACAACTCATCTGCTGCTTCTTTCAAAATACTTTTTGGAATACATTCCTGCGGATAGTCTATCCAGTCAGAAAACCCTGGTGTCTCTATTGCAAATGATTCCAGTATTGTCTCAACACGATCGTCCACAGGCCCTCGGTTAATTAATACCAGAAAGCTCAATTTTAGTTACTCCGTAGTTCAATGTCCAAAGTATTCTCGCAAAATCCAACGAAGCGGTGAGGTGCTTCTTGAGATGCATCATACCATCCGAAACGTTGGAATGTAGTTACCAAGTATTGGATGAAGATTTGCACCTGACGAGTAAGCATTGCGTTGACCTCTTGGTCAAATGGTGCGATCGCTGTTTTAAACTCTGCAATGAACTGTTGACTGTCAATAGAATTAGGTGCTGCTGCCACTTTAATACAGCGAGAACAAATATCTGTAACCGTGTACGGCATTGGATAATCTTGGACGCCCAGATGATTACCTAACTGATCGTAACGACTTACACCGATGATCGGCGGATATGAACGAATGATATTATTCAACTCGACAACAAAATGATGCGTAGGTATTACAATATTAACTTTATTCACGTTACACTCCTCTTCTAACATCTGTATCAATGTAGGTTTGACAGACATCATCACTCACACGATTAACAGTAATATACAATCCTTGTTGTTTCAATGTTGCAAGTATTGGTCGCAACAAAGGATTATTCGTAAAGTATTTAACACATTCAGTTATAAAATAATAAACCTGCTGTGTTAGATGTCGCCGTAACTCGTCACCTTTCAATCCCGTATTGATACGGTATTCATACAACATGTCAGATGACACTGCATCACCGAAACTTACGGCAGCAAACTGCAGGTCTTCAACACTATGGTAGAGAACACCTTGTGTGTACAATAATGCAATATTACACAACAATGATGAATCACCTAGTATCGAGGATAGTTGATCACTAAGATGTAATAGTTCATAATTACATAATGGTGACGGTATACGTATTTTTTCAGGGTACATAACTGACCACCAATTTCTCAAATCCAACCTCACCAATTAGCATCGCTGAGGGTGGTGCGGGTAACGGTATAACAAAACGTGTTACGACATCACGCATGATATCGTAATAATGATTTAGATAACTAATCCAATCCTCAACATGGATATCTGCATCAGGATCATCCTCAAAAGGAAAATCATAAGCAGCATCAGAAACCCATGTTCCTTGGAAGTGTAAAGGATCGTGATGATGAATACCGCGCAAGATAGAGTATAAGACATCTAAGACGCTAACGCCCATCATGGCAATATTATCACAAGCCTCGCGGAATACATCGTACCGCATTGGTGACTCATAAATGTAAATATAGTTCATGGTAGGTCAGCATAAGCATAGATGCGCACCCGATCTTCTTTGTAGTCGATATGGTGTACAATTAACATCTTTAATGGCGGATATATTCGGTATGCATCTAATAACCAAGGATGGACTTCTTTCCAAAGATCATCAATAGTTTCGATTACATCCTTAACATATTCTTCATCGGAGTGTGATTCACATAAAGTCACACGCATTGAATTTTTAAAGAATGTCTCAGCATGGTCGTGTCGAAAGGATTCGATTGCAATAGCTAAGACCTCTTCTATTTTAATACCGTAAAACGCTTTCATTAACTTCAATGAATTAGCACTGAAGTTTGGGCGATTACCGTCTATTATTACAGCCATTAACGTTCCTCGTATTCTACGGTGAGTATGACAATATCACGGTCTACGTTGATGTCCACTACATCACCTCGGATTACATATTCGAATGCTGGAGAATATACATACTGAGCAATTGCTGCATTGAGTAACTCTTCACTAGCTTCACGGGCTTTTATATAGTTAGGATCATTAAACCCTAGATTATTGGCTTTAATATATCTATCGAATACTCCAAAGTATTCCTCTTCAATACCCTCAGGAGTGAGTGCCAGAAATATCTGGATAATCACTTCTTCTAAATCAATTCCAACTTCTAACAGCCAAGCGATGGTATTGGGATTGAATATGGGACACTGGCACGTAAGGTGTAAACGTGTTATATTGGAGATTGGGTAGACTAAGCCTGTATTGCGTACCGTTTCGTGCGATTGCATATTTAGACTCGTTAAAACTACATTGGATTAACCAGTTACCGTGATTATCAATTTCGACATCGCCGATATCACAGATCAATAATAAATGTAATTGTTGTCGTGGCATGATGTAGTTTATCATCGCCACCCCAACACGTTCAAAACATTCTGTAACTGAGGACATGATGCTATCTGGTAAATAGCTATCTGAGCATTCACTTGCGACGATGTTATACATACTCTCGTCGTAACCAATCGAGATATGGTTTAACATTACATCAGCATACAACTCAATTGAAAAACCGTATGATGCTAATAGCGCGCACTCCAACTCAGGTAAATCGGGTGGTGTAATTAAGATCCTAAAATCTCGGGGATCTTGGATTTGCTGGAGCATATTTGAACTCGACTTCTATTCGATCATAGTCGCAGTAACGAACATCAAAGTGTATATCTCTGATGGCATACCCACTACCATTAACGATTTCATTTAATTTATTCTCGATATCCAGTAAAAGTATATAGGCGATCATAGCAACCATCTCTAATACTTTCTCTAAAGGATATCGAACCTTTGGATCGGTGTTAAGCACTGCATTCAATACATATTCGTCAAAAGGGCCAGAGCGTTTCTCTTTGACGACATAAGTAATAAACAACGGATCAGCTACCATGAGCCGACCCGTGTCATAATTACAAAATACTTTATAGTATTCAAGGCAAAGCTTTGCGATCGCTAACAATGTAATCCCGTGATTTTCTAGGAGTTGGCGATGCTCTGTTTCAACACCGAACTTTAAGAACTTCAAAGGTATTACATAGATCACATTCTTCATTAGCACATTCCCAATATACGTAGGTATTTGTACGGAATAAACTCATTATTCGCTCGAGCTTTTTCAACCTCTTTCATTAACAGCCCTGCGTAATCGCGACTTGGGTAGACGGGATTAAATGTAATGGTTAAGAACAGGTTGTCTTCACTAAAACTATAACTAAGATACGGATCGGCATGTTCACGCCAATTCGAACGGATGATCTCTATTTGACGAAGTTGTTCGTCTATCGCTTTGAGTATGTATTGTTTAAACACAGTGAATTGTTTAAATGTAACATCTCTAGCTAGTAAATAGCTGGCGGTATTTTCCAAAATGGGATACATGGTATCTGGATCATTCGATACAATAATCTCAGCAACTTCTTTCATCAAAACGGTTAACCCAGTTGAATCTAACTCACCAATCCCAGAGATAGCTGAGAAGTTTATAACAACCCCAGTTAACGTGTTGACTGGGAGACAAATCACTTTCGGAATTGATCCGTGTTTAATGAAAGTATCCATTAGATAATTGACCCTTTGATCAGCAATAGGTTTAAGGAACAATCTTCATTTCGTGTAACCTTTGGCATGAACCCTAAATACTCACGAGCCAACCCGTTTAAGGTTTGGTTATGGTTCGGGGATTCACGATAGAACGATTTTACCACGGAATAAATATTGTCTATGTTCTCACAGATAAAGAGGTAATGATTTTGAAATTTACGCCGAGTTCTTCCAATGAACGACAGTGTTTCAGGCGGCCGATAACCTTTGTAAAAAGATTGTAGATTAAATGGGATTGGTTTCCCAATGTTAATCAGGTGTTGGATAAATTCTTCGTCAGTACCCCGAACACTTGCATTCCATTGATTGAAACGGTTCATCAAGTTTGCAATGTAGTCGGTACGGATAAAGTCACGCTCTTCTTCCAGACAGAAGTATTCAATAAAGATAACCATTGTCACGATCTCTTCCATTGATACAACATAGCCCATATAGTTACGTTGTATCTCGGCAAGATCTGGCGGCAAGAAAGGTGTCGGGATCGTTAAACGTAAGGCTTGTTGGATGTTATACATAGAGGTATCCGTTAGTTCCTTGGATTGAGATGTCATGTAGTACTGGCGCAGTTGGGAAACAACGCTTAATCATGTCAAATATGTCGGTTGTTAAATAGTGAATTGCAGTAACTACTGTATCGTAAACATCTGAGATTTCGTTTGGTAATGCATTACGAAACTCTGTCGCCCATACTTGGTCATGTAGATGTTTACAAATCACCTCGTATAAATTGAAGTTTTGATTGAGAAT
>JACCDZ011795478.1_pt1 | contig 11140 bp, 9 predicted proteins | sample 7449551 | NCBI WGS metagenome assembly JACCDZ01 (sample SAMN15323452, study PRJNA562643) | freshwater metagenome | isolation source: river surface water | place: USA:Blue River Watershed | collected 2017-08-18
CCTTTAGCGGGTAGTTGGAAATGGCTTTCTGCCGGGTCTGCTCTTTCTTGTTGGCCAAGTAGAGATGCCGGATATACCAGGCATAGAGCAACAACAGGAGCACAAAGTTGGGAATGAGGACGGCAGGTGTCGTCCATTGCCACCCGTCGAATTTCCAGTTGGAGAAGGGCCACAGCACCGGGGTCGGGAAAAAGGCATACGTATGCAAGGGCACGTCGGCCAAGATATGCAGCCCCCAGGCTCCGAGTTCCCAGACCGGTCGTCTCAGGAAGAGCCACACGAAGACAAAGACGATGAGAAAGACGACGAAACTATGGGTGCAATTGTAGAGTTGATGGACGTAGTGAGGAATCGTCGATTCCGGAGGAGTGCCGTGACTGAAGTCGGGCTTCGGCGAGAAGCCGAACGCGGCTGCGATGTACAGAACCCCGAATGAAAGAAGATCGGGCGCCATGCCGATGGCGAATGCCAGCCCGAAACTCCGTCGGCTCTTGCGACCAAATGTAATCGAACCCCAGAGGCCATGAGAGATGAAGTCCATCCGATCCTTTCACGGAAGTATCACGGCGATATTCTACTTGGTCGAGTCACTTCTGGTCCATTGGGGCCGTACTTCGAGGGATCTGGCTTCATGGTGCCGGAGGCAATATCAACGAGCGCATGTTCGGGGTGTGGTTGACGTATGGGCCGGTCCTACCTGAGATGTAACAAAATAGGGTCAGGCGGCTGTTCCTACGGGACCTTGAATGAGACGCGGTTCCAGAATTGCCATGCGCGAGATGGCTCTCGTGGCGAGAAATGCGAGGTGCGCCCTACTCAGGCGTATCATCAGCGGAGGTTCAGTCGCCTACGAAGCTTGATGTGCTGGTTGGCGGAAGAAGTTGGCGGCTTTCAGGAATATGGGCGTGGAGGTTAGACGGTTTCCTGCTATTCGTTACCTTCTTTTTTATGTGCCGTACTCATCTGTTCTATATGATCATGAAGTGTGTCCCTCCCCTGAGATCGGGCTAGGTTTCCCTTAGCCGCTTCGGTATAATCCCCCGATTGATCCCGTTCACCCTCGGAGGAGATTCGTATGTCCGAAAAAGACGACAAGAAGCGCGCACTGGACTTGGCCCTGTCCCAGATCGAGAAGGCGTATGGGAAGGGGGCCATCATGAAGCTGGGCGCCGAGGAGAAGGTCGATGTGCCGGCTATTTCCACCGGTTCGCTTGGTCTCGACATTGCCCTTGGGGTCGGCGGGCTTCCGCGCGGACGGGTGATTGAAATCTTCGGCCCGGAGGCGTCTGGAAAGACAACGATGACGCTGCATTGTATCGCCGAGGTGCAGAAAACAGGTGGGGTCGCCGCGTTTATCGATGCCGAACATGCCCTGGATCTGACCTACGCCAAGAAGTTGGGCGTGCAGGCCGATGATCTCCTGGTGTCACAACCCGATACAGGGGAGCAGGCACTGGAGATCGCCGAAACGTTGGTCAGAAGCGGGGCAATCGACCTGATCGTCATCGACTCGGTCGCTGCCCTCACGCCACGTGCCGAGATTGAAGGCGAGATGGGCGATGCGCACATGGGGCTCCAGGCAAGGCTGATGTCGCAGGCCTTAAGAAAACTTACCGGAGCGATCTCGAAATCGTTGACGACGGTCATCTTTATCAATCAAATTCGTATGAAGCTCGGTGTGGTGTTCGGCAATCCAGAGACTACGACCGGCGGGAACGCGCTCAAGTTTTACTCCTCCGTCCGCTTGGATATTCGACGGGTTGAATCCATCAAGGAAGGTCAGGAGGTGATGGGGAGCCGGGTCCGCGTGAAGGTGGTCAAGAACAAAATGGCACCGCCGTTTCGTCAGGCGGAGTTCGACATCATGTTTGCCGAGGGGATTTCAAAAACCGGCGAGCTCGTGGATATGGGGGTCGACAAGAAGATCATTGATAAGTCCGGTGCTTGGTACTCCTATAACGGTGAACGGATCGGTCAAGGACGCGACGCAGCTCGAGAGTTTCTCAAGAATAATGTGGCCGCTGCTCGTGAGGTGGAACAGAAACTGCGGGAGGCAGCTGGCGTTCCCGCACGAGGTGAGAAGAAGGCTGAGACCAAAGCTGAGACCAAAGAGGACAAACCGGTTGCGCGAAGTGAGGAAAAGCGGGCGCATCGGTGACGGGCGAAAGGCACCGGCTCGCCCGCGTGCTTCACCTGTAAGCCAGGATGAGGGGTTCCGGCTTGCGGTTCGTTTTTTGGCGCAGCGAGATCGGACTGCTGCTCAAGTCGAACGGTTTCTCCTGTCACGAGGGGTGACCTCTTCCCACATTGAACAAGCCATTTGCCGCCTGACTGACCTCGGGTACCTCGACGATCTTGCCTATGCCCAGCGATGGGTGGAGAAGCGCCTGGCTACGAAGCCGATGGGCCAAGAACGGCTCAAGGCAGAATTGCAGGCCAAGGGAATTTCGGATGGCTTGGCTGAGCGGGTTCTCACGGAAGTCTTTTGGCGGAATAGCGAGGAGGTCGTGGCGCGCCGGGCGCTACAGGCCAAGTCCCACCAGGGGAAGTGGTTGGCCTCAGGGTACATGGCGCGATTCCTCCATCAGCGGGGTTTCAGTGACGAGGTGATCGATCGTATGATGACGGAGTTCAAGAGAAGTGAGGACGTTGTCCATGAAGACGAATAGTGCGACCGAGCTGCGGCGGGCCTTTATCCGGTATTTTGAAGAGCACGGACATCAGGCGGTGCCGAGCGCCTCGCTTTTGCCTCAAGCCGATCCGACCTTGCTGTTTACCAATGCCGGGATGAATCAGTTCAAGCGGGTGTTCCTTGGGGAAGACACACGCGCCTATACGAGAGCGGTGTCGGTGCAGAAGTGTTTGCGTGCGGGGGGTAAGCATAACGATCTTGAGAATGTCGGGTATACCAGGCGCCATCACACCTTCTTTGAGATGTTGGGGAACTTTTCGTTCGGAGATTATTTTAAAGAAGACGCGATTGTATTTGGGTGGGAGTTTCTGACGCACACAGTCGGACTCACCAAAGATCGGCTTTGGGTGACGATCTTTCGAGAAGACGATGAAGCGGATCGGCTGTGGAGAAAGATCGGCGTGCCGGCCTCGCGCATTGCGCGATGCGATGAGAAGGATAACTTCTGGCAGATGGCAGACACCGGTCCCTGCGGCCCCTGTTCCGAGATCCATTTCGATCAAGGCGCGGTTGTTCCAGGCGATGATCGGCCGAACGGCGAGGGCGATCGAGTCATTGAGATCTGGAATCTGGTCTTCATGCAATATAACCGTGATGCGTCAGGCACCCTCCATCCGCTCCCTAAGCCAAGTATCGATACCGGGATGGGGCTGGAACGGCTGGCCGCAGTGGCTCAGGGAGTCCATAGCAATTATGACAGCGATCTTTTTACCCCGTTGTTGACGGCGATTGCCGAACGGGCCGGCATGGAGTACGGCAAGAAGGACGTCTCAGATCGGTCCATGCGAGTGATCGCCGATCATTTGCGCGCCGTGACATTTTTGATGACCGATGGGGTGTTACCGTCGAATGAGGGGCGCGGGTATGTGTTGCGCAGAATCCTACGTCGGGCGGCCAGGCATGGCCGACTGCTCGGGATCGTGGAACCGTTTCTCCATGAGTTGACCGCGGCAGTGGTGAGCCAGATGGGCGGCGCCTATACGGAGATTACCCGTGCGGCCAACACGATTACCGAAGCCACCCGTGGGGAGGAAGAGCGGTTTATTGCGACGCTGGACCAGGGGTTGCCGATCTTGAATGAGATGATCGAGAAGACGCAAGCCGCAGGGCAATCGGTCTTGACTGGTGGGGATGTCTTCAAACTGTACGATACCTACGGGTTCCCAATGGATCTCATGGCCGAGGCCTGCCGCGAACAGGGCATGACCATCGATGAGCCGGGGTTTGATGCGGCGATAGACGAACAGCGGACTCGTGCACGGAAAACCGGCGGGTTTGAGCAAGATACGGCTCGTCCGGTCGTTGCGGAGTTAGCGCAGCGGATCGGTACCACACAATTTATCGGTTATGATCGACTGGAGAGTGATGCACTGCTCCGCGCGATTCTCAAGGGCGAACAGTTGGTGAAGGAAGCGAGGGAAGGGGACGAGGTCGAGGTGGCGCTTGATGCCACACCATTTTATCCCGAAGGCGGAGGGCAAGTGGGAGACCGGGGAATCTTGTCGGGGCCGGAAGGGCTGGTGGACATCACTGAGACCACGAGGCCTGCGTCGACGCTGATCCTTCACAAAGGGACCGTTCGCCAAGGGCGCATCCGTGAAGGCGAGCGGCTGCACCTGACGGTGAATGCCTCCACGCGCCAAGATGCGGCGCGCAATCACACGGCGACACATCTGGTCCATGCAGCCCTTCGCGATCTGCTCGGCCCTCATGTGAAACAGTACGGGTCGTTAGTCGGGCCGAATCGGCTTCGGTTTGATTTCGCCCATTTCCGGCCCTTGTCCTTTCGCGATATTGATGAGATTGAATCGACGGTGAATAGGGAAATCAGAAAGAACGAGGCGGTGTCTACCGAGGTGATGAGTATTCAGGATGCCGTGGCCAAAGGCGCATTGGCATTCTTTGGTGACAAGTATGGCGAGCAGGTTCGTGTGGTGTCGGTTGAGTCCTTCAGTAAAGAACTCTGCGGAGGGACGCATTGCCGGCAGACCGGTGAGATCGGACTCTTTCGGATTGTCTCCGAGACCGGCGTGGCTGCCGGTGTGCGGCGACTTGAGGCCCAAACCGGGAGCGGCGCGTACAACCAGATCAAGACATTGGAGGCTGAGGTTCGACAGTTATCTGATCTCCTGAAAGTGGGGCAGTCGGAGATTGTCGTACGAACGAGAAAACTGCTGACACAGCTCAAAGACAAGGAGCGTGAACTGGAAGACGTGAAGCTCAAGATGGCCGGGGGCGCAGCAGCTGCCTCTACAGTCAGGACCATTGCCGGTGTGTTGGTTCATGTGCAACGGACTGATGGATTGGACGGGACGGCGATGCGGACGCTGGCCGACCAGTTGCGGGACAAGATGAAGAGTGGTGTGATTGCGCTTGGCGCAGAAGTCGAAGCCGGGAAAGTCTCGCTGCTTGTGGTCGTGACGAAAGATCTGATCGGCCGTCTGAAGGCCGGTGAACTCATTAAGCCAATGGCGGTCGAGGTCGGCGGGACGGGCGGTGGCCGCCCGGAAATGGCGCAAGCGGGAGGAAAAGACGCCTCACGTCTTGATGCGGCGCTTGAAAAGGTTTTTAGCCTGGTCGAAACCGTGCTCCAGCGGTAAACTGTCATGGCAACTAGGATCCTAGCCCTTGATTATGGGACCAAGCGGATCGGAGTGGCGCTCAGTGATGAGCTTGGGTGGACGGCGCAACCGCTTGAAACGCTCGAACGGAGAACGCCGGATCGGGATTTCGCACACATTCAGCAGCTGGTGAACGCGCACGATGTCCGAGAGGTTGTGATCGGACTTCCATTACGGCTCAATGGTGAAGAAGGACCGGCGGTTCAGGCCGTCCATCAGTTCGTCGACCAGCTCGGTGAGGTGTTGTCGGTTCCCATCGTCATGTGGGACGAGCGGATGACGACTCGATCGGCGGAAGAGCTCTTGATCGCCGCCGATGTCAGTCGAAAAAAACGCAAGGGAGTCGTCGATCGTGTCGCCGCGGCAATTCTTTTACAGAGCTATCTCGAAGCCAAAACGGATTCCACAAGCGCTGGTGAGGAACTTCGTTCGGCACAAGAGACAGAGGAAGCGTGGGTAGAGTCGTCGTCAATCGACCAATCGCATGATGGTTCGTGGGATCCTCATCACCGCCGTCACTCTCGTCGTGTTCGCCGGGGTGGTCGGCTATCTAATGATCCAATGGGCTGAAGCGCCCGTCCTATCCGAGGCCGATCATCCTCCTGAGAAGATTGTGGTCATCCCTGAAGGAGCCACATTCAACCAAGCTGCGACGCTCCTTGAACGGGAGCAATTGATCAGGAGTCGATCGGCGTTTCTCCTGTTGGGAAAATCACAGGAGGCGGACCGTAAGATTCATCCTGGGGAATATGCGCTCCATGCCGCGATGCCTCCGGCGGAGATTCTGTCGAGGTTCCTGGCCGGTCGCGTGGTCTTGCATCCCATCACGATTCCTGAAGGCTATGCCATGAGTCAGATCGCGGATGTCCTTGCGGAGCATCACATTACCGCTCGCGAGGAATTTCTCAGACTGGCATCGGACAAGGCATTTGTGAAGACGCTGGGAATTGCTGCTGACTCAGTGGAAGGTTATCTCTACCCCGACACCTACAGGTTTGCAAGACCGACGGCGGCAAAAGACGTGATCAGAGCCATGGTGGATCAATTGGATCATGTCATGACCCAAGAGTTGAAAGTGCGGGCAAAAGAGATCAACCTCACGGTCCACCAAGTCCTGACCCTTGCCTCGGTGATTGAAAAGGAAACGGGGGCGGGGGGGGAACGCCCACAGATTTCAGCCGTCTTTCACAATCGATTGAAGAAAAATATTCCGCTCCAAAGTGATCCGACTGTCATCTATGGGTTGCCGAACTTCGATGGGAATCTGCATAAGAAGGACCTTTCCCACCCCAGTCCCTACAATACCTATCGGTGGGCGGGGTTGCCGCCTGGTCCGATCGCCAGTCCTGGAGCAGAGGCGATCCGTGCGGCTCTGTATCCTGTTCCATCCGCGTACCTGTATTTCGTGTCTCGAAACGATGGGACCCATCAATTTTCCGCCACCTTGGTTGAACACAACAAGGCGGTGGAGCGGTACCAAAAACGTCCATTCAGAAAAGAACGGCATTCGCAGACATTCATGGTCCCGAAGAGCCGTGCGATCCATCACGAAGAAGGAGTCTCGTAGCTCATGTCACGTTGGAATCTTCCTGCACTCATCGATCATACCGTCTTGAGACCGGAGGCGACGAAGCACGATGTGCTTCGTCTCTGCGAAGAGGCGAAGACTCATGGGTTTACCGTCATATTTGTCCCGCCTTGTTACGTCGATGACGCGGCAGCGGCAATCGCGGGCACGAACATTCAGCTTGGGATCCCGATCGGATTTCCGCTGGGTGGCCACACGACGAACACCAAAGTCGCCGAAGCGGTCGATGCGGTCTCTCGCGGAGCCCGGGTGTTGGATATGGTGCTGAACGTCAGCAGACTGAAATCCGGTGACCACGACTATGTGCGGACGGATATTGCTGAAGTTGTGAAGGCGACACCTGGGGTCGAACACAAGGTTATCCTTGAAACTTGCTATCTGACTCAGGATGAAAAGCGAGCCGCTTGTCATCTCGTCGTGGAGGCTGGAGCAGAGTATGTGAAGACCTCGACGGGGTTCGGTGCTGCCGGAGCGACCGTGGCAGATGTGCGTTTACTGAAAGAGACGGTGGCGGGGAGGGCCCAGGTCAAGGCCTCAGGCGGGATCCGTGATTGGAAGACGACGCTCGCGATGCTCGAGGCCGGCGCGGATCGAATCGGCACGAGCGCCGGCCTGACGATTCTTGAGCAATGGCAGGCATCGTTTGGCAAGGGCAGATAGGATTATCGTGAGGGGTATATCGGTATGTGGTGATGAATTCTGCGGCCTTAGTTGTCTGAACGTTCTGCCCTATCTCCTTATAGATCCTCTTGATGGTTCCATACGTCTCTATGTTGACTCATGGTCATTTTGTTAGAGTGAGTCGATGATCAAGCGCGTCATCCTTCTTGTGCTGGGTTGGCATGGGATTGGAGCCTTACCGGATGCGGCAGACCGCGGCGATGCTGAGGCGAATACCCTTGTCCATCTTGCTGCGATAAATTGTGCGGTCCAGTTGCCAGAATCTTCTTCCTCTCTGTCCTCTTGGCTCGTTCCATACGTCTCTATGTTGATTCTTGGTGAGATTGGTGGAGTCAGCCGATGATCAAGCGCGTCATCCTCCTTGTCATGGATGGATGCGGGGTCGGAGCCTTGCCGGATGCGGCAGATTACGGTGATGCTGAGGCGAACACTCTTGTCCATCTAGCTGAGTCCGTTGGGGGGCTGAGTCTCCCTAACTTAGAAGTGCTTGGACTGGGCCATATCGCTCAGATCAAGGGTGTGCGGGCTATGGGACAACCGAACGGTTGCTTCGGGCGTCTGGCCTTTGCATCGGCAGGAAAAGATTCCGTGGTGGGATATTGGGAAATGAGCGGGGTGGTTCAGCTCGAGGAAACGGCCGTCTGTCGTTTCGGTGTCCCCACGTCGATCGTGGATATGATCGAGCAAGTATTCGGACGAAAGTCGATCGGCAGAGAGGTGGCGCTGATGGGGGCGATGCTTCGTCGGCATGGCGTGGAGCATATGGCGACGGGAGCGCCCATACTCTGGGCCGATGGAGGCAATACCTGTTTCCTGGCCATGCATGAATCCATCATGGCCGTATCGGAATTCCAGCATCGCTGTCGCGAAGTGCGAAAGGCGGCAAAGGAATCGGGGATGTTCCTTCGTGTCGTCGCGCAGCCGGTGAGTGGGGGGCATGATCACCTTCGTCCGCACGCTGGACGAAAGGACTGTGTGCATGAGCCGGCTGGTGTGACGATGTTCGACGTGTTGAGTCGATCGGGTCAGATTGCGATGGGGGTCGGGAAAGTCTATGATCTCTTCAGCGGTCGCGGATTTACGAAAGCCTTTCCGATTGCATCGGGGATTGCAGGCTTGGAAGAAGTGGTCGGCATGTTGAACAAGGTTCCGCGCGGGCTCCTCGCTGCAAGTGTGGACCAGTGGTCAGAAGAGCCGACGCAGATGGCCACGGCTCTGCAAGAGTTTGATCGTCGGTTGCCGGAGTTATTCGAGAAGTTACGCCCCGGCGATATGGTCATTGTGACAGGTGATCATGGCCGAGACGGTTCATTGCCCGGCAAGACGGTGACCCGCGAATATGTTCCCCTTTGCGTCACCGGTCCCAAACTGGCCCAAGGTGTCGATTTGGGGACCAGGGTGACGGCTGCGGACGTGGGGCAAACGATTGCTGAAGCATTGGGTGCTGATCGGGTGCTCCATGGCGAGAGTTTTCTCAGTGCGCTGAAGTCGGGATAGACTGATGTGAATGGTAAGGGGTGAGGAGTGATGGGGAAGGCGTGAAGCGTGAAACGTAAGCTGGGAAGCGGGAGAGGACGACGTGTCGTTTGAGGCGAAACTGAAGGAATTGGGGCTAGTGCTGCCGGATCCGCCGAAACCGGTCGCCAATTACGTGCCGGTCGTTCGGGTCGGTGACCTATTGTTTCTCTCCGGTGTCCTGCCGTCGCGCGATGGCCAGCTTGTGATGACCGGCAAGCTTGGACAGAGTCTGTCTATCGAGCAGGGGATGGAAGCCTCCCGCATCGCCGTACTGAATGGGCTCAGTATCATCCGGAGTGCGGCCGGCTCGCTGGATCGCGTGAAGCAAATCGTCAAGATGGTCGGCCATATCGCCTCGGCGACTGGGTTTACGGATCAGCCGCAAGTCCTCAACGGCGCCTCGGATCTGCTCGTGTCCGTGTTTGGGGATGCCGGTCGACATGCCCGTGTCGCCGTCGGGGCTGCTGAGCTTCCCCGCCAGGCGCCAGTCGAAATCGAATTGATTGTGCAGCTTCTCTCCTAGTCCGCCTTGACTCTTCAAAAAACCACTTGTTAAAGTCGTGCATGGTGCACGTCATGGCTTCATCCCTCCCGTGTTTTTTCTGAAAGGTCACCCATGCAACGAATTGTTACGTTCACCACATTCCTTGTGTTGTTGCTGATTCTCTCAAACACCGATACATATGCAGCGGGTAAGCGTAAGGCAATCGAAGCCAAGGTTACTGTTGAACTCTCGACCACCATGGCAACTCCTGGCGCGACGGTCATGCTCAATGGAAAGGGGTTCGGGCCGTACAAGTCGACCGCGTTCAACAGGGTGATGATTAATGGCGTGTCGGCTCTGGTGCAACGATGGGAACCCGAGCTCATTGAGGTTAAAGTTCCGTTCAAGGCAACGAATGGATTCATCGAGGTGATGATTGGGAAGAAGAAGGTGCTCGCCGGGCTGTTGACGATTGTCATGCCACAGATTGAGGACATCACACCGACGGAAGCCGAACGTGGCGGTACGCTTCAAATCACGGGGAGGAATTTTGGTCTGTCCGCCGGCGCGCGCGACCCCAATACGATGTTTGGGGTAAACGATGTGATCGTCGGAGGGGTGGTCGTTCGACCTCGGCGCTGGAAGGATGACACCATCGAGCTTGAGATTCCTGCCAATGCCACGAGCGGCGACGTGGTGGTTCGGCTGGCTTCTTCAGATCCGCTTCCGGACGGATCCTGCTGTGCCCCTGTGGAGTATGTCAGGAGCAATGCCGTTCCATTGAAGCTGATGCCCTCGATTCGGGTGGATCCGGTCAGTGGGCCTGTCGGAACGAAGGTGGTCCTCTTCGGTCAAGGATTCGGTCAGTCGAAAGAACGGATGGATGATGGGGTGTTCATCGCGGGAAAGCCTGTGACGATTGCCCAATGGAACGACGATGTGATCGTGGTTCATGTCCCGCTTGAGGCTGAGTCTGGCCCGCTGGTGTTGCGACGGCAGGGGCAGGAACGGGTGCTGACACAGTTTACGGTTCATGTTCCTCATATCACGACACTGAGCCCTTCCAGCGCTCCGATTGGGACATTGCTCAGGATCAGCGGTGAACATTTCGGGTTCTATTCGGAAAGCGGCGCGACTCCGTACAACTTCATGGATTTCAATACGGGTCAGAATCGAGTGGAGATCGGTGGGGTCCCCGCTGTCATCTATCGATGGAACGATGATCGGATCGATGTGTGGGTGCCGTTCAGTGCAAAAAGCGGGAAGGTGGTGATCTACCGGAGTGCCACCAGGCCGAATCTGGGGGGGCTCTGCTGTGCCGAGCGGGGGACGATGGCGATTGAGGCAGGGGACTTCACCCTCGTGACGCCCACGGTCGAAGCCTATGACCCCAAGTCCGCCGGGTTGGATGCGACCGTGACCATTAAGGGAAGCGGGTTTGGGACGTTCTTGAAGACCGCCGAACATGCTGACCTTGGACTCAATCAAAAGGCCTACAAACGGCGAACAGACATTGAGATCAACGAGCCGGAGGCCGGTGCGATTGTGTTGTCGAA
>JACCDZ011071046.1_pt1 | contig 11137 bp, 7 predicted proteins | sample 7449551 | NCBI WGS metagenome assembly JACCDZ01 (sample SAMN15323452, study PRJNA562643) | freshwater metagenome | isolation source: river surface water | place: USA:Blue River Watershed | collected 2017-08-18
CACGGCTCGATACGTAGATCAAGGTGGAGGAAAACGTAAAGGAAGTTTTGCAATTTATTTAGAAACTTGGCATGCCGATATTTTCGAATTCTTAGATTTGAAAAAGAATACCGGAAAAGAAGAAATGCGTGCGGGAGATTTATTCTTCGCGATGTGGACTTCTGACTTATTCATGAAACGTGTAGAAGAAGATTCAACTTGGACGTTAATGTGTCCAAACGAATGTCCAGGTTTAGATGAAGTTTATGGTGAAGAGTTTGAAGCTTTATATACTTCTTACGAAGCACAAGGAAAAGGTAGAAAAACCATTCGTGCAAGAGAACTTTGGGAGAAAATCTTAGAATCTCAAATCGAAACGGGAACGCCTTATATGTTGTACAAAGATGCAGCGAACAGAAAATCGAACCAAAAGAATTTGGGAACTATCCGTTCGTCTAACTTATGTACTGAAATCATGGAGTACACGTCTCCAGATGAAATTGCGGTATGTAACTTAGCGTCTATTTCGTTACCAATGTTTGTTGAAAACGGAGCATTCAATCACGAATTGTTATTCAATGTAACAAAACGCGTTACTCGCAACTTAAATAAAGTAATCGACAGAAATTACTATCCAGTAAAAGAAGCTGAAAACTCAAACATGCGTCACCGTCCAGTAGGATTAGGAGTGCAAGGTTTGGCGGATGCTTTTATCATGATGAGAATGCCTTTTACAAGTGATGAAGCTAAAAAATTAAACCAAGAAATTTTCGAAACCTTATATTTCGCAGCTGTAACCGCTTCTATGGAAATGGCAAAAGAAGAAGGACCATATTCAACTTACGAAGGTTCGCCAATTTCTAAAGGAGAATTCCAACACAACCTTTGGAACATCAAAGACGAAGAACTTTCTGGTCGTTGGGATTGGGCAAGTTTAAGAAAAGAAGTAATGGCAAACGGAGTAAGAAACTCATTGTTAGTAGCGCCAATGCCAACGGCTTCAACTTCTCAAATTTTAGGAAATAACGAAGCTTTCGAACCTTATACTTCAAATATTTATACAAGAAGAGTACTTTCGGGAGAATTCATCGTGGTAAACAAACACTTATTAAACGATTTAGTAGAAAGAGGTTTGTGGAACGAAACATTGAAGCAAGAAATCATGCGTCACAATGGTTCGGTGCAACATATTGAAAGAATTCCTACGGATTTAAAAGAATTGTACAAAACGGTTTGGGAAATGTCGATGAAAGATATTATCGATATGTCGCGTCAAAGAGGTTATTTTATTGACCAATCGCAATCGTTGAACTTGTTTATGCAAGATGCAAATTATGCGAAATTAACTTCGATGCATTTCTATGCTTGGAAATCAGGTTTAAAAACAGGAATGTACTACTTAAGAACAAAAGCAGCAGTGGATGCGATTAAGTTTACTTTAAATAACGATAAAGTGGCCGCTCCAATTGAAGTTAAAGAACAACATGTTGAAGTGAAAAAAGTAGAAGCTATCGCAGTTTTAGAAGAACCAGCAGAAATGACCGCTGAAGAATACAGAGCAATGATCGAAATGGCTAGAAACGCAGGTCCAGAAGATTGTGAAATGTGTGGTTCTTAATTAGGGAACAGAAATAAAATCAAAAAGGCTTCTTAATTGAAGCCTTTTTCAAGAATATAATTTTAAAAATAAATGCTGAGGTAAAGAAAAGAAATAAAAAAAGGGACATCTATGACATCCCTAACTTGGAAACTTAATAATAATGGGCCGGCAAGCTTTTATAAATTAAGTTATAAAGATGATGAGGTTACCTCACCTACTTTTTTCATACTTCAAAAGTATAAAATCGAAATCGTAACACCAAGTTTTTTTGTTGTAGAAAATGTTAAAATTGAATAGATGAAAGTCTGGCCTTTATGCAGCTTGACTTTAGTGTATTTTCAATTTGTTAATTTTAAATAATAAAGGAATGAAAAATAATACAATTTTAGAATTTTATAGATTTTCGTTAATTAATAAGACGAAAGAACAACAAGTTTTAAGTTTTTATAATGAAGAAGAAGACTTACTTGATACATTAAATGATTTCTGTATTCATATTTTTGAAAATGTGAAAAAATATACAGATAATCAAGGTAAATTCAGAACTTTTACTTTGGCAACTTTGCCAATAATTAAAAAAGACGATAGAATTATACATGGTTTTCTTGATTCAGCTTATACGGGTGAGTACGGTAAAATTAAAGACAGAAAAACAAATGGAGTTAAATACAATTTAGACAGAAATGATTTGTTTAGTAAGGAATTTTTCTATCTAATTTATGTTCCAAAAGGGTCTAAATTTGGTTTTTTGGTTATTCAAAAAAAGGAAAATCATGGAGTGAAAACAATTTTCGAAACGGCTTTTAATAATTTTATGCTTTATAAAGGAGTTTCAAATTATAAAATTGAATTACGTCAAGCACCTCCAAGATATTACTTGTCGAATTTCTTAAATAAAGGTGAAGTGAAGGAGGTGAGATTGATTAGGGAAAATGTAGAAAGAACTGAGATGACTTTACAAAAGGAAGAAAGAATTCTTAAATTAAAAAAAGAAGACGCTTTTTCAAAAGTTATAAAAGAGGTTTTGTTTCAATTATACCAAACTAAAATAGAAGATAATCAAAAAATCTCATTTTTGAATTATGGAAATTTTGATGAAATCTCTTTTGTTTTAGATTATAACGGAATTTGTAAAACTTTCTATATAAAACGGAAAGATAAAATACGATCGAATATTGATGTTTCTAATTTGATTAATTTTGATAATGAAATTCCAAATCTAGTTTCTTTAATTGAAGTTTCATTAGAAATTATTAATCAAGCAGCTTAGATACCATTTTGTTGACTTTAACAAAATGCTTTTTAAACAGCCATCACACGATGGCTGTTTTTCTTTTAAATAATTACAATCCAATTCGTACATTTGAAAAAAATACAATTATGTCAAAAGATAAAAAAGGCGTTTACACTGGAATCATTGAAAAAGACGCAGATGGAAATTATTTCTGTGGTGAATATTTGTTAGATTACCAATACACAGAGAAAAACTTCAAAGTAGGAGACGAAATCAATATCAAATCGGTTATCGTAAATCCGAGTGATAAAAGTTACAATCAGTATCCTAAAAAATCAAGAAATTTCTTCTTGGCTAACGAAAAAGAGTAAAATTTATGGAGCAAAATCAAAAGCAAGAATTTGTCGTAACTAGTAATATGTTAGCTTCCCAAGGGCAACGACTTGGAAATTATTTCATTGATTTAATTTTTCAGTATATTATAATCTTTGTGTTATCTCTAGTTCTAGGTCTTTTTGCAGCATTTTTTGGTGTTGATGCATTTCTTGGTTGGGCTGAAAACATTGGAGGTTTAGGTGAGTATTTAATAGGAATAATTATTACTGTGATCTATTATTTAACAGCAGAGACCCTTTTTTCAAGAACAATAGGCAAGTTAATTACAAAAACTGTTGTCGTTGATATAAACGGAGAAAAGCCAGATGGTGTAAAAATTCTTAAACGTACTTTCAGTAGATTAATTCCGTTTAATCATTTTTCTTTTTTGGGAGGAAATACAAGAGGTTGGCATGATTCTCTGTCTGATACGTATGTAGTAAAGAAAGATTTATTAGACGAGCGAAAAAATCAATTTTATGAATTAGATGAGATTGGTAAAAATCAAGAATAACATATTGAAAAATAGAAAATATTTTCACGATTCTATAAAATTAATGATCAGTCAAAAACAGATGATTTTATGATGCAATGGGAACAATTATTGTCCTTAAAAAGACAAGGCGACACAAGTAAACGTTTACGAAAAGAGCAAGACGACACCCGTTTAGGTTTTGAAGTCGATTATGACCGAATTATTTTTTCTGCCGCTTTCCGAAGTCTGCAAGATAAAACGCAAGTCATTCCACTTTCCAAAACCGATTTCGTTCACAACCGACTAACGCATAGTTTGGAGGTTTCTGTTGTTGGACGTTCACTAGGACGTTTAGTTGGAAAGCAAATCATTGCAAAATATCCACATTTGCAAGAAGTTCACGGTTATCAAGCGAATGATTTTGGTGCGATTGTGGCTGCTGCGGCATTGTCTCATGATATTGGAAATCCACCATTCGGGCATTCGGGTGAAAAAGCCATCGGAGAATATTTCAAAACTGGAAACGGATTGCAATACAAAGACCAATTAACCGAAAAGCAATGGCAAGATTTAATCGATTTTGAAGGAAATGCCAATGGTTTTTCAGTGTTGGCATCTTCTCGTGAAGGAATTGAAGGCGGTTTGCGTATTTCGTATGCGACTTTGGGTGCTTTTAAGAAATATCCGAAAGAAAGTTTGCCTAAAAAACCAACGCAAAAAATCTGAGATAAAAAATAAGGTTTCTTTCAATAAGAAAAAGCTTTTTTTGCTGAGGTTGCTAATGAGTTAGGTTTGATTACGAATAAATCAGGAAATGATATCGGTTTTGAGCGTCATCCATTAGCCTATTTAGTAGAAGCAGCTGATGATATTTGCTACACCATTATTGATTTTGAAGATGGTATTAACTTAGGTTGGATTTCGGAAGAATACGCATTAGAATACCTAATTAAATTAGTCAAAAACGGAATCGACACCAAAAAATACAACGAGTTACTTACTAAAGAAGATAGAATTAGTTACTTGCGAGCACTAGCTATTGGAAGTTTAATCAATGACGCAGTAACTGTTTTTATGGAAAACGAAAAAGCTATTTTGGCTGGAGATTTCCCATTTGCCTTGATGGATAAAAGTCAGTACAAAGCACAAATGAATGATATCATTCAGATCAGTATTAAAAACGTCTATCAAAGTAAGGAAGTAATTCAGAAAGAAGTAATGGGTTACAAAATTATCAATAACTTGTTGGATAGTTTTTGTACCGCTTATAATAAAAAGGAAAATGGAACGGCTTCTAATTATGATGAATTATTATTGAAATTATTGCCAGAACGTTTTCAGTTTCAAAAAGAAAGCTTGTACGATAGACTATTACATATTTGTCATTTTGTATCGCTACTAACAGACGGTAAGGCTTTAGAATTATATAAGACAATTCAGGCAAATAAATGAATATGAAAAAATAATTCGTAAAAAAATTTGAAATTATCTGTAAATTGTTAATTTTGTTCAAATTATAATAATATTAACCCAATGATTACCATGAAAAAACAATTACTATTGGTTGTATTCTCATTTCTTTTTGTAACATTAGGTTTTTCTCAAGAAAAGGAAAACACTAAAAAGCAAAAGCAGAATACAGAAACAAAAAATGATGCTAAGCCATCTGCTGATGTTGTAGTCGTTAATCCTAAACCAACTAAGGAGGTTTTAGAATTAAGAAAAAAGCACGAACAACATTTACAAAATAATCCTTTCAAAAAGACATTTTTAATGTCTAAAAGAGAAAGAAAAGCAGAGGGTATTCCACCTAACAAGTACAACGAGCAAGAATGGATTTTATCAATGAATCCAGCTTTGGGATCACCTACTCCTGAAAATTTGGAGGTTATTAGACAAAGATTAAGTCAAGAAAGACAAGCCATGTTGGCTGCAGGTAGAACACCAGGTGATGGTTCGGATAACTTGTGGGTTGAAAGAGGACCTAACAATGTGGGAGGTCGTACTAAAGGTATCATTTTTGATCCTACTGATGCAACTTTTAATACTGTTATTGCTGGTGGTGTAAGTGGAGGTCTTTGGAAAAACACCAACATTACTAGTAGTGCTACTGTATGGACAAGAATATCGACATTTCCAGAACACATAAATGTTCAGAATATAACAGTTGATCCTAATAATTCTAGTACTTGGTATGTGGGGACTGGAGAATCTTATACTGGTGATGCAAATGGTAATGGTATTTGGAAAACAACAAATGCTGGTATATCTTGGACTAGAGTTTTTGGTGGAGGAACCGTTTCTTCAACACAAAGTCAATTATTTAATTTATATATAACAGCTCCTTCTAATGCAGGAGTAATAAGAGGTTATAGTACTGGATTAGCAGGTTTTGGTGCTCCTCCAGCAAGTTTCGGAGGTAATACACCTATTGTGCTTGTTAATGATGGTGTTGCACCAACTGATGATGCTTGTACAGGATTAACAGCAGGGTCTTTAACGGGTAAAATAGCTTTGATTAGAAGAGGTACTTGTACTTTTGAAAGTAAAACATTGGCAGCAGAAATTGCTGGAGCAGTAGGTGTTATTATTATGAATAATGTTGCAGGTGCAGGACCAGTAGGTATGGCAGATTCAGCGTTAGGAGCAACAATACCAACTGTGAGTGTTTCAAAAGAAGATGGTGATTTGTTAGTAGCTAATTTAACAAATCTAACAGGTGATTTTGCTGCGGCTCTACCTGGCCAATTTTCAGGAACTGCTGTAACTGGATTTCAATTTATTAATGATATTGCAATTAAAAATGTTGGTGGAGTATCTCACATATATGCTGCAGTAGGAGATTCGTATAATGCTGGTTATCATAATTCAGCTAATTATGGAATGTATAAATCAACAGATGGTGGTGCAACATGGACGGCTTTAACATTGCCTTTAGCTCCTAGTGGAAATAAAACGTGTCCGATGGATATTGAAATAGCTGTAGGTGGTAAAATATGGGTTTCTTCAACCGATAGTTCTACGTTTGGTGACGGTGGTGGAAAGATTTTTGTATCAAATGATGACGGTGCAACTTTCACAACAGCTTACACTGTAAGTGGAGGTCAGAGAACAGAGATTGAAGCTTCAAACACAACTGCAGACGTTATTTATGTCTTATCACAAATAACACCAGTATCTCCATCAAATATTGAGGTTCAAATGTTAAAAACCACTAATGGTTTTTCAACTGCTCCTACAGTATTAACACTTCCTACTGATGCTTCAGATTCAAGAATTGGAACATATGGATTTACAGGTGCACAAGCATTTTATAATTTATTTATTGAAACAGATCCAACAAATGATGCCAAAGTATTTATTGGTGGTTTAAATGTTTATAGATCAACCAATAGTGGAGCTGCGTGGACTGCGATTTCTAGATGGAATAGTGGTAATTTAGTTCACTCTGATCAACATGCAATGGTGTTTAAACCTAATAATCCAGATGTTGCTGTTGTTGGTAACGACGGAGGTATTTATTACAACGCAGCTTTATCAACTGCTACAACTACTACAACATTTGCTTCTAGAAATAATGGGTTTAATGTAACTCAATTTGTTGGTGTTGCGGTTCAGCCATTAGGTGTAACAGGTTTATCTGGAGACTTTTTTGTTGCAGGAGCACAAGATAATGGATCAAATTATTTCCCATCTAGTCTTAGCACAACAACAGGTGCTGCAGCAGGTATAAGCGGTAGTTCTGAAGTTCAAGGTGGAGACGGTGGAATACCATTATTTAAACAGAATCCTACATCAAGTTCAACAGCGTATTATGTTACAAATTATGTATATAATGATAATATGGTTAAAAGAGGTTTAAGTGGTGCTTCACAAAAAGTTCTTAGTGATGGTACTTCAAGTCGTGGATTGTTTTATCCAGCTATGACATTAGACTCTAATAATGATATTGTTTATTCTGATTTTTCTGATGGTGCAAATAGAGTTTATGTTGTTAGAAGATATGCTTCATACATGGGAGGACCAGCACCTACAAGAACAGATTTGTCTAATGCTTTATTGACTTCTTATCCAACAGCATTGAATACTGGTAAAGTTACAAAGACAACTTTATACATTGGTACAGCTAATTCAAAACTTCTAAAAGTTACTGGAGCTAATAATACAGCTGGTACATGGTCAGATATTTCTGCGACTGCTTCATTTGTAGGAACCATTTCAGATATTGAATTTGGAGCTGACGACAGTCAAATTTTTGTTACTTTAAAAAATTACGGTACAACTAATATTTGGTATACAAACAATGGCGGTACTAACTGGTACAACATTGAAGGTGATTTACCTGATATGCCTGTTCATGCTATTTTACAGAATCCATTAAATTCAGCTGAGTTAATGATTGGAACTGATTTGGGAGTATGGTATGCAAATACCTTTAATCCAGCTACTAATGCTAATCAATCTTTAGCGTGGAAATCTTCTTTTAATGGAATGATGAACGTTAAAGTAACGGATCTTGATTTACAGCCTAATTCACCAACAGCGCCAACTGCCTACAATGTTTTTGCTGCTACTTATGGTAGAGGAGTTTTTTCAGGAGCATTAACTAGTGTAACGCTTTCCAATGAAGATGTTGCTTTGTTAAAAGGAATCAATATTTATCCAAATCCAGCTAAATCTACAATAAATATTGGGATTGCTAATTTTACAGGTGATTTAAATATTGAGATATATGATATAAATGGTAGATTAGCTTTAACAACGGATGTTGATTTTTCTGGAACTAAATCGTTAAATATTGGTGATTTACAATCAGGTATATATATCTTGAAATTAAAAGGGCAAGATTTATCTTACTTTCAAAAAATTATTGTTAATTAAGTAGATTTATTACAATGTTTTTAAACGGCTCAAAATATGTTATTTTGAGCCGTTTTTGTTACAATTTTATTTTGAATGAGTTTGTTGTGGTAAAATAAACATCTTTTTAATTTCTAAAAATGTTTTAGAGTTATGATTGAAAATCCAGAATAATAATATTAATAATAGTTCGTTTATTTTTGAATAAAGTATGATTTGATTAATTTTCTTGAACGTTTATTTCAATCTTGTCGGTAAATGTAAATTCAATAAACGCTAGATATGGCATTGAAAAATAATTCACTTAAGAATTGCAAAAATAAATTTGGAATTATTTTCTTTATTATATCTCGAGATAATATATCCTAAAATTAGAATATGATATAATTTACATACATAAAAAATTAGTTCAAATCAAAGAATAAAAAAATGCTTCAATTTTGAAGCATTTTTTTATTAAAAGGAATAAACTAATCCCACACCAAGTATTTGTTTAAGCTGAACCTTAGGGCCTTTAATTACTTGAACTCCGTTTACTTCCTCTTTTGATTTAATGTCATCATCATAAACAATATGTGTACCAATATTGGCTTTTACATACTGATTTACGGTCATATCTAATTGAAGTTGCCAGTCAACATCAATATTTCCAAAATTATTTATATAGTCTGTATATAATGCAATTCTGTGTTCTAACATAATGTTTTTATATACTTCTGTTTTCCATTGGTTTGTAACTAAGATTCCGGTTTCATTTCTTATGTTTTTACCTTCCTTAATAAGATTGCCAAATTCATCATAAATCGCTTTTTCAACTCCAAAAGCACCTTGATTTGCTAACCTTTGATCGAAAACCATAGTTGTTTTCTGCGTTAAAGGAGAAAGATATAGGTTAAGATTCAAATCTTTTCTTGAATATTCCGCTCCAATACCTAAGAATGTATAAGCAGGTGCAAATGGCTTTGAAATAGCTAAATCAGTATTTGGGTAGGCATAACCATTTGCGAACTGTGTGTTAAAATTAAATTTACCAGCATAATACCAATTCGAAATAGTGTCTGTTCGATATCCAAATGTAGAGTTTATTTGTAATTGGTCATCTGTTTTTCTAACATCTTGTTTTTCTTGTTTGTTTATTCCGTAGCGCGCAATTAATTCGTTTTTCCAATGAATGTTTTCTTTAACATACGTACGAATAAACTGTCCTTTTAGAAGTCCCGAAACAGAATTATTTCCTCCAGCATTCCAGTTTACAAAAGTTATTTGTGAAATGTCTAAACCTACTTTGTTTTCTTTTTTCCAGTATGAAATAGAATCTGGTAATTTAGTTCTAATAATTTGCGCTGAAGATTGTAAACAAATAACCAATAGCCCAAATAGGTAAGCTTTTTTAAACATCTGAATAAGTATTAAATAATTGTTTTAAATGATTAACGTCGATTTTGCAAAGTTGTTGTAACTCAAAAACTGTTCCATGTTCTATAAATGAATCAGGAATTCCTAAATTTATGATTGATTTATTTTGATTATTGGTTGCTATAATGACGCTGATTTGCTCTCCAAAACCACCTGTGATTATGCCATCTTCAATAGTAATGATGTGATCGTGGGAATTAACAATAGATTTTATAGTATCTATATCTAATGGTTTTATAAAAGGAAAATGATAATGTGAATATAGTTTCGAATTTTCAACATCTTTCAAGGCTTTAGTTACATTATTACCAATAGTTCCCGTAGATAAAATCGCAACTTTACTTCCTTTTTGAAGTTCTCTTATTTTTTCGATTTCCATTTTCTCAAAAGGTTGTTCCCAATTCACATTTTCGCCTCTTCCTCTCGGATAGCGAATGGCGATAGGATGATTTAAACCTTTTGAAGCCGTAAACATAATATTTCGCAACTCGATTTCATCTTTTGGAGCTGCGATAATTAAGTTTGGAATACAATTCAAATAGGCAATATCAAAAACACCGTGGTGAGTTGCACCATCTTCACCCACTAAACCTGCTCTGTCTAAACAAAAAATAACAGGTAAATTTTGTAAAGCAACATCATGAATTACTTGATCATAAGCGCGTTGTAGAAAAGTGGAGTAAATGTTACAAAAAACCACCATTCCTTGCGTAGCCATTCCTGCGGCTAAGGTTACGGCGTGTTGCTCAGCAATTCCAACGTCAATAGCACGTTTTGGAAAAGCTTCCATCATATATTTCATAGAACTTCCTGTAGGCATAGCCGGAGTAATTCCAATGATTTTTTCGTTTTGTTTTGCTAATTCTACTAAAGTATGTCCGAAAACATCTTGAAATTTTGGAGGTAAATGCGATTCGTCTTTCGGATGGATTTTTCCAGTTTCAGCATCAAATTTTCCTGGTGCGTGATATTTGACTTGATCTTCTTCAGCCAATTGTAATCCTTTACCTTTGGTAGTTATTACATGTAAAAATTTTGGACCTTTAACTGATTTTAATCGCTCTAATTCCGAAATTAACTTAGATAAATCATGACCATCAATCGGACCCGAATAATCAAAATTTAAAGATTTGATGATATTGTTTTCTTTCGGATTTTTTCCTTCCTTGACTGCTGTCAAATAATCTTTCAACGCACC
>JACCDZ010130328.1_pt1 | contig 11134 bp, 8 predicted proteins | sample 7449551 | NCBI WGS metagenome assembly JACCDZ01 (sample SAMN15323452, study PRJNA562643) | freshwater metagenome | isolation source: river surface water | place: USA:Blue River Watershed | collected 2017-08-18
CTCCTCCCCCATCCCCATCTGAATCTTCTGACCGGTGCCAATGGCAGCGGTAAGACCTCTGTGCTTGAAGCCCTGCACCTGCTGGGTCTGGGCAGATCCTTCCGCTCCGGGCGTGCGCGCCGGCTGGTGAACGATACGGAATCGGCCTGCACTGTGTTTGCCGTCTTTGGTGATGGTGGTCAGGCGGGTATCCGCCGTGGTGCCAATGGTGAGACTGACCTGAAAGTTGATAACAGCTCCCAGGTCACTCTTGCACAACTTGTCCACAGGTTACCCCTTTGCTTGCTGGACCCCGAATCCATGGATTTGCTGGATGCTGGCTCCAAGCCGCGCCGTGCCCAGCTGGATTGGGGAGTGTTCCACGTGGAACATCGCTTCTATCCCGTGTGGTTACGTTACCAGCGGGCCCTGAAGCAAAGGAATTCCTTGCTCAGATCGGGTAATATAGGCCGGTTAGAATCCGCCGTTTGGCACCGTGAACTGGCGGACTCTGCCGTGCAGTTGCACAGCTTTCGTGAGGCTTACCTGACGAGCTGGCAGCCTGCCTGGACAGAGCTGATGAAGTCCTTTCTCCCGGATCAGGACCTGAGTCTGGATTACACGCCAGGCTGGGATCTGGCTATGCCGCTGGAAGTCCAGCTGGCTGAATCGTGGGAAAAGGATGTGGAACGTGGGCACACCCAGATCGGACCGCACCGGGCCGATCTGCGGGTGAAGCGGGGAACGGCACCAGCCGATGAGGTCCTTTCGAGAGGGCAGAAAAAGCTGGTGGTATGCGCCCTGAAGCTGTCCCAGGTTGCGCTGCTGCAGGCGACCGGTCAGCACTGTGTGTTGCTGGTGGATGACCTGGCATCGGAGCTTGATGCTCAGGCCCGGCAGCGACTGATTGATTATCTGGCGGTTTCGGGTGCGCAGGTGTTCATCACCAGCATTGAGCCGGAAGCCGTCAAACCCGCACTGGAAGGTACGGGGAACAGCTTTAAAATGTTCCACGTGGAACAAGGAAACGTAGTTGAGGTGCCGTGAGCCCAGTGTTTTCGGCCCTTACCCTGCCCTCTCCCCCGGGAGAAGGTGATAACAGAAGAGGCAGATTCAGCCGTGGAGCGCGCAGGCGCAGCGGATTGAAGGATGCCCGGAGATGATGATGAGCGAACAGGATCAGGAACAGGGTCAGGAAAAAGTATACGACTCCACCAGTATCAAGGTGCTGAAAGGTCTGGATGCCGTGCGCAAGCGCCCCGGCATGTACATCGGCGATACCGATGACGGGTCCGGTCTGCATCACATGGTGTTTGAAGTCGTGGACAACGGCATCGACGAAGCCCTTGCCGGCCACTGTACCGAAGTCACTGTCACCATCCATCCGGACGAATCGGTTTCCATCACCGACAACGGTCGCGGCATTCCGGTCGACATCCACGAAGAGGAAGGCGTCTCGGCAGCCGAGGTCATCATGACCGTGCTGCACGCCGGCGGTAAGTTTGACGACAACAGCTACAAGGTCTCCGGCGGGTTGCACGGTGTGGGCGTGTCCGTGGTGAATGCCCTCTCCAAGAAGCTGATGCTGACCATCCGCCGTAACGGCAAGGTGTACGAGCAGGAATACCAGCATGGTGTGCCGCAGTACCCCTTGCGTGAAGTGGGCGAGACGACGGGCCGTGGCACGGAAATCCGTTTTCATCCTTCTGCCGAAACCTTCACCAATATCGAGTTCAAGTACGACATCCTGGCCAAGCGCCTGCGTGAGCTGTCGTTCCTCAATTCCGGCGTGCGTATCGTGCTGAAGGACGAGCGCAGCGGTCAGGAAGACATCTTTGAGTACGTGGGTGGTCTGGCGGCGTTTGTTGAGTACCTGAATACCAACAAGAACACGCTGCACCCGGTGTTCCATTTCAATCTGCCGCAGTCGGCGGGTATCAACGGTATTGGCGTGGAAGTGGCCATGCAGTGGAACGATACCTACCAGGAAGGCGTGTACTGCTTTACCAACAACATTCCGCAGCGCGATGGCGGCACCCATATCCAGGGGTTCCGTACCGCCCTCACCCGTACGCTGAACAACTACGTGGAAAAGGAAGGCATTCTCAAGAAAGAGAAGGTCGCCACCACGGGTGAAGACATGCGCGAAGGTCTCACCGCCATTGTCTCGGTGAAGGTGCCGGACCCGAAGTTCTCCAGCCAGACCAAGGACAAGCTGGTGTCCTCGGAAGTGACCAACTCGGTGGCCACGGCCATGAACGAGAAGTTCGAGGAATTCCTGCTGGAAAACCCCGGTATCGGCAAGATCATTGCCAACAAGATTCTGGATGCGGCCCGTGCCCGTGAAGCGGCCCGCAAGGCCCGTGAAATGACCCGCCGCAAGGGTGCGCTGGACATTGCCGGCCTGCCCGGCAAGCTGGCCGATTGCCAGGAAAAGGACCCCGCCCTTTCCGAACTTTACCTGGTGGAGGGTGATTCCGCCGGCGGCTCTGCCAAGCAGGGCCGTAACCGCAAGATGCAGGCCATCCTGCCGCTGAAGGGCAAGATCCTGAACGTGGAACGTGCCCGTTTTGACAAGATGATCTCGTCCCAGGAAGTGGGCACGCTGATCACGGCACTGGGCTGTGGCATTGGTCGTGACGAGTACAACATCGACAAGCTGCGCTACCACAAGATCATCATCATGACCGACGCCGACGTCGACGGCGCGCACATCCGTACCCTGCTGCTGACCTTCTTCTTCCGCCAGCTGCCGGAGCTGATCGAGCGTGGTTACATCTATATTGCCCAGCCGCCCCTGTACAAGGTGAAGAAGGGCAAGCAGGAACAGTACCTGAAAGACGACGATGCCATGGCCGAGTACATCACGGCGGCGGCAGTCGAGAATGCGGCACTGTTTACGGCACCGGGCGCTCCCGGCATTTCCGGTCTGGGCCTTGAAACCCTGATCAATGAATACCGCACCGCCCAGAACGTGATCGGCCGCATCTCCCGTCTGTACCCGGTGACCCTGCTCAATGCCCTGCTGTACTCGCCGGGCCTGAGTGTGGAAGCGCTTACTGACAAGTCGGCGGTCGAGGCCTGGGCGAAGGTGGTGCAGGTACGCGTGAGCAACGATGCCGATGCCAGCGAACGCTTCCTGATTGAAGTGGTTGAGGACATCGAGCATCGCCGCTTCCTGCCGCAGATCGAGCTGGTGGCGCATGGCGTGCCCTACACCTACCGTCTGGGGGCTGATTTCTTTGGCTCTGGCGAGTACCGCACCATCAACAGCATGGCCCGCACGCTGGAAGACCTGCTGGAAGTGGGCGCTTACATGCAGCGTGGCGAGAAGCAGCAGCCGATTGCCAACTTCCAGCAGGCGCTGGACTGGCTGATGGCCGAAGCGCGTCGTGGCACCGCCATCCAGCGCTACAAGGGTCTGGGTGAAATGAACCCGGGCCAGCTGTGGGAAACCACGATGGACCCGGAAGCCCGCCGCATGCTGAAGGTGACCATCGAGGACGCCATTGGTGCCGACCAGATGTTTACCTGCCTGATGGGGGATGCAGTGGAACCGCGCCGCGAGTTCATCGAAACCAATGCGCTGCTGGTAGCCAACCTTGATATCTAAGTAAGTAACCACCTGCTTACTTGAAAAAGGGCCCCTTTATTACGGGGCCCTTTTTCTTGATGGGGTTCTGCTTATGCGGGGCCCTCCCCTCCCCGTCTGGACACGGTACTCATGGAAACACCCGGCAACCTGTACGCCGACCTCTCCGGTTATTACGACGGCTTTTGCAGCGACGTGGACTATGCCGCGCAAGGGGATTTTGCGGCGCGGGCGTTTGACTGCTTTGGCCACTCGGGCGGGCATGACTACATGGACCTGGCGTGTGGCACGGGCCAGTTGCTTGGGCATATGGCCACGAAAGGTTTTGCGGTGGCCGGGCTGGATAACAGTCGCGAGATGCTGGATCTGGCGGCACGGCATTGCCCCGCTGCCGAACTGGTGCTGTGTGATCTGGCCTCGTTCGGGTTTGAGCAGCGCTTTGATCTGGTCAGCTGCTTTCTGTACTCCATTCATTACAGCCATCCGGTGTCGGCCATCCGGGAAACCCTGCAGTGTGCCTTTCGTGCGCTCAAGCCTGGCGGGGTGCTGGTTTTTGACATGGTCGACAAGCAGGGCATTACCAACCGCAATGATGTGATCACCCGGCTGACGCAGGACGGGGTGCACTTCACCTTTCAGTCCGGCTGGCGGTATGCGGGGTGTGGTGAGGGCATGGACTTGCAGGTGTCGATCTGTCGCGAGGACGGGACGGGGCAGCAACGCTGGAAGGATCATCACACCATGACGGCGACCACGATTGCCGAGGTGCATGCGCTCATGGAAACGGCAGGATTTGAGGTAACGGTGCTGGAGCGGGATTTTTCGTTGCTGCGTGAGTGGGATGGCAAGAGCTACAACGTGGTGATGGTCGGGCGGAAGGCGATGGCGTTGGGCTGAACCTCATCAACAGTTGCAGCTGCCTTGTTGAAAAGGGCTCCACTCGGGTGGGGCCTTTTTTGATTCTGGTCATGCTTCCGTGCGAACGAGTCCACGACTGCAGGGATTTCAGGATGTATGTCGCCGTGCCTGTGCTAGCGTTAAGAGGCTATGGCAGCAGCAGTCACCATCAACAAGGAGGAATCCATGAGCGACTTCACGGCCGATGACGGCACCATTCAAGTTTTGCTGGAGCGGCTTAACACGCTCCGTTTGCCGCGCGCACTGGCCATGAAGAAACGGGTTGATGCCGGTGAGCTGCTGCAAGAGAGCGACATCGAGTTTCTGACGCGGGCCCTGGAGGATGCGCGCAATGCCGCCACTCTGGTCCATCGTCATCCGGAGTTCAAGGAACTGGCTGAGCAGGTGAGCGAGCTTTACGCACACATCACCCGGGTTGGTCTTGAAAACCAGCGCAAGCAGGGAGCCTAAACATGACTACGGAAACGAAAGCAGATGATGCTGCCGACAAGGCACCTGCGGCCAAGCCTGCTACTGCCAGACCAGCAGCGACAAGACCGGCAACTGCAAAATCCGTAACAGCCAGGCCCGCGAGAGCCAAGGCGTCCCCGGTCAAGCCGGCGGTAGTGGTTGCGGAACCGGAAAAGGACATAAAGAAGGCGGCAAAAGCAGGCAAGAAGCCGGAGCGGATGAAGCGCAAGGACTACGAGGAAAAACTGCGCAAGCTGCACGAAGAACTGGTCGCCCTGCAACTGTGGGTGGTGCACAAGAAGCTGCGTGTTTGCGTGGTATTCGAGGGCCGTGATGGTGCCGGCAAGGGTGGCGTGATCAAGGCCATCAGCGAGCGCGTCAGTCCACGCATATTCCGGGTTGTGGCGTTGCCGTCGCCGTCGGACCGTGAAAAGAGCCAGCTGTACATGCAGCGCTACATCAGGCATTTCCCGGCTGCCGGTGAGATCGTGATTTTTGATCGCAGCTGGTACAACCGCGCCGGCGTGGAGCGGGTCATGGGGTTTTGCACCGATGAAGAGGCCGAGCGCTTTCTGGATGGTGTAGCCCTGTTTGAAAAGGCGATGGTCGATTCCGGCATCATCCTGATCAAGTACTGGCTGGAGGTCAGTGAAGAGGAACAGACCAAGCGCCTGAAGGACCGTATCAACGATGGCCGCAAGATATGGAAGCTGACGTCAATGGATCTGAAGTCCTACAGCCGCTGGTACGATTATTCACGTGCCCGTGATGCCATGTTCCGTGCATCGGACAACGGCTTTGCGCCGTGGTATGTGGCGAACACGGACGATGTGCGGCGCGGTCGCCTGAACATCATCAGTCATCTGCTGAGCCATATTCCTTACAAGAAGCTGCCGCGCAAGAAGATCAAACTGCCAGCGCGCCAGAAGCCCGACGGTTATGTCGAGGTAGAGCACAACTTCAAGTACATCGATGAGACATTCTGATGGCTAATGCACGTCCCGCCTGGTTTCCTGGCGCCCTGGACTGGTTGCCCGGATATGACCGGGCATGGTGGCGGCCGGATATTCTGGCCGGCCTGACCGCAGCAGCGGTGGTTATTCCCAAGGCCATGGCCTATGCCACCATTGCCGGCCTGCCCTTGCAGGTTGGTCTGTACACCTGTTTTGTGCCGATGCTGATTTACGCTTTCTTTGGCAGTTCGCGGGTGATGAGTGTCAGCACCACGACCACCATCGCCATTCTGGCCGGTGCGCAACTGGGTGCCATGGTGCCGGACGGTGATCCGGCGGCACTGATGAGCGCCAGCATGACCCTGACCCTGATGGTCGGGATGATTCTGGCGGTGGCGGCGATCCTGCGTCTGGGCTTTGTTGCCAACTTCATTTCCGAGCCGGTACTGACCGGCTTCAAGGCCGGTATCGGAATTGTGGTGATTGTTGACCAGATTCCGAAGCTGCTCGGCCTGCATTTTGACAAGGGTGGCTTTGTCCATAATGTCGGCGAGATCATCGGCGGGCTGGGGCATTTGTCCTGGCCCACGCTGGCGGTTGGTGCGGGCACCATTGCTGGCCTGGTGTTGTGCGAGCGCTGGCGTCCGCGCTGGCCGGCACCACTGATTGTGGTGGGCCTGATGATTGCCGGTGCCGCGTTTCTGGGTTGGGAAAGTCATGGTGTGGAGCTGGTGGGAGCCATTCCGACCGGCCTGCCGTCACTGGGCATGCCTGACTTTTCGCTGATGGAAGCGATGTGGCCGGCAGCCGCAGGTATTGCCTTGATGAGCTTTGCGGAAACCGCTGCAGTTGGTCGCGCGTTCATTGCCGAGGGCGACCCTCCCCTGCGCCCGAATACCGAGCTGTTTGCCACCGGCGTTGCCAATATCGGCGGCGCATTTTTTGGCAGCATGGCGGGTGGTGGCGGTACATCGCAAACGGCCGTTAATCGCAACGCCGGGGCAAAAACGCAGATGTCGGCGGTGGTTACGGCCATTGCGACATTGCTGACCATGTTCCTGCTGGCACCGTTTTTTGCCAGCATGCCCAACGCAACCCTGGCCGGTGTGGTGATCGTGTACTCGGTCGGGCTGATCCATTTCGCCGACTTCCGCGAGATTCGCAAGATCCGCCGGACCGAGTTTGTCTGGGCACTGGCGGCGGTAGCCGGTGTCATCCTGCTGGGCACCCTGAAAGGCATTCTGGTTGCGATTGTGGTGTCGGTGCTGGCGCTGGCATCGCAGACGGCCAATCCGGTGGTGAGCGTGATCGGCCGCATTCGTGGCACCAACGGCTTTCGGCCACTGTCGCCAGAACATCCGGATGACGAGATTTACCCCGGCCTGCTGATGGTGCGCCCGGAGGGCCGTCTGTATTTTCTTAATGCCGAAATCGTGGCCGAGAAAATCCGTACCATGCGGGAAGCTTATCCGGAGACCCACACCATTCTGATGGACCTGCGCGGTGTATTCGACATGGAGTACTCGGCCCTGAAAATGCTGGTCGATGCCGAGCGCCGTCAACGTGCGGCCGGCATACGGTTCATGTTTGCCGCCCCCAATGCGGAAGTGCGCGGCATGCTGATGCGCTCGCCACTGGGTGAGGCACTTGGCGCCGATGGCATTTTCAATAGCCTGGACATGGCGGTACGGCATTATCAGGAAAAGTCTGCCGCGCAGACGGTGTGATGCCTGTCCCTGCTGGCGGCCCGTGCAAGGCGGGCCGCCGATGCGGCCTGCTTGTGCTTAAATAGGCGCCGCAGATTACCCAGCGCCCTTAAGCAGAGACTCCCGAATGAGCCACTCCCCTGCCCCGGCCCCTGCAAACAGCAGAGGCCGCGTCCTGTTTGCCAGTCTGGTGGGCACCACCATCGAGTATTACGACTTTTACCTGTATGGCACGGCGGCGGCACTGGTGTTTGGTGCGCTGTTCTTTCCGGGGGAGTCCAGCACGGCCCACCAGTTGAGTGCGTTTGCCACGTTTGCGATTGCCTTTGTTGCACGCCCGGTGGGCTCGGCCCTGTTTGGTCATTACGGTGACCGGCTGGGACGCAAGACCACGCTGGTGGCTTCGCTGTTGATCATGGGGATATCGACCACACTTATCGGGTTTTTGCCGGGCTATGCCTCGATCGGCGTAATGGCGCCGTTGCTGTTGTGCCTGCTGCGCTTTGGTCAGGGTATCGGGCTGGGGGGCGAATGGGGCGGTGCCGCATTGATTGCGACGGAGAATGCGCCGGCCAACAAGCGTGCCTGGTACGGCATTTTTCCGCAGCTGGGTGCACCGCTGGGATTCATTCTGGCGAACGGACTGTTTTTGTATCTGGTGCACACGCAGGGTGACGAAGCCTTTCGGGAATTTGGTTGGCGCGTGCCGTTTTTGCTGAGTGCCGTGCTGCTGGCGGTGGGACTGTATGTGCGCATGGCGCTGGTGGAATCGCCGGCCTTTGTGCAGTCGATGGCACGCAACGAGCGTGCGAGTGTGCCGTTGCTGACGGTGTTCCGGCACCATGGGCGCGAGTTGTTGCTGGGCTCGATGGCGATGGTGGTGTGTTATGCGCTGTTTTACATCTCCACGGTGTTTGCGCTGGGCTATGGCACCAAAACGCTGAATATTCCGCGTGAACATTTTCTGGCGATGGAGTGTGGCGCCATTGTCTTCATGGCGATCGGTATTGTGGTGTCGGGCCTGCTGGCGGACCGTTACGGACGCAAGCCGGTGTTGTTGTGGGGTGCATTGCTCGCGGCGTTTTCCGGCCTGTGGCTGGCGCCGGCCTTCAATACCGGCGACCTGTACACCATCGGTGCCTACCTCTCTCTGGAATTGTTCCTGATGGGGATTACCTTCGGCCCCATGGGCGCATTGCTGCCCGAACTTTTCCCCACGCATGTGCGTTATACCGGCGCCGCTGTTGCATACAACATGGGCGGTATTCTGGGTGCATCGTTTGCGCCGTATCTTGCCCAGCGACTGGTGGCAGAAGGTGGACTGGCATGGGTGGGCGGCTACATCACCGCAGCGGGACTGGTCAGCCTGATTGCCGTTGCGCTGATGAGCGAGACACGCGATGTGTCGATGCAGGAATAATCCTGCCATAAAAATCAGGCGTATCAGCCTGCCTTGCGAAAGGTCAGGTTGATGCGTTGTGCACCCAGCAGCGGATGCTGCCCGGCCTTGAGTGGCAACACGCCATGAAAGCGCAAGCGTGACCGACCACCCCACACCACCACATCACCATGCGCGAGTGGTACACGGACAGTTTTATCGCTGCGCTGCATGCCGCCGAACTGGAATATTGCCGGCAGTCCGAGCGAGACGGACACTATCGGTTGTGAAAAATCGCGCTCGTTCTTGTCCTGATGCAGTGACATGCGTGCACCTGGTTCGTAACGGTTGATCAGACAGGCATCCGGCACAAAATCATTAAAACCTGCGGCGAGCGCAGCAGCGTGTGCCAGCTGTAAAAAACTTGCCGGCATGGCGGGCCAGGGCTGATTGCTTTCGGGGTTGATGCGCGTGTAACGATAACCGTGCTGATCCGTGACCCAGCCCAATGTGCCGCAACTGCTCATGGCCACTGACATGCGAAATCCGCCGGGCGTGTGCATGTGACGCAGTGGTGCACTGGCCAGAATGCTGTGCAGTGATTGCAGGATGTCCGCTTCATCCGGCAACGCAAAGCGGCGCAACAGGACGGCACCGGGACAGATGACGTCGTGTGCCGGTAGCGAATCTTCGTCAGCAGAAAACAGATCCAGCGTCATGACGGCTTGCCGCTATCAGTCATTGTCGGCTTCGCGCGCGAGCAGTGTGCGCTTGCGCTCCACTCCCCAGCGATAACCGGAAAGGCCGCCGTCATTGCGCACCACGCGATGACAGGGAATGGCGACGGCAATGGCATTGGCGGCACAGGCACCAGCCACGGCGCGCACGGCAGTTGGCGAACCGATGCGATTGGCGATGTCGGTATAGCTGGCGGTTTTGCCGGCAGGAATTTCCTGCAGGGCTTGCCACACGCGCTGCTGGAATGCCGTGCCACGAATATCGAGAGGCAACGCCAGGCCGAGTGCAGGGGCTTCGACAAACCCCACTACCTGCGCCACGAGTTTTTCAAAACCCACATCACCGCCAATGAGATTGGCATTGGGGAATCGATCCTGCAGATCATGTGCCAGGGCATCGGGATCATCACCCAGCAGGATGGCACAGATACCGCGCTCGCTTTGCGCCACCAGAATGGCTCCGAGGGAACACTGGCCGATTGCAAAACGGATGGTGGCGGTGGCACCGCCCTGACGGAATTTTTGCGGCGTCATGCCCAGCACCTCGTTGGACGTTTCATAAAAGCGGCTGCTGGAATTGAAGCCGGCCTCGATGATGGCCGTGGTGACGGTTGCCTGACGACCCAGCTCGTTACGAACGCGACGGGCACGATGGGCAACGGCATAGGCCCGTGGCGTAAGGCCGGTGAGCTGCTTGAAGATGCGGTGAAAATGCGAGGCGCTGATACCGACCGCCACGGCGAGGGAATCCAGTGTTGGCAGGGTGTCTGCGGCCTCGATGAGGCGACAGGCCTCCGCCACTTTGGTGGCGTATTGCTCGGCCAGTGGTGGCTGATCCGGCTTGCAGCGTTTGCAGGGACGAAAGCCGGCGGCCTCGGCCTCTTCACGCGTTGCATGAAAGCGCACGTTTTGCGGTAGCGGGTGACGTGCGCCGCAGGATGGCCGGCAATATACGCCGGTGCTGGCCACGGAATAAAAGAAGTGACCGTCTGCGCGGGCATCCCGCGCCATGACCTGCGCCCAGCGGGGATCGCTTTCTGTCGTGCTGGCAAGGCATGTCTGGCGGCTGGCAGTGGCCATTACGGTCTGATTCCGGGCGTGAACGGAGAGTGTGATGGTAGCCATGGCCGTTGGCGAGAGCACTCCGGAACTTGCTTTTGAACCGGGGCCCTGCGGACGTCTCGCTGACGCACTGAATCACCCTGGTCTTGATGATCTGGCGCGTGAAGCGATTAGAACAAGTCGCTGCCCGGGATGGCTTGCGGAAGGGGCGCGTCAGAAAGAGATCACACTCCGCCGGCCAAGAGACGACGAGGTATCAGTACGGCGCATCTGCCGCTGGCGAGGTGTGAGGCGCGCCTGTTCCTGTGGCGGGTACAGCGACAGGGCCTTGTTAAGCAGCGCCTCCAGTTCACTCAGGA
>JACCDZ010064685.1_pt1 | contig 11132 bp, 10 predicted proteins | sample 7449551 | NCBI WGS metagenome assembly JACCDZ01 (sample SAMN15323452, study PRJNA562643) | freshwater metagenome | isolation source: river surface water | place: USA:Blue River Watershed | collected 2017-08-18
AAGTTGGGGGCGACCACCAAACGCCCACCTGCGGTGTGCACATCGCGCACTTGTTGAGAGGTCAACACCGTGCCCGCACCGATCAAGGTATCGGGAAATTGGTGGGCCAATGCCGCAATGCTCTGCAAGGGTTGGGGCGAATTGAGCGGTACCTCGATGATCGAAAACCCATGGCCCACCAGCGCTTGGCCAATGGCCGGCGCTTCATCTGGCGTCAGGCCGCGCAAGATGGCAATCAGGGGCAACTGGGACAAGGCTTGGCGCAGAGTTTGCTCAGAATTTTTAGTCGGTGTCATTGAGGTGCCATCAATGTGTTAAGAGGTTGATAGCATTTATTTGGAAGTAGCCAGCCCGCCAGCCGATCGCAGAAGACAGGAATAATCGCGGCAGGTTAATAAACACATGGCGTTGTTAATGCGTCAAAGGTTTAACGCTGATGCGCATCCAAGCTTCCATGGAGTCTCCAGGAACCAATAAGTGATCTCCAGCTTGACTCATTTTTACATGTGGCAGGCTGAATGCGCCAGTTGCATGTGACACAGGCTCCAAGCAGATCCAGTCTTGCCCGGGTTTTCTGTAAACAATCAAATGGTTCAGATTTGAACTGGCGGTCAGTTGGATCGATAACTTTTTTTCATGCAGATGCAGATCGGCCCGTCCTGACCAGTCGCTGTGACAGTGGTTTTGAATGACCGTCTGTGCCGAGCGCCATTCAGTGAAGTCGAAATTTTCAAGGCCAGATGAGGATGTTTTCACCGTCGGCCATCCGCGCTCGTCTTGAAGCCAAACGGACGTGGGGCCAAAGCGCACTTGGCTCGCATGGTCTAGGGCAAACCAGGGATGAAATCCCAATCCCGCTGGCATCGGTTGTTCACCGCTATTTTGTAGTTTGAGGTGAAACTCAACTTGACCTTGATTCAGCGTCACCGTTTGTTCGCAATTGTGGGCAAAGGGCCAGTGGTCATCCGATAAGTGTGAATAAACCAGCACCACTCGCTGCGGCTCGCGTGTGACACATTGCCATTTTTTTCGCCAGCCAAGGCCGTGGACGGGGACATTGCTGCTGGGGTAGTTGGCAGGCAAAGTGAAGGTGCCACTTGGACTCAAAAGCTTGCTGTCAAAAAGTCTGTTGGAGTAAGGCACCAAGACAAAACTGCCGACCTCAAATGGCATGTTTGTCGGTTGAAAATGGCTCCACGCCAAAAGGTCGACCGGTTTGTCGTTGGCCTTTTGAGTCCAGCGTAAATGTTGACATGCGCCGGATTCAAGGTCCATGAACAAGGACAGTTCACCGCAGTTCAAGTCCAGTTGATTCAACATTCACTCGCAAGAGAACTTTGCTTCACTAGGGCGCATTTGTCGGCAACAAACCGGCTTGCTTGGCAATCAGCCATTGCCCACGGGTGGTTGCATCGGCTTCACTGCGCTCCCAATTGAGTCCTGCAATTTTGAGAGCCAGTCCATAACGTTCACACAAGCCATCGTCACCAATTAAGGTGAGAGTTTGTGCCGACGCATTGGACAATTCTTTCATGCCACCCGCCACTTCAAGACCGATCAAGATGCCGGACAGGTAATCTGCTAATTGGTGGGCGGGGACTTGTTCCATGAGCCCTGCCGTCCGTGCGGCAAAGACCACATGGTTGGCCTTTGCCGATTGAGACAAGCCCAATCGAACACCGGATTCAAAACTGACGAGCGACTCAGGACCTGCTTGCATGAGTCGACCCAGAATGCCGTGCTTGGTGTGGAGGCCAAAGAGCTCACCAGTCATCCAAGTTTGAAACCGCAGAATTTCTCCTCTCTGACCTGTCCAAGCCCACTTGCTGTGAGTCCCGGGCAAAATGCAACAGCTGTTGGGCGAAATGTTGGCGCCCCAAATTTGCGTTTCCTCGCCACGCATCACGTCGTAAACGCCACTGGCTTCTTGGAACCGCAAGCCAGGTGCAATGTAAAGGCGGCGGGAGCCGCCTCCTTGCAGGTTTATCTCGATGGGTGTCAAGTTCGTTGCTGCTTTGTCGATGCTGGCCGGGCAATCGAGGTAAGGGGCTTCTTTCCAACCCTGTCGACTGCCCACCATGCCACTGGCAATCAATGCGCAAGGATAGGCCTGCATCCAATCTCCACAGAGTTGGCTCAGTGCCTCTGCGAAAAGACCGTCTTTAACGGCCATCACACCGCCCGGGGTGCTTCGAGACTCAATGGCCTGCCCATCAGCATTCAGCAATGCAGCACGCAAATTGGATGTACCCCAGTCAATGGCAATGAAGGTGGGTTGATTCATAGGGTTGTCCAAGTGGAACAGGGGGTTTAAATCCAAGGAAGATCTTTCAATCAGGCTTGATCTTGAGGTCACGAACAAGTTTGGTGTAACGAGCTTCTTCGCGCGCCATCAATTCTGCCAACTGCTGCGGTGTTGAAGCAACCACCTCGGCACCCATGCTGCCGAGTCGCTCCTTGACATCGGGACTGTTCAAGATCACCACCGACTCTTGATGTAATCGGTCAATCACCGTCTTCGGTGTGCCCGCGGGGGCCAGCAATGCCCCCCATGAAGTCGCACCGTATCCCGCACGCCCACTGGCTTCAGACACGGTGGGAACATCGGGTAACAGCACAGAGCGATTTGGGCTGGCGACGGCAAGAAGTTTCAGTCGACCACTTTTGACATGCGGACCTACCGCGGCCAGCGCATCAAACATCAGGTGCGTTCTTCCGGCAAGAAGGTCTGCGTGGGCGGCAGTGCTGCCTTTGTAAGGCACATGCTGAAGATCCAGGTCGGTCAATTGCTTGAACATTTCAGCAAAAAACTGTGGATTGCTGCCGCTGCCAGAGGATGCATAGCTCAGAGTGCCGGGCTTGGCTTTGGCCAAGGCGATGAATTCAGCCACTGTGTTCACGCCCAACGTGGCCGGGACCACCATGACGAGTTGCACGTTGGCAGTTTGGGTAATGGGGGCGAAACTCTTGATGGGGTCGTAACTCAAGTTGCCAAAGAGCGCTTTGTTGACCACATGTGAACTGGCCACAAAAACCAAGGTGTAGCCGTCTGGACTGGCTTTGGCCACAGCCTCAGTGCCAATCACGCCACTTGCGCCTGCTCGGTTGTCCACGGTGACTGGCTGACCGAACTTGACGCTCATTCGATCGGCCAAGATGCGCGCTGTGATGTCGGAGGCCCCACCTGGCGTGTAAGGAACAATGATTCGAATAGGTCGTTCAGGCCATGCTTGTGCCTGCGATGCAACGGGAATGAGCATCGCGACAGTGGTGATCACGAAGAGGAGGGAGGTGAAGACTTTTTTCATGTTTATTCCTGGTGATGCTTTGCAAGGAAAAAGATCAAATTGAGCGTCTCAATGGGTGACCAAGTCAATACGCAGGTTTTGTAGAAAACCAACCCGGTCGCGCGCGGTCCAAATAAGGGTCTTGAATGTTTTCGGTTTGGTGTTTGGCAAGCAACTCAAAGTCGGGCATCACACCCAGACCAGGATCTGTGGGAATCTCAAAACAGCCGTCCTTGACGCTGGGCGGTACCTTCACCACATCACCAGAAAGGTAAGTCCGCTCGGAATCAATGGCAATACTCATATTGGGAATGCTTGAGGCCAAATGCACATAGGCGGCCTGAGAGAAGCCCAGTTCTCCACCTGAATGGAGCGTCACCGGAATGCCTGCCGCTTCAGCAATTGCGGCAGCCTTGATGGTTTGCCATAAGCCACCTATCTCATGTGGGTCCAACAAAATGACGTCGGCCGCACCCATTCGAACAATGTTGCTCACATCGGCCAAGGTGTAGGCAGATTCATCCAATGCCACGGGAATGGGTTGCATTTGTCGCAGCTGGGCATGGCCTAATAAATCATCCAATTCAAGTGGTTGCTCGATGTATTGAAGATCAAAGGGTTTGAGCTTTTCTAGTGTGCGGCGAGCGGTGCCTGGCGTCCATGCGCTGTTCACATCGGCGCGTAAATTCAGGCTGCCCACCACCTTGCGCACCGTCTCAACATTGGCAATATCAGAGTCTGGGCTCATGCCAATTTTGACTTTGAAGCTGCGGTAACCTTGGTCGAGGAAGTTATGCGCGGAGGCTGCTAATTTCTGTTGATCGGTACCAAACAAATAAGCAGAAACTTCAACTTTGCGGCGATAAGCGCCGCCCCAAAGTTTCCAAAGCGGTTGGCCCAGATGCTTTCCCTTGGCGTCCCACATGGCCATTTCGACTGCGGCCATGGCCATCACGGCAGCCCGCTTGTGGTGGTAATAGCCTGCGCCCATGACATGGCGTGTGAAGATTTCAACATCGTCAGCCGTGTGCTTGAGTGCAATGGGCATGATGGTCTTCACCAAAACAGGCTCAATGAATTCGAGCAGGCAAATTGTTTCGCCATAACCTTTGGTGCCATCGGCAAGGGTAATTTCAACCACCAACCGAGTGGCCGCTGGACGTGCGCCTGATCCCCACTGCAACGCTTCTTTGAAAGGCATCGCAACTTGCCAATGCCTGCAAGCAATGATTTGAAGAGGAGAGTCTTTCATAAAGTGCCCCAATCACGGCTCATCCGCCGAATTTCTGCCAAGCCAAATTCTGTGGGTTGAATTTCAGGAGCGCGTGCATGGAGGGTGTTGATGCCGATGCGCTCGGCAAAAAGACGCTTGCCGTAGCAAAGCAAATTGGGCACCGACTGCGTCATGAACAAAATGAGTGGCAGAAGTTTGGCATGCAGAGCCTCTGCTTCAGCCATTTTCCCGTTGATCAGCAAGGCATGCAGCTGGATCTGAAAGTCCAGTGCGTCAGGTGCTGGAATCAAACCCACGCAGCCCGACAAGAAATTTGTAATGTATTCCTTGCCGCCGTGCCCAGCAAAAACCCCGAAGCGATCGGCTGAAACTTTGATCAATTCCGCCAATCCGATGGCAGACCCTTCGCCTTTGAGCATGCAGATGTTGGCATGTCGTTCATTCAATCGCAACAAGCTGTCGTTAGACAGAGAGACATCTAAATTCACGGGATTATTTTGAACCGCAACAGGCAATTGAGTGGCATCGGCTACTTGACCCAAGAACTTCACATACTCGGCCTCTGAGTAACCTTTGATGCTCGGCGGCTGCAAGATCAGCCAAGATGCGCCGTTGTCCTGTGCCATGTGTGAGAACTCAATCTGGCCTTGGACTGAAGGTTCACCCACGGTGACGGCGTAAGGTACGCGTCCATCAATTGCTCGGCCAACCACTTGGACCAAATGGCGGCGCTCGTTGACATCTAATTTGTGCACCTCCGTGACGAGGCCCAGCACCGCTATGCCATGGGCACCAGCCCCAATGCATTTCTCAACTTGCAGCCGCATGAGACCATCGTCCAGTCGTCCTTTTGCGTCATAAAAAGCATACAAAATGGGGTAAATGCCTGAAAATGCCGGCTGCCGAGCGCCAAGGGCTGCCTGACTCATGACCTGTCTTTCGCTCGCACATGCTGCCACACTGTGTCATTGGGCTCAATGCCCAGACCGGGGCCTTCTGGCATCGTGAAGGCGCCATTTGTGCAGGCCATTGCGGTATTCACATACTGAAGATTTCTGTCGAATATGGAGTGTTGGTATTCGTGCATGGGACTGTTGGGCAGGGCTGCCGTGGCATGCAGGCTCGCTGCTTGAAAGATACCGATACCGATGCTGGCATGCGGAATCACCTTCATGTGAAATGCATTGGCCATGCGACAGATTTGCATAAATTGGCTGATGCCGATATGCCCCATTTCTGGTTGAATAATCGACATGGAGCGCCGCTCCATGCGCGGACGGTATTCATAAACCGTTCGCCATTCTTCGCCAAGGGCCAGCGGAACTTTGATGTTGGCACCCACGTGTGCTTGCCCTTCGATGTCTTCTGGCTGGCAAGGGGCTTCAACAAAGTATGGCCTGTAGGGTGTGATCTGCTCGATCAGTTGAATCGCTTCTTGTGCGGTAAATTTCCAGTGGAGGTCCACCATCAACTTCACCTCAGAGCCCAATCCTTCACGCAGTACGCGCATTTCTTCCACAATGCCATCAAACGAAACAGCCGAGTGGTACTTAAAAGCATCGAAGCCGCGGGCTTTGAAGTCTTTCGCAACGCGCAGTCTGTCATCCAATGTTTTGCCGGGCAGACCGGATACATAGGCAGGAATTTGGGTTTGCCGTTGCCCGCCCAATAGTTTGACAACTGGTTGGCCGACCAATTTGCCAAACAAGTCCCAGATGGCGATGTCCACGCCCGCAATCGAGTCAACGTAGAAGCCCCCAAAAAAACCGCGCACACGCATCAAGTCGTAAAGATCTTCTTGGATCGTGACAACGTCGCGCGGATCTCGGCCGACAACAACGGGACCAAGAACATCGTCAATGATGCTGGTGACGGCATTGGGCGCCACAATGCCATAGGTTTCACCCCAGCCGATCGTCCCGTCGTCGGCGGTGATTTTGATCAGCACCGACATATCCGTCGAGGGGTAGATGGAACGGTTTCCGTGGCGAATCAGGTAACCGCGTTCATTAATCGATTCCCCTGGGCCAAGCGGCCCCATGTAAGGCACATCACGCGGAATGGAGATGATGAAAGTTTCTACTCGGCAGATTTTGGGAAATGTCGCAGTGTCAGCCATTTTTGTACTCAGTGAAATTTTGAAAATGTTGCAGCAGGCCGAGTGATGGTCGGGACTCAGTTAATTCGCTGCCCCGAGCTGTCGAAAAGATGAATTTGGCTTTCGTCAAAACTCAAACCGACGTGGTCACCAACAGTCGCAGTGGCGTCGCCATTGACTTTGACAACGACAGATTTGTCGGCGACCTGCACGTGGAAGTAGGTTTCACCTCCTAATCGTTCGGCCACCATCACTTCCCCTTCAATGGCACCCGTGCCGGGGAGGCACATGCTCAAGTGTTCTGGTCGAATTCCCAAAGTCACAGCTGTGCCAGCTGCCATTTTGTTATCGAGCGGCATATTTACGCTCACCATTTTTTTGTCAGTCAAAAGCAGTGGCAATTCATGAGCATTGTGTTGCCCTGTTGTGGCACTCAAAAAGTTCATTTTGGGTGAGCCAATGAACCCCGCGACGAATAAATTGGCTGGGCGCTTGTACAAGTCCATGGGCCTTCCAGCCTGTTCGACGTGCCCCTCTCGCAGCACCACAATTTTGTCGGCCAATGTCATGGCTTCAATCTGGTCGTGTGTGACATAGATCACCGTGGTGTTGAGCTCAGACTTTATTTTGGCCAATTCGATGCGCATTTCGACGCGCAAAGCAGCGTCCAAATTAGACAGCGGTTCGTCGAATAAGAACATCTTGGGGGCGCGAACGATGGCCCGCCCAATGGCGACTCGCTGACGCTGACCGCCGGACAAATCGCGTGGTCGACGCTCAAGCAAATGTTCAATTTGCAGTGTCTTCGCAGCCATGTTCACCTTGGTCGCAATCGCTGTTTTGTGCTCCTTGGCAATCTTCAGCCCAAAGCCCATGTTCTCAGCCACCGTCATGTGTGGGTACAGGGCATAGGACTGAAACACCATGGCAATTCCGCGTCGGGCAGGTTGTTCGTGGGTCACGTCGACGTTGTCCATCAGAACGTGGCCGCCGCTGCACTCCTCAAGGCCGGCGATCATGCGAAGCAGGGTGGACTTGCCACACCCCGATGGGCCAACGAAGACGCAAAACTCGCCTTCTTTGACTGTCAGATCAACGCCGTGAATGACGGTGCTCGACCCAAAACTTTTTTGGACTTTCCGCAATTCAAGTTGAGCCATCAGACAGATTCCTTATCGGACTCGGCAATCACTTGACGAAGTGTCTCGGGGCTCAGCAACAGATCATCAAGGTCATGCATAAAGCTGCTCACATCGGCCAAATCGAGAGCGTCGAGTTTGGGGCCACTGATTCGTTGACCCGCATATGCAATAAGGCCACGCGAGCGCAACACTTCTTTGGTGAGAGACCATCGAAATACCGCCTGGATATTCAAAATAGGCAGCATGCGGGCGAAAATTTGTCGCACTTTTGCATCATCCCCTCGGTGGTGTGCCGCAAATAGAGCCACGTGCACTTCGGCCAGTTCGATGGCTGGCATCGTGCCGCAAGCACCCCGTCTGAGCTCGTCGGTGATGTATCGCCCCCCCGCGCCACCGAGCAAGCCTTTGAGACTTTTGGGTGCCTCTGCAAGCACTGCGGTCAGTCGCTGACCGCTGGGCAGGCTTTCTTCTTTGATGTAAGAAATTTGCGGTACCGCTTGGATGATGGCCAAAATCACCTCGGGTTCCAGTCCTGCACCCACAGGTGGCGGTACGTTTTGCAGCATCAAGGCAGTGTCTGGAACTGCAGCGGCCAGTTCTTTGAAATAGGCAATCTGCTCATTGGGCGTTGTCCACTGCGGCGGTGCGGCGACCATCAGAGCCGCAGCACCAGCGGTTGCAGCGCTGCGGGCCAATCGCAGGGTGATTGCTGGGTCAGAACTGGAGACGCCAATGACCACGGGCACACGGCCAGCGACTTCGTCAATGACGACTTGGGAAAGATGCTCGCGTTCAGTGGGTGTCAGTTGCGAGAATTCGCTGGCGACACCGGGGTAAGTCATGCCGTCGACACCAGATGCGATCAGGTACCGAACAAGACAACGTAACGATTTTTCGTCAGGCTGGAAGTCTTTGTCGAACGGTGTCGGCAGGACCGGAAAAACGCCACGGATCGTTTGGAGTTCTGCTGTTTTTTTGTCTGTCATAAATCTTATGAAATTTTTTTAAGAATTTGATTTGGATCCATCGTCAATTCGAATAGGTGGTCGACCCCACCAGCCACGAATCTTGGGCGAAATCAATGCTGAAGGCGCAAGCGATGTCAGACCGCCATCGACTGGCAAGTCCACCCCCGTGATGAAACCGGATTCATCAGAAGCCAAAAAAACCGCGGCCATGGCAATGTCGTCGGGCTGACCCACGCGCCCTATGGGGTAGGCTTCGGCATCGAGCTTGAGGTCGGCTGCTGAGCGTCCTTTTGCGGTGCGTGCCGTCATGATGAGCCCGGGTGAAATTGCATTGCACCTGATGCCATACGGACCGTATTCAATGGCGAGTTGTTTGGTCAGGGCGTGAATGCCCCCTTTGGCAGCCGTGTAGGCGGCCAAATTAGGGTTCGCCACGAGTTGATTGACCGATCCGAGATTGATGATGCTGCCGCATCGTGCGGCCATCATGCTTGGCAGCACAGCGCGACATGCACGAAAAACGGCGGACAGTGCCGAGTCAATGGTGCTGTCCCATTCCTCGTCACTGCAAGCATGGACAGGTCGCTCTGAGTAGGTCACCGCGTTGTTCACCAATATATCGATACGACCTTCATCAGATAAAAGTTGGCGCACAACGGAGTCGAGGGCCTGTCGATCCGTGACGTCCAACACCCTGACTTGGTGACCGGGCAGTTTGACGGCCAAGGCCGCAGCAGCATCGGAATCTTTCTCTAGGGCAAGCACCTTCGCGCCTTGAGTCGCAAAGTTCAATGCGATGGCTTCTCCAATGCCCTTGCCTGCGCCGGAGACGATGGCCACTTTGTCTTGAAGCCTCATGATTTAACCGCTCCCGCTGTCAGACCTTGGATGAAGAACCGTTGCAAAAATGCAAAGCCGATCACAACGGGCAAGGAGCTAACGATTGAAGCGGCCATCGCGCCGCCCCAGTCGTTGCGACTTTCGCCGATGTAGTTGAGCAACAGGCCAGGGCCCACGGTGCGCAACTCGGGTTGGGTGATCAGTGTCAAGGAGAACAGCAAGTCGTTCCATGCCCACATGAAGGAGTACAACCCTACCGTGACAAGCGCTGGCATGGCCAAAGGCAAAACAATTCGGTGCAGGATATAGAGCTCTCCAGCGCCATCGGCACGTGCCGCTTCAATGATTTCAGTGGGAATGTTGATGAAGTAGCTGTAAAGCATGTAGGTGCCGCTGGGGAGCGCCAAGATGATGTACGCCAAGATCAGCCCCAAATGTGTATTCAAGAGGCCGGCCCACTGAAGCATGGGATACAGGCTGATCAACATCATGGCAAATGGAAACATTTGCGCTGACAACATCAAAAACATCAAGGGTTTGCGCCCGAGATACCGAAACTTGGCAAAGCTGTAAGCCGCATAGGTGGCCAAAATCACAGTCAATACCGCGCCTCCGCCTGCCGTGATCAAGCTGTTTTTCAACTGCAGCAACATATCACTTCGGCTGAAAAGTTGAGCGTAATTTTGTAGGGTGGCCGCGTTGGGCCACAACGTTGGCATGCGAACAAACACTTCAGCTTCAGGTTTGATGGAGGTCAACGCCATCCAGCCCAGCGGCAAAAACAAAAAACCTGCGATCAGGCTGAAGACCGCGGTGAATGCCAGACGTGATTGCCAAGATAAAAGTTTAAGCATCGGTCTGTCAGTGTTCGCGTTTGAAAAGAATTCTTAAATAAAACGTGGTGGGTATCGCAATGGTGATGAACCAAAGCACACCGACGCTGCAAGCGGTACCCATATCCCAGTTCTGAAACGCTTGCTTGTAAACCTCAATCGATAGCATGGTCGTGGCCTTGATGGGACCGCCTTGCGTCAACGCGTAGATCACGTCAAAGGCCTGTAGATTGCCCATGGCGCCCAATATGGTGACGATGATCATGGTGGGTGCGAGGTGCGGCAACACCACATAGCGCAGAACGCCTAAGTTTTCGCAGCCGTCTACGCGTGCTGCATCAATCTGATCTTGTGAAACACCTTGCAGTCCTGCCAGAAAAAAGGCCATGAACAGTGGGACGGATAACCACGCTTTGGTGATGATGACCGCAGCCATGGCACCCTTTTGTTCTGCTAACCAAGTGACTGGGGTCTCTAGCACGCCAATTTGGATAAGCAATGCATTGAGAACACCATATTGGCCATTAAATATCCAAGCAGCCAAGAATGCCGTGACTGTTGTTGGCAACACCCAGGGCAACAACGAAGCCGCTCTGATGAAACTGCGACCTTTGAATTGCTGGTTCATCATCAGGGCCCACGCCAAGCCGAGCACAAATGTCAGGCTGGTGGTGACCACCACAAACACCATCGTATTGAGCCAAATGGTGAGGGTGGCCGGATCGGCAAA
>JACCDZ011881396.1_pt1 | contig 11131 bp, 8 predicted proteins | sample 7449551 | NCBI WGS metagenome assembly JACCDZ01 (sample SAMN15323452, study PRJNA562643) | freshwater metagenome | isolation source: river surface water | place: USA:Blue River Watershed | collected 2017-08-18
AGCTTGTCCTGCGACAGTTGCAGCAGGTCCTGGTCGCCATAGTGGATGCTGCCGGCCGGATGACGGGCGAGCGGGTAGGGCAGCAGGCGCAGGATGGAGTGGGCGGTGACCGACTTGCCCGAGCCGCTCTCGCCGACCAGGGCGACGGTCTCGCCGCGGTGGATGTCGAAGCTGACGCCCTCGATGACCCGCTGGGCCTGGCTGCCCATGACGAACTCGACGGCCAGGTCGCGCACTTCGAGCAGGGGTTTGTGTTCGCTCATGTCATTTCCTCGGGTCGAAGGCATCGCGGGCGGCTTCGCCGATGAACACCAGCAGGCTGAGCATCAACGCCAGCACGGCGAAGGCGCTGATACCGAGCCAGGGGGCCTGCAGGTTGGCCTTGCCCTGGGCCACCAGCTCGCCCAGCGAGGGCTCGCCGGCCGGCAGGCCGAAGCCGAGGAAGTCCAGCGAGGTCAGGGTGCCTATCGCCCCCGTCAGGATGAAGGGCATGAAGGTCATGGTCGAGACCATGGCGTTGGGCAGGATGTGGTGGAACATGATGCCGCCGTTGCCCATGCCCAGGGCACGGGCCGCGCGTACGTACTCCAGGTTGCGGCCGCGGAGGAACTCGGCGCGCACCACGTCGACCAGGCTCATCCAGGAGAACAGCAGCATGATACCGAGCAGCCACCAGAAGTTCGGCTGCACGAAACTGGCCAGGATGATCAGCAGGTAGAGCACCGGCAGGCCGGACCAGACTTCCAGGAAGCGCTGCCCGGCCAGGTCGACCCAGCCGCCGTAGTAACCCTGCAGGGCGCCGGCCAGCACGCCGATCAGCGAGCTGAACAGGGTCAGGGCCAGAGCGAACAGTACCGAGATGCGGAAGCCGTAGATCACCCGCGCCAGCACGTCACGGCCCTGGTCGTCGGTGCCCAGCCAGTTCTGCGCCGAGGGCGGCGCGGGGGCCGGCACCTGCAGCTCGTAGTTGATGCTGGAGTAGCTGAAGGGGATTGGCGGCCACAGCATCCAGCCATCCTTCGCCGCGATCAGCTCCTGGATATAGGGGCTCTTGTAGTTGGCCTGCAGCGGGAACTCGCCGCCGAAGGCGGTTTCCGGGTAGCGCTTGAACACCGGGAAGTAGAATTCGCCGTCGTAGCGCACCACCAGCGGCTTGTCGTTGGCGATCAGTTCGGCGCCCAGGCTCAGCACGAACAGGGCGAGAAACAGCCACAGCGACCACCAGCCGCGGCGGTGGGCCTTGAACAGGGCGAAGCGGCGTTGATTGAGCGGGGAGAGCTTCATTGATCAGTTCTCCCGGCTGTCGAAGTCGATACGCGGATCGATCAGGGTATACATCAGGTCGCTCAGCAGCTTGGCCACCAGGCCGAACAGGGAAAAGATGAACAGGGTGCCGAACACCACCGGGTAGTCGCGGTTGACGATCGACTCGAAGCCCAGCAGGCCGAGGCCGTCGAGCGAGAAGATCACCTCGATCAGCATGGAGCCGGCGAAGAAGATGCCGAGGAAGGCGGAAGGGAAACCCGCCACCACGATCAGCATGGCGTTACGGAACACGTGGCCGTAGAGCACGCGGTTGTCGGTCAGGCCCTTGGCCCGGGCGGTGACCACGTACTGCTTGCCGATCTCGTCGAGGAAGCTGTTCTTGGTCAGCAGGGTCAGGGTGGCGAAGTTGCCGATCACCAGCGCCGTGACCGGCAGGGCCAGGTGCCAGAAGTAGTCGAGGATCTTGCCGCCCAGGCTGAGTTCGTCGAAGTTGCCCGAGGTCAGCCCGCGCAAGGGGAACCAGTCCCAGTAGCTGCCGCCGGCGAACAGCACGATCAGCAGGATGGCGAAGAGGAACGCCGGGATGGCGTAGCCGACGATGATCGCCGAGCTGGTCCAGACATCGAAGGCGCTGCCGTGGCGGGTGGCCTTGGCGATCCCCAGCGGGATGGAGATCAGGTAGGTGATCAGCGTGCTCCACAGGCCCAGGGAGATGGACACCGGCATCTTCTCCAGGATCAGGTCGACCACGCTGGCGTCGCGGAAGAAGCTCTGGCCGAAATCGAGCTGGGCGTAGCTCTTGATCATCAGCCAGAAGCGTTCCGGTGCCGACTTGTCGAAGCCGTACATCTTCTCGATCTCGGCCACCAGTTCCGGGTCCAGGCCCTGGGCGCCGCGGTAGTTGGAGCCGGCCACCGAGACTTCGCCGCCACCGCCGGAGACCCGCGCGGTGGCGCCACCGGAGGCGGCGTCGAAGCCTTCCAGTTTGGCGATCATCTGCTCCACCGGGCCGCCGGGCGCGGCCTGGACGATGATGAAGTTGATCAGCAGGATGCCCAGCAGGGTGGGGACGATCAGCAGCAGGCGGCGAACGATATAGGCCAGCATTACTGGGCTTCCTGCTTGGCTTCGGGGGCGGGCGCGTTCTTTGGCGGATTCAACGGCGTTTCTTCCCACCAGGTCATCAGGCCGTAGTCATACAGGGGCGTCACTGGCGGGCGACCGAAGCGCTTCCAGTAGGCCACGCGCCAGGTATCCACGTAGTAGTTGGGTACCACGTAGTGGCCCCAGAGCAGGGCGCGGTCGAGGGCGCGCGCGTGAGTGATCAGCTCCTCACGCGAGCCTGAGCGGATCAGGCCCTCCACCAGTTGGTCGATGGCCGGATCGCGCAGCCCCATCAGGTTGCGGCTGCCGGGGTTGTCGGCGCTGCTGGAGTGCCAGAATTCGCGCTGCTCGTTGCCTGGCGAGCTGGATTGCGGCCAGATCGCCGAGGTCATGTCGAAATCGCGCGAACGCAGGCGATTGATGTACTGCGAGACGTCGACCCGGCGGATCTGCAGGTCGATGCCCAGCTCGGCCAGGTTGCGCTTGAACGGCAGCACCACCCGCTCCAGGTTGGGCTGGAAGTTGAGGAACTCGAAGGCCAGCTGCTTGCCGTCCGGGCCGATCATCTTGTCGTTGTCGATGCGGTAGCCGGCCTCGGTCAGCAACTGGTAGGCGCGCCGGCTCTGTTCGCGAATGATGCCGCTGCCATCGCTGACCGGTGGCTTGAACTCCTGGCTGAAGACTTCCGGCGGCAGCTTGTCGCGCAAAGGCTCCAGCAGCTTCAGCTCGGCCTCAGAAGGCAGGCCGGTGGCGGCCATCTCGGAGTTCTCGAAGTAGCTGTGGGTGCGCTTGTAGGCGCCGTAAAACAGCTGCTTGTTGGCCCATTCGAAGTCGAACAGCTGGGCGATGGCCTCGCGCACCCGGCGGTCCTGGAAGATCGGGCGGCGCAGGTTGAACACGTAGCCCTGCATGCCGGCCGGGTTGTGGTTGGGAATGGCCAGCTGGACGAACTTGCCGGCGCGCAGGGCCGGGCTGTCATAGCCGGTGTTCCAGTCCTTGGCCGAGTATTCCAGGTTGACGTCGAACTGGCCGGCCTTGAAGGCTTCCAGGGCCACCTGGCTGTCGCGGTAGAAGTCGACCTGGATGCGGTCGAAGTTGTACAGGCCGCGGCTCACGGGCAGATCCTTGGCCCACCAGTCCTTGACCCGTTCGAAGGTCACCGCGCTGCCCGGGGCAACCTTGCCGATCCGGTAGGGGCCGCTGCCCAGTGGCGGTTCCAGATCGCCCTTGCTGAAGTCGCGGGTGGCCCACCAGTGCTTGGGCAGTACCTGGATCTGCCCGAGGATCAGCGGCAGTTCGCGGTTGTCCTGGTGCTTGAAGTCGAAACGCACCCTGAGCTTGTCCTCGGCCACCACCTGCGCCACGTCGGCGTAGTAGTGGCGGTACATGGGGTCGCCTTTTTCCAGCAGGATGTTGAAGGTGAAGATCACGTCCTCGGCGGTCACCGGCGTACCGTCGTGGAAGCGTGCCTTGGGGTTGAGGATGAAACGCACGTACCTGTTGTCCGGTGCCTTGTCGATCCGCTCGGCCAGCAGGCCGTACTCGGTGAACGGCTCGTCCGGCGAGTGATAGGTCAGGCTGTCGTAGATCAGCCCCACGCCCACCGCGTTGCCCTTGGGGATGAAGGGGTTGAAGCTGTCGAAGCCGCCGACGCTCTGCTGGCGCAGGGTGCCGCCCTTGGGCGCGTCCGGGTTGACGTAGTCGAAGTGCTGGAAGTTCGCCGGGTACTTGGGCGGCTCGTCGTACAGGGTGATGGCGTGCCGCGGTTCGGCCTGGGCCGCGCCGGCTAGGAGCAGCAGGGCGGCGCCCAGGGTGCGCAGGTTCGGGGTCATCGAGCGGTCTCCGTGGGCTTCAGCCACCAGGCCCGCAAGCCCAGGGTGTAGGGCGGGGTGGTGACGAAGGCGAAACGGTTGCGGTAGGCCAGGCGGTGATGGCTGACGTACCAGTTGGGAATGCTGTAGTGCTGCCACAGCAGCACGCGGTCCAGCGCGCGGGCGGCTGCCACCTGCTGTTCGCGGGTCTGCGCGGCGAGCAGCTTTTCCAGCAGGCTGTCGACCACCGGGTGGCGCACGCCCGCGTAGTTCTTGCTGCCTTTCACCCCGGCCTGGCTGGAGTGGAAATACAGCTGCTGTTCCAGGCCCGGGCTGAGGCTCTGCGGCAGGGTCATGAGGATCATGTCGTAATCGAAATGGTCGAGGCGCTGCTTGTACTGGGCACGGTCCACGGTGCGCAGCGTGGCCTGGATGCCGATGCTGGCCAGGTTTTCGGTATAGGGCTGGAGGATGCGTTCCAGGTTCGGGTTGACCAGCAGGATCTCGAAACGCAAGCGCTCGCCGCGGGCATTGACCAGATGCTGGCCGGAAGGTTTCCAGCCGGCTTCGGCGAGCAGGCCCAGGGCCTTGCGCAGCGTCTCGCGCGGGATGCCGCGGCCATCGGTGGCGGGCAGGGCGAAGGGCTCGGTGAACAGCTTGGCGCGCAGCTGCTTGCGGTAGGGCGACAGCAGCAGCCATTCCTGGCCTTCCGGCTTGCCGCTGGCGGCGAATTCGCTGTTGGGGTAGTAGCTGCTGCTGCGCGTGTAGGCGCTGTTGAACAGGGTGCGGTTGGTCCACTCGAAGTCGAACATCAGGCCCAGCGCTTCGCGCACCTTGCGCTCGGCGAAGGTGTCGCGGCGCGTGTTCATGAACAGCGCCTGGGTCTGGGTGGGGATCTGGTGCGGGATCTCGGCGCGGATCACCTCGCCGCGGGCGATGGCCGGGAAGCGGTAGCCGTTGGCCCAGTTCTTCGCCTGGTGTTCGATGTAGAAGTCGAACTCGCCAGCCTTGAAGGCTTCGAAGGCGACGTTGCTGTCGCGATAGAACTCCACTTCGACCCGGTCGAAGTTGTACTTGCCGCGATTGACCGGGAGTTTCTCGCCCCACCAGTCCTTGACCCGCTCGAACACCAGGCGCCGACCCGGCTCCACCTGGCTGATGCGGTAGGGACCGCTGCCCAGTGGCACCTCGAAGCTGGTGGCGCGAAAGTCGCGATTCTTCCAGTAATGCTGGGCCAGCACCGGCAGCTCGCCCAGGCGCAGGATCAGCAGCGGATTGCCGGCGCGTTTGAACACGAAGCGGATGCGATGGCGGTTGAGGATGTCGACCCTTTTGACTTCCTGCAGGTTGGTGCGGTACTGCGGGTGGCCGTCGCGGACCAGGGTGCGGTAGGAGAAGGCCACGTCATAGGCGGTAATCGGCTTGCCGTCGTGGAAGCGCGCCTCCTCGCGCAGGTTGAACACCACCCAGCTGCGGTCCTCGTTGTACTCCACGCTTTTGGCGATCAGGCCGTAGCTCGCCGCCGGCTCGTCCCCGGAAGGATCGTAGGCGCCGGTACCCACCATCAGTGGCTCGTTGAATTCGCTGACCCCGTACTGCAGGAAGTTGGGCGCGGACGACGGGCTGCTGCCCTTGAAGCTGTAGGGGTTGAGGGTGTCGAACGTACCGTAGGCCATCACCCGCAGGGTGCCGCCCTTGGGCGCGCCGGGGTTGACCCAGTCGAAGTGGGTGAAGTTGGCCGGGTATTTGAGCAGGCCGAACTGGGCGTAGCCGTGGCTTTCGCTGAGAGTCGCGAAGGCGGGAGAGCTCATGACCAGGCCGAGGATCAGCGATAGCAGGAGGCGCATCGGGTGCGGGGTCCGGTCCATGGTGCTCGGGCGTCAGCGCTGCAAGGCAGCAGTCGTGCGCCCGGTGTCTGTTCGTTTGTCGGTACAGTAACAGCTTGTATCCGCAGGAAAAAGAGTGCCTTTTTGCAGGCAGGTGCCATCAATTTGATTACACTGAAACAAATTGAAATGAGGTCCCTGCCTTGGCGGAACGCAGTATCGGTTTGCAGTCATGGATTGATCGATTGAATCAGGCTGAATTGCCTGCATTAGCGTCCGTGGTGCAGGACCTGCATCGCCTGTCTCAGGCCGAAAAGGCCTCGGTGCAGCAGCTGGCGGACCTGTTGCTGCGCGACGCGTCGCTCACCGCCAAGGTGCTGCGGGTCGGCAACAGCGTCTACTACAACCCTTCCCAGGAAAGCATCCGCACCATCTCGCGGGCCATCGTGCTGATCGGCTTCGACAATGTGCGGCTGATCGGCATGTCGGTCAGCCTGATCGACAGCCTGCTCACGCGGGTACCGCGCGAGCAGCTGCAGATGTTGCTGGCGCGCTCCTTCCATGCCGCCGTGCAGGCCCGCAACATCGCCGGCTACGTGCTGACCAAGCACCAGGAGGAAGTGTTCATCGCGGCCCTGCTGCACAAGGTCGGCGAGCTGGCCTTCTGGGCCTGTGGCGGCGAGCAGGCCGATGAGCTGGCCGACGCCCTGGCGCAGCCCAATGTCGATGTGGACGAGGCGGTGCGCGAGGTGCTGGGAACCAGTTTCCGCCAACTGACCCAGGGCCTGGTGAAGAGCTGGAACCTTGGCGAGCTGGCCAGTTTCGCCCATGGCAGTGGCAACCAGCATGACCCGGCCGTGCGTGCGGTGACGCTGGGCGTGAAGATCAGCGAGGCGGCCCTCGAGGGCTGGGACTCGCCGGAGATGGACAAGCTGGTGCAGCAGCTGGCCGACTTCACCGGCGTCAGCGCCGAAGACGCCCTCAAGCAGGTGCTGGAAAGCGCCGAGGAAACTGTCGAGGTGGCCGCCACCTTCGGTGCCAGCCAGCTGTGCCGGCTGATCCCCAATACCGACCCGGAGCAGATCAAGCTGCAACAGCAGGAACGCAAGGCGCGCCTGCTGCAGCCGGATCTGCTGGTGCTGCAACAGGCACTGCAGGACCTGGGCATGATGGTCAACCAGCGCGGCGATGTCGGTCTGGTCCTCGATACGCTGCTCCGGGGCCTGCACCAGGGCGCCGGCCTGGAGCGGGTGATGCTCGCGGTGCTGGCCGATGGGCAGACCTGTTTCCGCGCCAAGCGGGCAGTGGGCGAGGGGACCGAAAGATGGCTGGCGGAATTCCAGTTGCCGGCCAAGCAGGCCGAGCAGCCGCACATCTTCAGTTATGCGCTGCGCAATCGCGAGGCGATCTGGATGGGGGTGCCGGCCAGCTACAACTTGGCCGAGCTGGTGACCCTGCCGATGCGCCAGTTGCTCGGCCAGGGCATGTTCTTCATCGCCCCGCTGCTGGCGGGAACCCGCGAAATCGGCGTGCTCTATGCCGATAGCCGGTTATCCGGGCGGGCGCTCAAGCATGAGCAGTTCGTCGCCTTCCAGCGTTTCACCCAGCTGACCGGGCGCTGCCTGGAGGCGCTGGGCAAGCGCTGACGAAAAGGCCGCCCGTGGGCGGCCTTTTTCATGGAGCAAGACTTCTGTCAGTCGAGATACAGCGTCAGGGTCTGTCCCGGCTTCAGCGCGCGGCTGTCGCTGCGCGGGTTCCAGCGCTGCAGGTGCTTGACGTCGACCTTGAAGCGCTGGGCGATCAGGTACATGGAGTCGCCGCTCTTGACCCGGTAGTAGGTGACGTTTTGCCGTGCGTCGCTCTTTTTGCTGGTCGCCACCGCGTTGCCGGTGCCGCCACTGCCACCACGAATTTCCAGTACCTGGCCCAGGCTCAGCTTGCTGCGGGCATTCAGGCCGTTCCAGCGCTGCAGGTCCTTGAGCGATACGCCGTGAGCGTTGGCGATCTGCCACAGGTTGTCACCGCTCTTGACCTTGTAACGCTGCGGATGGCTGGCCGGCGCCTTGGCTACCTGATGCAGGCCCTGCGCCGGCTCGCGGCCACCCTGTGCCGGGATGTTCAGCACCTGGCCGACGCGCAGGTGGTTGCTGCGCAGCTTGTTGACGTCCTTCAGGGTATTGACCGTCAGGTGGTAGCGGTTGGCGATGCTGTGCAGATTGTCACCCGAGCGCACCCGATACTCCTGCCAGCGCACCAGCTCCTGCGGTTTCATCATCGCCAGGTTGGCGTTGAACTGCTCGGCCTTCTCGATGGGCACCAGCAGGTGCTGCGGGCCATCGATGGTGATGCCTTTCTTGAAGGCCGGGTTGAGGCTCTCCAGCTCGTCCTCTTCCATGTCGACCATGGCGGCCACGCGCGCCAGATCGAGGCCCGGCTTGCTCGCCACCTGCTCGAAGTAGGGCTCGTTGGCGATCGGGTTGAGGCGCACGCCGTAGGCCTCGGGCGACAGCACGATCTGCGACAGGGCCAGCAGCTTGGGCACGTAGTTCTGGGTTTCCTGCGGCAGCGGCAGGTTCCAGTAGTCGGTCGGCAGGCCGAGCTTCTGGTTGCGCTCGATGGCGCGGCTGACCGTGCCTTCGCCGGCGTTGTAGGCGGCCAGGGCGAGCAGCCAGTCACCGTTGAACATGTCGTGCAGGCGGCTCAGGTAGTTCAGCGCGGCGTTGGTGGAGGCGGTGATATCGCGGCGGCCGTCGTACCAGTTGGTCTGGCGCAGGTTGAAGTGACGACCGGTGGAGGGGATGAACTGCCAGATGCCGACTGCATGGCTACGCGAATAGGCATAGGGGTTGTAGGCGCTCTCGATCACCGGCAGCAGGGCCAGCTCCATCGGCATGTCGCGCTCTTCCAGGCGCTCGACCACGTAGTGGATGTACAGGCTGCCGCGCTCGCTGGCGTTTTCCAGGAAGGACGGATTGCTGACGAACCACAGGCGCTGGTTCTCGATGCGCGGGTTGACGCCGATCTCGTCCTGCAGCTTGAAGCCGTCGCGCATGCGCTCCCAGATGTCCTTGGGCGGCTCTGGCTGGGTGTTCTCGTTGAGCCACTCGGGCTCCTGCTGCAGACTCACGGCGCGGTCGGTATCGCGACCGTCGTCATCGCCCGGCCCCATGCTCTGGCAGCCGGCCAGTCCGATGCAGCACAGCAGGGCCAGAGCCTTGCCGCCGCGCGCCAGAGACGCCGTATCGAGAGTTCCGAAAGGTAATAAAAACATCGGTCGCTAGTGTCTGCCGGCGCTAAAAAGTGGGGGGATTCTAGGAATGCCCCCTGGGGTGGTCAAGTTTTCACCAATGCGACCGGTCGGTTTTTAACCAGCGCGGAACTGGTCTTTCCACCGTCTGAGGCCGGCGAACACCTGCCCGGCGGTGTGTGTGGCAGTGCCGCTCCATTCGTCGACCATTTGTTTAACGGATGTTTCGTGGCAGCGCAGGAAGGGGTTGCTGGCCTTCTCCAGACCGATGGTCGAGGGCAGGCTGATGCGCCCGGCGGCACGCCAGGCGCTGACTTCCGCGAAGCGTGCGGCGACCGCCGGATTGTGTGGCTCCACGGCGCGGGCGAAGTGCAGATTGCTCAAGGTGTATTCGTGGGTGCAGTAAACGGCCGTGGCGTCCGGCAGCGCCGCCAGGCGCTGCAATGATTGGTGCATCTGCTCCGGCGTGCCCTCGAACAGGCGCCCGCAACCGGCGGCGAACAGGGTATCGCCACAGAACAGCCAGCCTTCCTCGGCCTGGTAGTAGGCGATATGGCCGAGGGTGTGGCCGGGCAGCGCATATATAAGGAAGCGGCGCCCCAGTACCTCGATGTCCGCGCCGTCGTCCAGGGCCAGGTCGCGGGCCGGGATGTTCTCCCGCGCGGGGCCGCAGACGCGGGCGCCGGTCGCCGCTTTCAGCGTGGCCACGCCGCCGACGTGGTCCGGGTGGTGGTGGGTGATGAGGATGTCGCTGAGCTGCCAGTCGCCGTGCGCCTGCAGCCAGGCCAGTACCGGCGCGGCATCGCCCGGATCGACCACGGCGCAGCGGCGCGTGGAGTGGTCCTGCAGCAGCCAGATGTAGTTGTCGCTGAAGGCGGGAAGGGCGTCGATCTGAAACATTTTGCGGGTCGCCAATAGGAGATTAATGACGCATCTTAAGCGCTAACGCGTCCCGTGTTGATGGAGGTGGCAATGAGCGAACAACCTTTCGCCCAGGCCGATGCCGAGTGGCTGGAGCTGACCTGTGCTGCCCGCGAGTGGCTGGCTTCGCCGCTCGGCGAGCTGCTGCTGACGGCCGAGCGTCAGGCACTGGATGAGGAGCTGGCACGCTACTTCGGTGGCTATCTGGTGCACTACGGACCGGCCCAGGCCGAACCACCGAAGGCGCCGCAGATCCGCTGCAACGTGCGCCTTGGGGCGCCGCTGGCCGGCGTACACATCGCCTGCGAGGAGCAGGCCTGGCCGCTGGGCGAGCATGCCGCCGACGTGGTGGTGCTGCAGCACGGCCTGGATTTCTGCCTGTCGCCCCACGGCCTGCTGCGCGAGGCGGCGCGCAGCGTGCGCCCGGGCGGCTATCTGCTGATCAGCGGGGTCAACCCCTGGAGCACCTGGGGCCTGCGCCATTACTTCGCCCGTGACGGCTTCCGCCAGGCCCGCTGCATCTCGCCCAACCGTCTGGCGGACTGGCTCAGCCTGCTTGGCTTCGCGCTGGAGAAACGCCGCTTCGGGTGCTATCGTCCGCCGCTTTCTGCGCCGGCCTGGCAGGCCCGGCTGGCCGGGCTGGAGCGCTGGGGCGCGAGCCTGCATGCACCCGGAGCGGGGTTCTACCTGCTGGTGGCGCGCAAGCTGGTGGTCGGGCTGCGTCCGTTGCGCCCGGTGCCACGTGCCAGCATGGGCAAGCTGTTGCCGCTGCCGGTGGCCAAGGTCAGTCGGCGCGATTCCGAGAACTAGAGCATTCTGATGAGCGAAGACAAGGTCGAGATCTATACCGACGGCGCCTGCAAGGGCAATCCCGGCCCCGGTGGCTGGGGCGCGCTGATGGTCTACAAGGGCGCGGAGAAGGAGTTGTGGGGCGGCGAGCCCAACACCACCAACAA
>JACCDZ011085938.1_pt1 | contig 11130 bp, 12 predicted proteins | sample 7449551 | NCBI WGS metagenome assembly JACCDZ01 (sample SAMN15323452, study PRJNA562643) | freshwater metagenome | isolation source: river surface water | place: USA:Blue River Watershed | collected 2017-08-18
GCACCACGCGCAGCTCGCCATCCTGGTGCTCGATCCGGGCGCGCAGGTACTGGCGCCGCGCATTGGCCTTGGGCCAGGCGAAACCGGCGGGCAATGGCAGCGCGCGGGGCAGCACGTTGCTGCGCCCCTGCGCCGCCAGCAGGCAGGGCCGTGCCACCACCAGGGCAGTGAGCAGCGCCGCCACCGGGTTGCCGGGCAGGCCGATCCACGGCGTGCCGCACACCCTGCCGAAGGCGAAGGGCTTGCCCGGCTGGATGGCCAGGCGCCACAGGTGCAGCTCGCCCAGCTCGCGCACCGCCTGCTTGAGGTGATCCTCCTCGCCGACCGAAACGCCGCCGGAGCTGATCAGCACATCCCATTCGGAGGCCGCCAGACTCAGGGCATCGCGGCTGGCGCTCAGCTCGTCCTCCAGCACGCCGCAGTCGTCCACTTCCAGGCCCCAGCCGCGCAGCGCGGCACGCAGGCTGTAGCGGTTGGCATCGTAGATCTGCCCGGGATACAGCGGCGCGCCCGGTTCCCGCAGCTCGTTGCCGCTGCTCAGCAGGCCAACGCGCAGGCGCCGGTGCACCGCCACCTCGGCGATCCCCAGGCTGGCCAGCAGCCCCAGCTGCGGCGCACGCAGGCAGATGCCCGCCGGCAGCACGCAGGTGCCGCGCTCGAATTCCTCGCCGCGCCGCCGCACGTGGTCGCCGCTGGTGCAGGCGGGCAGCCACACGCCCTCGCCTTCCAGCCGCACCAGTTCCTGCGGCACCACGCTGTCGGCGCCGGGCGGCAGCGGTGCACCGGTGAAGATGCGCACCGCATGCCCTGGTGGCAGCTCCTCCTGCGCCGCATCGCCGGCGGCGATACGCCCGGCCAGCGGCAGGTAGCCCGGCGCGCCCTGCAGATCGGCGGCCCGCAGCGCGTAACCGTCCATGGCGCTGTTGTCCCAGGCCGGCATCGGCCGCAGGGCGTGTACCGGTTCGGCCAGGGTGCGGCCCTGGGCCTGTTCCAGCGCCACCCATTCGGCCGCCGGCGGAGTCGGCACCTGGGCCAGCAGGTCGGCGATGGCTTCATCGACCGGGCGCAGCCCGGGCTGGTCACACGCGCAGGCGTTCATGCGCGCGACCCGCACAGCGCCGTGGCCTGCTCGGGCAGACGCTTGAGGTGGGGGACGAAGTTGCACGGCCGCGTGCGGCAGTCCAGCTGCTCGCGAAGGATGCCGTTCCAGGCCGTGCGGCAGGCGCCGGGCGAACCGGGCAGGCAGCACACCAGAGTGCCGTTGCTGATGCCGGCCAGGGCGCGCGACTGCACGGTGGAGGTGCCGATCTCGCTCAGGGAAATCTGCCGGAACAGTTCGCCGAAGCCATCGACCATCTTGTCCAGCAGCGGTGCCACGGCCTGCGGCGTGTTGTCCCGCGCGGTGAAGCCGGTGCCACCGGTGATCAGTACCACCTGCACCAGCGGATCGGCGACCCAGGCACACAGGCGCGCACGGATCTGCCAGATATCGTCGGGCACCAGTGCCCGCTCGGCCAGCGCGTGCCCGGCGCCCTCCAGCGCCTCGATCAGGGTCTGGCCCGAGCCGTCGCTGGCCAGGTTGCGGGTATCGCTGACGGTCAGCACGGCGATGCGCAGTGCCTGGAACTCGGGGTTGGACAGGTGAGCCATGTTGGCGCCTCCACAGTATGACTGGGTGCAGCCTGAGCCTGCGGGAGCGACCCGCCCATTCCCCAATGGAGGTATCACCAGGGGGCGATTCGCCAAACCTTGACCCCGGTCAAGGCTGCCACCCGTCCGGGCACTAGCCTGAACGCGAAACAGAGGCCGCGAGGTGTTCACATGGCCAAGAAATTCCCGCTGCACCCCAGCCACCCCGAACGCATCTGCTGGGGGTGCGACCGCTACTGCCCGGCGGACTCGCTGGCCTGCGGCAACGGCGCGGACCGCACCATGCACCCGGCCGAGATGATCGGCGATGACTGGTACCTGCACGGTGACTGGGGCATCGAGGTGCCGGAACCGGCGGCGGATGCCGAGCAACCGCTGCGCCTACCGAGCTGAGGGCTACCAGCGCTGGGCGGCGGCCGCATCACTGGCGCGCGCGTCCACCCACTGGCCGCCCTGCTCGCCCATTTCCTTCTTCCAGAACGGCGCCCGCGTCTTCAGCTGATCCATCAGGTAGGCGCAGGCCTCGAAGGCCGCCTGGCGGTGGGCGCTGCCCACGCCGACGAAGACGATCGGCTCGCTGGCCTGCAGCAGGCCGTGGCGGTGCACGATCAACACGTCCTGCAGCGGCCAGCGGGCCCGCGCTTCGGCCTCGATGGCGGCCAGCGCGCGCTCGGTCATGCCGGGGTAATGCTCGAGGAACAGCGCCCGCACCTCGCCGGCATCGCCATAGTCGCGCACCAGGCCGACGAAGCTGGCCACGGCGCCGGCGCCGGCGCAGCGCGCCTGCAACTGGTCGAGCAGCTGCGCTGCGGAAAAGCTCGGCGCCTGCACCTGCACGCTCATCTCAGCCTCCGGTGACGGGCGGGAAGAAGGCGATCTCGTCGCCGTCCTGCAACCTCTGATCGAGTCCGCAGAGTTCCTGGTTGCGCGCGCACATCAGGTTCTGCGCGGCCAGCGCCGACCAGGCACCGCCCCGCGCCACCAGGCTCTGGCGCAATTGCTCGACACTGGCCAGCTGCGGCTGCCAGTCCAGGCGCTCGCGATCCAGCCCCAAGCGCTCGCGATAGCCCGCGAAGTAATGGACTTCCAGCATCCTTCTCTCCTCCGTTTTCAGGGGGCCAGGCGCTCGCGGCGCCAGCCCCCGGCAGTCAATTGGTAACGCAGGCGGTCATGCAGACGATCCGCCCGCCCCTGCCAGAACTCCAGGCTGTGCGGGATCACCCGGTAGCCACCCCAGCCCTGCGGGCGCGGTGGCTCGGCATCGAGGAAGCGGTACTTGGCCAGGGCCAGGCGCGCCTCCAGTTCACCGCGCCCGCTGATCACCTGGCTCTGCTCGCTGGCCCAGCAGGCCAGCCGGCTGGGCAGCGGACGGCTGTCGAAATAGGCATCGGCTTCCTCGCCGGCCACCTGTTCGACCTCGCCCTCGATGCGCAACTGACGCTCCAGCGCGGGCCAGTGGAACAGCAGCGCCGCGCGCGGATTGCCGGCCAGCTCCTGGCCCTTGGCGCTGCCGTGATGGCTGTAGAACACCAGCCCGCGGGCGTCGATGCCCTTGAGCAGCACCACGCGGCAATGCGGCCGGCCCTGTTCATCGACGGTGGCCAGGGTCATGGCGTTCGCCTCGCTCGGCGGCGGCTCGTGCGCCAGGGCCTGCTCCAGCCAGTCGTGCAGCAGCGCCAGTGGCGCCTCGGGTGCCTGCCGTTCGAGCAGGCTATGGGCCTGGTACTGACGGCGCATGCCGCTCAGTTGATCGCTCCTGTGCATGGCAACTTCTCCACAATGAGACCGCGCCAGTCTGCTGGCACGCCCCGGCGCCCACCTTGCGTTTGATCAAGGCGCCCGGTAAGTGCCCGAGGCGCCACCGCTCTTCTCCAGCAGGCGCACGGCCTCGATGCACATGCCGCGGTCCACCGCCTTGCACATGTCGTAGATGGTCAGCGCGGCAACGCTGGCGGCGGTCAGCGCCTCCATCTCCACGCCGGTCTGCCCGGCCAGCTTGCAGCGCGCGACGATGCGCACGCAGTCGATACCCTCGGCCTCCAGCTCGACCTTGACGCTGGTGAGCAGCAGCGGGTGGCACAGCGGGATGAGATCGGAGGTCTTCTTCGCCGCCTGGATGCCGGCGATGCGCGCCACGGCAAATACATCGCCCTTGGGGTGGCGACCGTCGGCGATCATCGCCAGGGTCGCCGGCAGCATGCGCACGCGCGCTTCGGCCAGGGCTTCGCGGCAGGTCATCGTCTTATCGGTGACATCCACCATGTTGGCGCGGCCTTGGGCATCGAGATGGGTCAGCATAGGTTTCTCCGGGGTCAGATCAGGTTGAGCCGGCGCGCCAGCTTGCGCAGGTTGCTCGGGTCGATGGCCAGCGCGCGGGCGGCGGCGGCCCACTTGCCGCCATGCTGGGCCAGGGCGTTCTGGATCAATTCGCGCTGATAACGGTCCATGGCCTGCTGCAGGCTCTCGCTGGATGCCAGCGGCAACGCCGCCGGGGCGCTGGCCGTCACCGGGGCCGAGCCATCCAGCCCGAGCCAGGGCGCCTCGATGCTGAGCAGCGCGGTACGCGACTCGGCCTGGCTGAGCACCTTGAGCGCGGCGCGGCTGATCACATGTTCCAGCTCGCGCACGTTGCCCGGCCAGGCGTAGGCCAGCAGGGCGCGCTCGGCATCGGCGGACAGGCGCAGGCAACGCAGGCCGAGGCGCGCGCGGTTGAGTTCGAGGAAATGTCCGGCCAGCACCAGCACGTCACGCCCGCGCTCGCGCAGCGGCGGGATATGCACCGGGTAGACCGACAGGCGATGGTAGAGGTCGGCGCGGAAACGCCCCTCGCGCACTTCCTCGTGCAGGCGCCGGTTGGTCGCGGCGATCACCCGCACGTCGACATGCCGTGGGCGATCGGCGCCCAGGCGCTGGATCTCGCCGTTCTGCAGGGCGCGCAGCAGCTTGGCCTGGATCGACAGCGGCAGCTCGCCGATCTCGTCGAGGAACAGGGTGCCGCCGTTGGCCGCCTCGAAGCGTCCGGGACGGTCCTGGGCGGCGCCGGAGAAGGCGCCCTTCACATGGCCGAACAGCTCGCTCTCGGCCAGGGTCTCCGGCAGCGCCGCACAGTTGACGTAGACCAGCGGCTTGCGCGCGCGCGGCGAGCGGCCATGCAGCCAGCGGGCGAACAGCTCCTTGCCGACCCCGGTTTCGCCCTGCAGCAGCACCGGCAGCTCGGAGTCCGCCACCACGCCCAGCTCGTCGAGCAGTTGGCGCAGCACCGGGCTCTCGCCGAGGATCATGCCGCCCGTCTCGTCGCCGCCCTCGCCTTCCTCGCGCCGGGCCAGGCGCAGGCTGCGTACCTCGCCTTCGAGGCGACAGACGCGCAGGGCCGCCTCGATCAGCAGGGCATAGCGCTGCAGACGCTGGGTCGCGCCGCGATCGAAGCTGCCGGGGCGCAGCGCGTCCAGGGTCACCGCGCCCCACAGGCGGCCGTCGAGGTACAGGCTCATGCCCATGCAGTCGTGCACCGGCAGCGGCTCGTCGGGACTGTCCTGCAGCAGGCCGTCGTAGGGGTCGGGCAGCTCGCTGTGGGCGGCGAACTGCAACGGCTCGCGCTGCGCCATGATCTGCGCCAGGCGCGGATGCCTGGCGATCACGAAGCTGCGCCCCAGCGTTTCGTGGGCCAGCCCCACCGCCGCCTGCGGGCGCAGGCTCTCGCCATCCAGACGCAGCAGCACCACGGCGCTGCAGGCAAAGATTTCGCGCAGGCTGGCCACCAGGCGCTGCAGGCGGATGGCGGCGGGCAACTCCCCGGCCAGGTCGGCGAGCAGGGCGTTCTGCAAGGGGGTGAAATCTACCATTTCGGGTATCCAGTACCTGACATTTGCCAGGTAGATTAGACCCGAGCAGCGCGCAAGCCCTTGATTTTCGTCAAGCGAAAACCCGGCACGGCCCTTGCGATGGAGCAGGCAGACCAACATGCCTGAAAGGATCCCCTCCATGACCATGCAACTGCTCGACAGCACCCTGGGCAGCATCGCCTGCAACGTGCCCGGCGCCACCCGGGTGTTTCACGAATTCCATCTCGACTTCTGCTGCGGCGGCCAGAAGAGCCTGCGCCAGGCAGCCCTGGAGCGCGGCATCAATGCCGAGCAGGTGCAGCAGCGTCTGCTCTCGCTGAGCGGCGAGGACGCCCTGGACGCGGACTGGCGCAAGGTGCCGGCGGAGCGCCTGATCGAGCACATCCTGCAGCGCTATCACGAAGTCCACCGCGCGCAGCTGCCCGAGCTGATCCGCCTCGCCGCGCGGGTCGAGCAGGTGCATGGCGGCCGCGAACATTGCCCGCTGGGCCTGACCGAACTGCTGATCGACATGCAGCAGGAACTGGAAAGCCACATGCAGAAGGAGGAGCAGATTCTCTTCCCGATGATCCAGCGCGGCGCCGGGGTGATGGTCGGCGGGCCCATCTCGGTGATGCGCTACGAGCACGACCAGCACGGCGACGCGCTGCAGCGCATCGTCGAGCTGACCGACGACATGCAGCCGCCGGCCAACGCCTGCAATACCTGGCGCGCGCTGTACCGCGGCCTGGACGAGCTGCGCCTGGACCTGATGCAGCACATCCACCTGGAGAACAACCTGCTGTTCCCGCGCGCCCTCGGCGAGGAGGTGCAACATGGGTGAGTACCGCAAACTCTGGTGGGCGCTGATCGCCGTACTTGGCGTGACCTTCTGCGTGCTCGGCTGGTTCGGCCGCGAGGTCTATCGCCAGGCGCCGCCCATTCCCGCGCAGGTGGTCAGCGCCGACGGCGCCACGCTGTTCACCGCTGAAGACATCCTCGACGGCCAGACCGCCTGGCAGAGCGTCGGTGGCATGCAGCTCGGCTCCATCTGGGGCCATGGCGCCTACCAGGCGCCGGACTGGACCGCCGACTGGCTGCACCGCGAGCTGAGCGCCTGGCTCGACCTGGCCGCGCAGCAGGCCTATGGCAAGCCCTACGCCGAGGTGGACGAGGATCACCAGGCCCTGCTGCGCCAGCAGCTCAAGCGCGAGTACCGTGGCAACCAGGTACAGGGCGAGCGGCTGGTACTCAGCGAGCGGCGCATCAACGCCATGGCACAGACTGCCGCCTACTACGACGCGCTGTTCGGCAACGATCCGGCGCTGCAGGGCAGCCGCAAGAGCTTCGCCATGAAGGAGAACACCCTGCCCGACGCCACCCGGCGCGAGCAGCTGACCCGCTTCTTCTTCTGGACCGCCTGGGTGGCCGCCACCGAGCGCCCGGGGCAGGAGGCGACCTACAGCAACAACTGGCCGCACGAGCCGCTGATCGGCAACCAGCCGACCGCGGAGAACCTGATGTGGTCGATCGCCAGCGTGATCCTGCTGATCGCCGGCATCGGCTTCCTGGTCTGGGCCTGGGCCTTCCTGCGCGATCACGAGGAGGACGAACCCGTCGCGCCGGCTCAGGACCCGCTCAGCCTGGTGGCGCTGACGCCCTCGCAGAAGGCGCTGGGCAAGTACCTGCTGCTGGTGGTCGGGTTGTTCAGCTTCCAGGTGCTGCTCGGCGGCGCCACCGCCCACTACACGGTGGAGGGCCAGGACTTCTACGGCTTCCCGCTGTCGCAGTGGTTCCCCTACTCGCTGCTGCGCACCTGGCACATCCAGAGCGCGCTGTTCTGGATCGCCAGCGGTTTCCTCACCGCCGGCCTGTTCCTGGCGCCGATCATCAATGGCGGCAAGGACCCGAAACTGCAGAAGCTCGGCGTCGATGTACTGTTCTGGGCGCTGGTGGTCGTGGTGCTCGGCTCCTTCGTCGGCAATTACCTGGCCATCGCCCAGATCATGCCGGCCGAGTGGAACTTCTGGCTCGGCCACCAGGGCTATGAGTACGTCGACCTCGGCCGCCTGTGGCAGATCGGCAAGTTCGCCGGCGTGGCCTTCTGGCTGCTGCTGATGCTGCGCGGCATCCTGCCGGCCTTCCGCCAGCCCGGCGACAAGAACCTGCTGGCCCTGCTGTCGGCCTCGGTGATCGCCATCGGCCTGTTCTACGGCGCCGGCTTCGCCTACGGCGAGCGCACCCACCTGTCGGTGATGGAGTACTGGCGCTGGTGGGTGGTGCACCTGTGGGTGGAAGGCTTCTTCGAGGTGTTCGCCACCACCGCGCTGGCCTTCATCTTCTCCAGCATGGGCCTGGTCTCCAAACGCATGGCCACCACTGCCAGCCTGGCCTCGGCCTCGCTGTTCATGCTCGGCGGCGTGCCCGGCACCTTCCACCACCTGTACTTCGCCGGCACCACCACCCCGGTGATGGCGGTGGGCGCCACCTTCAGTGCCCTGGAAGTGGTGCCGCTGATCGTGCTCGGCTACGAGGCCTGGGAGAACTGGCGCCTGAAGAGCCGCGCGGCCTGGATGGAACGGGTCAAGTGGCCGCTGATGTGCTTCGTCGCCGTGGCCTTCTGGAACATGCTCGGCGCCGGGGTGTTCGGCTTCATGATCAACCCGCCGATCTCGCTGTACTACGTGCAGGGCCTCAACACCACGCCGGTGCACGCACATGCCGCGCTGTTCGGGGTCTATGGCTTCCTCGCCCTGGGCTTCACCCTGCTGGTACTGCGCTACATCCGCCCGCAACTGCAGTTCAACGAGGGGCTGATGAAGGTCGCCTTCTGGTGGCTCAACGCCGGCCTGGTGCTGATGATCGCCACCAGCCTGCTGCCGATCGGCATCATCCAGTTCCACGCCAGCGTCAGCCAGGGCCTGTGGTACGCCCGCAGCGAGGCCTTCATGCAGCAGGACCTGCTGCAGACCCTGCGCTGGGTACGCACCTTCGGCGACGTGGTGTTCATCATCGGCGCCCTGGCCATGGCCTGGCAGGTGGTCATCGGTTTCTTCTCCCCCGCCCCCAGGAGCGTGCCGCAGCGCGCGCAAGGAGGTGCCCGATCGGTTAGTTGACTACGCTGGATGTGTAATGGCTAGGCTCGACCCGCGTGATGCGGGTCGAGTCATTGTTGCCCTCGTCTAGATTGGAACATGACGTTTCCCTCAAGGAGTCGCACCATGCACACAGAAAAACTTCTCTCCCGCCTCGACACCCCCGGCAGCAGCCCGCTATGGAAGGTGTTCTGGTTGCAGGGCGTACTGCTCAGCCACCTGCTGTTCGGCGGCATCCTGCTGTTCTACCAGCAACTCGACAGCGTGACGCTGGCCCTGCTGCTGACGGCCTTCATCGGCTACACCGCCTGGGTGCTGAACGCGGTCTGGCGCAACGCCGGCAACGTGCGTGAGCCGATCTACGGCGAGATCGCGCGCTTCCTGACCGTGGCCTGGTCGATCAACGCCGTGCTGGTCTCGCTGTTCCTGCTGCTGGCCCACCTGCAACCCTTCGGCCACGACCTGCCGTTCTGAGCCTCACCCGGGTGGCGTGAGATAGGCGGCCGTCTGTCCACGCTGCCGGGCGCTGGCCTCCAGCTCCCAGCGCGCCAGGCTGCGCAGGTGCACTTCATCGGGGCCATCGGCGAAGCGCAACGCGCGGCCCTGGGTGTAGAAGTCCGCGAGTGGCGTATCCGGGCTCAGGCCCATGGCGCCAAACACCTGCATCGCGCGGTCGACCACCCGACACAGCATGCGCGGCACCTGCGCCTTGATCATGGCGATCTCCCGGCGCGCCGCCCTGGCACCCACCGTATCCAGCATCCAGGCGGTCTTGAGCACCAGCAGGCGCGCCTGCTCGATATCCAGCCGCGACTCGCCGATCCAGTCGCCGATATTGGCGTACTGCGCCAGATAGCGGCCGAAGACGCGGCGCTCCTGGCAGCGCTCCAGCAACAGCTGCAAGGCCAGTTCGGCCATGCCGATGGCGCGCATGCAGTGGTGCACGCGCCCCGGTCCCAGGCGCGCCTGCGCCATCATGAAACCGTCGCCCTCCGCGCCGAGCAGGTGATCACGGGGTACCCGCACCTCGCGCAGGAGGATCTCGGCATGGCCTTCGGCCGACACATGGTTGAGCACCGGGATATTGCGCAGCACCTGCACCCCGGGCGTATCGAAGGGCACCAGCAGCATGCTCTGCTGGCGATGCGGATCGGCGTCGGGAGCGCTCTTGCCCATCACGATCAGCAGGCGGCACTGCGGATGGCAGGCATTGCTGATGAACCACTTGCGTCCGTTCAGCACGTAGTGCTCGCCGTCACGGCGGATCAGCGTCTGCACATTGCTCGCATCGGCGCTGGCCACGTCCGGCTCGCTCATGGCGAAGGCCGAGCGGATCTCGCCCGCCAGCAACGGCAGCAGCCAGCGCTGGCGCTGCGCGGGGCTGGCGAACAGGTGCAGCAGCTCCATGTTGCCGGTATCCGGCGCGCTGCAGTTGAACACCTCGCTGGCCCAGGGAATGCGCCCCATGATTTCCGCCAGGGGCGCGTACTCGAGGTTGCTCAGGCGGGTGCCCGGCTCGTCATCGCGCAGGCCGGGCAGGAACAGGTTCCACAGTCCCTCGCTGCGGGCCAGGGCCTTGAGGTCGGCCATGAAGGAAACCGGCAGGCCGCCGCCTCGCGCCTCCGCCAGCCACTGGGCATGGCGCGGCACCACGTGGGCGTCCATGAAATCCTGCAGCTGCCGACGCAGCGCTTCCACTCTGGGGCTGAAGGCAAAATCCATGACGCCATCCTCTTACTGGGTAATGGCACCCAGGCTAGGCGTGAGCGCCGCGCAGCAGAAGCAAGCTGGATGGTGCGGATGACGCTGTATCAGCCTCATCGCTTCTTGATCAGGATCATCGCCGGCACTCACCAGCTGAGCAGGAACATCGCCTTGGCCAGGAACAGGATGGCGAGCATCTGCACCAGCACGCTGAGGTGGATCAGCCGCGAACGCGCGGGCGTCATGCGTCCGCTGCGCATCAGCAAGACCACCAAGATGAAGTGCCCGAGGATGCTCAGCGCCAGGCAGATCTTCAGTGTCAGCAAAGTGCCGAAGCTGCTGGCGAAGGGTTGCGCGAGCGCGGCACGGTAATGCCAGGCCAGGCCGACGCCCGCGCCGTAGAGCGCCAGCACCACCCAGTGCATGACCTGGCGTGCGCGCTGCCCGAGCGCCCTGGATAACTGCGCGCGGGGCGCCTCGTCCAGCTGCCTGGCGGCGCGGCTGAGGATCATCACCTCGAAGAACACCCCGCCGATGAAGCAGGCTGCTGCGGTCAGATGAACGAACTTGAGCAACAGATAGAGCATGCTGTCTCCCTAGCCTGGATGGCCATCGGGACGCGTACGACAGAGCATGGGGCCGTAGCAGTAGAGAAACTGCGCGAAGGCCAGCCCCCAGGCCAGCGCCGCCAGCCACAGCGCCGGCTGGTAGGCGAAGGAGACGCCCAGCACCCGCAGCAGCGCCGCCAGGTTGAGCAACACGAAGGCGACGGCGAAACCGCGTGGCAACGCGTGCGGCCGGCCGGTATGGCCCAGCGAAACCCGCGCGAGCATGGCCAGGATCAGCCCGGCCATGGCCCC
>JACCDZ011210604.1_pt1 | contig 11129 bp, 6 predicted proteins | sample 7449551 | NCBI WGS metagenome assembly JACCDZ01 (sample SAMN15323452, study PRJNA562643) | freshwater metagenome | isolation source: river surface water | place: USA:Blue River Watershed | collected 2017-08-18
ACTATCCAGCACATCAAAAATTTTTGCCTGCTGATATAAATCCAAACCAGCGACATGTTCATCAAGCAGCAGCCACTTTTCTGTCATCATATCTTCATCCGCAATAATCTGGAGGATGACACGCGCTAAATGCACCCGTTGCTGCTGACCTCCAGAGAGGGTATGGAAGCGCAAACTGGTTTGTTTAGTTAGGCTTAACAATTCACAAACCTCTTTGAGCATCATTTCTTGACGTGTCACCCCAACTTTATGAGGATAAAGCCCCATCAGAATCACATCCCTTGTGTCGTAGTCAAATGAAACCATCGTTGACTGTGAAAGTATCGCCAGTCTTTTGGCTCTCTTCTTTGCGTTAAACTTCAAAAGCTCACAACCATTTATTGCAATAGAACCATCGTAATGCATATATGCAACTTGACCAGAAATCGCATTTAATAGCGTCGACTTCCCTGCTCCGTTAATGCCAATAACGGCATGCTTACGCCGTGGATTAAAATTTGCATTTATACCAAAAAGCCTGTTTTTTATCGTTAGATTTTTTATTTCTAGCATATAAAGCCTTGCCCCTTTAGAAGACATCAGGAAACTATAGAGGAAAGGAGAAGGAGTGGCAATGATGAGGGCGGAGAAATTCACATAACTGTATTTATGAGTATTCAAACATTTGTATATCCAAATATTCAAATATACACATATTCAAATACATGAATTAATAAATAACTATGTGTACGCATATTCACATATTGATTGACGTCACCCTACTCTATCGGTAAAAATAGATATGAATTGCAATTATGGAGAACTATTGAAATGTCAATTTTAAAAAACCTGGGCTCAACCTACCAAACGGAACTTTGCCTTAAGGTCTTCAAAGCCCTTTCAAACCCCGATAGATTTAATATTGTACTGTGGCTTTTGGAGCCGAAGAAAAATTTTTTCTCGGAAAAAATCGATATTGAAAAAGAAGGCGTCACAATTGCAATGATCATGCAAAAATTGGATCTGTCACAATCGGTCACCTCACAATATATTCAACAGCTTGAGGAAGCAGGTATTGTCAGTTGCAAACGAAAGGCACAATTTAGAATGTGCAAACTTAATAAAACCTACTCACGACAACTCTTCGAATCAATCGCAGATATGTTTCAATAGCTCCCCTTCTCTGATCAGCATTGTTTACAACTCAATTTAACCTAAAAAAACTTCTGGACCGTGGACTTTTTGCTTATCACTGGAGTTACTCACTTTAGTCAAGTCTATTTAGTTGAATTAAACATTGTCATCTTTAGTACTTCATAAATTTTCCATTGCTCTGCTTCGATATTTCACAGATTTCTCCCTGCTGGTGTCTACTGACAATCGCCCTCTTGCACTATATACTAAGGCACATTTTCTAACGTTAAAAATGAGTTATATCTAGAGATTATGCAACATTTTGATTTGATTTGTATCGGTGGGGGTAGTGCTGGTATTGCAGCTGGGGTACAAGCGGCTCGATTAGGAAAAAAAGTAGCTATCGTTGAAGCCCGAGAGCTTGGTGGTACTTGTGTTAACAGAGGATGCGTTCCTAAAAAGGCAATGTGGTATGCCGCAAGTCTTGCTTCATGCTTAAAACACGATGTTCAGGGTTATGGTTTTAATGTAGAACTCAAAAGTTTTGACTGGCAAGTGTTGAAAGCAAAGCGTAACAACTATATTTCCAACATTTATCAGTTTTATAACAAGCTGTTTGACGCTCAGAAAATAACCGACTTTAAAGGCTGGGGTAAGTTCAAAAACCCTGATACTATCATCATTGATAATGAAAATGGCTCAACTGAAATTAGCGCAGATTATGTTTATGTCTGCCCAGGGGCTCACCCTGTCATCCCGACTGATATTCCAGGCGCTAAACACGGCATTACCTCAGATGATTTTTTTGAACTCAATCAGCAACCAAAAAAGGCGGTTGTGGTTGGTGGTGGCTATATTGGTGTTGAAATTGCAGGGGTTTTTCATGAGCTTGGTACCGAAACTCACCTTTTAATTCGTCGAGATAAACCATTAAAAGATTTCGATGAAATGCTCAGTGATGAGATTTTAAACAGCATGAAAATGCTTAACTTAAATGTTAGACCTAATACCATAATTACTGAGGTCGTTAAAAAAGCCAATGGTTTATTAGATATTCATACACAAGACAATGGTGTTTTATCAGACGTTGATTGTCTTATCTGGGCGACAGGTCGTGCTCCACTAACCTCTGAGCTTGGACTTGAAAACACTAATATTGTCCTCAATAAAGATGGCACCATCCCTGTTGATGCCTATCAAAAAACAACCCATGATCATATCTTTGCTATTGGAGATGCAACAGAAGCAGCACAATTAACCCCTGTTGCTATTGCCGCAGGTAGGCGGCTATCAAGGCGCTTATTTAATCGGGAGTACGACTTAAAACTAGATACGCATTTAATTCCAACCGTTGTGTTCTCGCATCCTGCCATTGGCACGGTTGGTTTAACCGAAAAAGAAGCGTACATTCAATATGGTAAAGAAAATGTGAAAGTCTATCACAGCAAATTCACGCCACTGTACGCTGCGATTTCAGGCTTTAGAATGCAAACGGTAATGAAGTTAATCGTGACTGGTGAACAGGAGAAAGTCATTGGCTGCCACTTAATTGGTTTAGATGCTGATGAGATATTGCAGGGTTTTGCCGTCGCGATACAAATGGGAGCTACAAAAAAAGATTTAGACAATACTATCGCAATTCATCCTACAAGCGCTGAAGAGCTTGTGACTATGCGTTAATACCTAATTATTTCAATACTGGTAAATATAATGACTGATGATATTCGTTTAGATAAATGGCTGTGGGCTGCTCGTTTTTTCAAGACAAGGCAATTGGCTAAAGAGGCTATTGAAGGTGGTAAGGTGCATTATAATGGCGCTCGCAGCAAGGTAAGCAAAAAAGTTGAAATTGGCGCAACACTCAGTATTCGCCAAGCTCAGGGTGAAAAAATAATTATCGTTCTGGGATTGTCAGATACGCGAGGACCAGCTGGCATTGCGCAAACGCTCTATCGTGAAACTGATGAAAGCATTGCTAAACGTGAGCATGAGGCGTTATTACGCAAGTTAAACAAAGCCACCCTACCCAATCCGACTAAGCCAAATAAAAAAGAGCGTCGCCAAATTATGTCATTTAAGCATCAGCAACAAGATGGGTCCTGACCATATCTCCGCCTGTGCGAGGTTGCAGGAGTCATTTGAAAGCTGGATTCCCACCTTCGCGGGAATGGCAGCGCCTATTTTGTTTGGGTGGAGATTTGGTCTAAGCCGTAGGATGGATAATTTAATTCTCCTTAAGGCAAGCTGCTATTTGGCTGTCAAAAAACGCTCAATACGCTGGTATAGCACCTCACATTCCTGAGGCACAAGCTTACCAAAGTTAATAAAACCATGAATCATATTATCAAAGTGGTAATGATGGGTATCAACGCCCTGTTCCATGAGCGCCTGTGCAAACAGCAATCCTTCATCTCTTAAAGGATCATAACCTACGGTAAAGATCATCGTACGCGGCATTTTCTGTAAATCTTTGATAAAAAGTGGGGAAATCTGTGGATCAGTTCCCGCAATGGTTTTTGGTCTATATTGCTCTTTGTACCAGTTTATCTGGCGAGATTCTAACAAATACCCCTGACTAAACTCGCGCATTGATTCGGTGTTATGCGTCAGATCCGTCGTTGGATAGATAAGTACCTGATTACTAACCACAAAATCACCCGTTTGAATGGCTCTTTCAACACACAAAGCGGTATAATTTCCACCAGCACTATCACCCACCATAGTAAAATCCTGGTTGTCTGCTTTAACATCTTTTGCATGTGTATAGACCCATTTAGCGACCTCATAAACATCATTTAGACCACTAGGATATGAGTGCTCAGGTGCCAGGCGATACTCGATCGCTATGACCACCCTATTGGTGGTCTTCGCAAGATGACGGCATGGCGCATCAAATGAATCCAAAGTTCCTGAGACGAAACCACCTCCATGGGTATAAACAATCATGGGCAGGTATTGCTGCGGATTTGGATGATACAGTCGCACATTAATTTCTCGCCCTTCAATCTTAAGTGCAAAGTCCCGCACAGAAGCAATATCAACCTTGTTCCCCGCATATAGCATCAATGAAGCCGCAGACCTACGCACACTTGCAATAGTCAAGATGTCATCTTTTTTATATTTGTTCACAAAATCTAACAGGTTTTGCAGTTTATCAGGAATTGCCTTTTGTCCATGATAAAGCGTAACTTCTTTAATGGCAGCACCTGGTATTTGTGTTAGTGGCACCTGACTGTTAGATTTTGCTAACACATTAAACCAGCTTTGTTGACGAGGGGTAATGCGATCACCCAGACCACTGATTGAACTTGCAATTCCCCAGTCATTACAATCCTTTTCTGCAAATGCTTGCAGGTGGTTGCCTACCCACTTAATTAACGAAATGGCTTTAGCATGGTTATCAAATCGCGTCTGTAAAATACAATCATTATTGGCGATATCATCCGCCCATGGCACATAATCAACGATAAAGTTACAGGGTAAATAGTGAACGCCAGCTTCTCTTGCCAGGGCAAACTCAGGAAAAGCAGTCATCCCAATGACACTTCCACCCATCGCCTGATAGCATTTGGCATCAATCATGGTGGGGAATTGTGGACCATCGATGCACACGCATATTTGTGAAAAATGAATCGGAAAGCCAAAATCTGACTTTTGTTTTTTGAGCGCGTTGGCAGCTTTTTCAGTGATCGGGTGGGTCAGAGAAACATAGGCCAAAATTCCATCGTCACAAAAAGTGGATTCACGCAAACCTTTGGTGCGATCGATGTATTGATACGGAATTGCCATGTGACCAGGCTCAAGGTGTGGCTGTAAACTGCGCACTGACGACAAGGCTAAAATAGCCGTGGCACCATATTTTTTAAGCGCGTAAATATTAGCGCGATAATTAATTTTGCCTGGCAGAATATTTTCACCCTGTCCTGTGCGACACAAAAACAACATTTTCGTGTCATTGACTTTGATGCGATACAATCCATTCGAGCATAATCCAAAGGGTGTTTCGCGCGGTAAAATCTCTAGAATTTCAAATTCATCAAACTCTTCGAAGCCACTGCTACCAATAATTGCCCACATAATATTCCTTAATCAGCGAGACCTTGCCAAATCTTCAAGGCTTCTAAAAGCGATATTGACTGACTCAAAGTTAGGCTCATCGACACGCATATCGTCAATTAAACCGTTCCAACGTGCAAGGTAGCTGCTGTTGGCTTGGAGCCAATGCTCAACTTTATCATTGGTATTCTCGACATCGCTACAACTCTCAATCACGCGCCTGACTAGACGATATTGCAGCTTATCCAGATCATCCCTTAATGCGGAAGTCGATAGAGTCCCCCAATAAGATTGTCTAGTACCCAAGCGGTTGATGCAGCTTCTAAACCATGATAACCAGAGCTTTTGATTCAGTAAAATAGCAATCTCTTCGAATAATTGACTGCCTTTTGCAATTTCCGTCGCTGAGGTTAAATCCATCACTGAGGTCGCCATTTTAAATGACAGCACCTGATCAACAATGCTTTTAGGGATTCCTGCAGCAACAAACTCAGTCGCTTTGCTTTCTATTTTTTGCTTTTCAGATGAGATTAAAAGTCTTGGGAAAACTTTTAGCGCATTGGAGACTGGTTTGCGATATTTTTCAATCACAGTGCCAATTAAAAACCCTCTGGGTTCATTACGTAAAATCCAGCGGCAATTGCGCCGAACAAATCTAAACAAAATCTGTAAACAATTTTGTAAGCTTTCAGCGGGGATTTGACCTCTAAGCTTTTCAACCTTTTGCCACAATTTGTCTAAGGAAAAAATCTCAACCACTGCAATAAACGCTTTGATAATGTCAGCTACAGAAGCTCCTGTTTCATCATACAGGCGTTGGATAAATGTCACTCCCATGTGTAACGTTACGGCATTAGTGATTTGTGTTGCAATAATCTCACGCTTAAGTTTATGAGACTGCATCAATTCTGAGTATCTCTCGCGTAAAACGGTTGGAAATTCCCACAATAAGAAAAAAGCAAAATGCGGATCATCAGGCAGGTCTGATTTTAAAATCTGCTGCTTAATCATTGTTTTGGTATACGCCATGATCACCGCAAATTCAGGTGCAGTTATACTCTTTCCAGAAAGAGCACGAGCTTGCAAAACTTTATCACTTGGCAAATATTCAACTTCACGATCTAATTGCATTTTACGCTCAAGCTCACGCATAAGACGCGCATATGAGTCAACAAAATAGAGTTCTTGAGAATGTAGCTCATTGGCAATCGTTCTATTTTGAGCGTAGTTATTGTGTAATACTAAACGCGCAACATCATCCGACATTTCTGCTAAGAGTTTATTTCGACTTGCCTCTGTCAACTCCCCTTTTTCAACTGCCATGTTTAATAAAATTTTAATATTGACTTCATGATCAGAGCAATCAACGCCAGCAGCATTATCAATGGCATCCGTATTAATTGCGCCCCCTTTTAATGCAAACTCAACACGACCCAATTGAGTAAAGCCCAAATTTCCACCTTCACCAACAACAAGACAATTGAGATCTCTTCCATTGACACGTAGAGAATCATTGGCACGATCACCAACGTCTATGTTACTTTCGGTATGTGCCTTAACGTAGGTGCCAATTCCACCGTTCCAAAGCAGCTCATACTCAGCTTTTAGCAATAACTGAATGACTTTATTTGGCTCTAATTCATCCGCATTGGTTTTTAATAATGCTTTCATTTGAGGACTCAAGACGATGGATTTTGCCTGGCGACTAAATATGCCGCCACCTTGAGAAATAAGTGTCGTATCATAGTCTTCCCAAGTTGAGCGCGGTAAATCAAATAAACGTTTTCTTTCCTTAAAGCTTATTGTTGTATCGGAATTTGGATCAATAAAGATATGCGCGTGGTTAAATGCGCCAAGCAGGCGAATATGCTTAGATAGTAACATCCCATTACCAAAAACATCACCTGACATGTCACCTATACCAACCACGGTAAAATCCTCATTTTGTATATCTTTGCCTTTTTCTCTGAAATGACGCTTAACAGACTCCCACGCCCCTCTTGCAGTAATGCCCATTTTTTTATGATCATAACCATTTGAGCCCCCTGAGGCAAAAGCATCTCCTAACCAAAAATCATATTCTGCAGCAACACTATTAGCAATATCAGAGAACGTGGCTGTCCCCTTATCTGCCGCCACCACTAGATAGGGATCATCTTCGTCATAGCAAATGACATCTTTGGGCTTGATGACTTCGTTGTTTTTAATATTATCTGTGATGTCCAATAATGAACTGATAAACATGCGATAGCAGTTGATTGCTTCTTCCATTACCGCTTCACGTCCTAGTGCCATTGGCAGCCTTTTGGGTAAAAATCCGCCTTTGGCCCCCAGTGGCACAATCACCGCATTTTTAACCTGCTGTGCTTTCACTAATCCTAAAATTTCGGTGCGGTAATCCTCTTTTCTATCGCTCCAGCGAAGCCCGCCACGAGCGACTTTAGCACCACGTAAATGAAGCCCCTCAACGCGAGGTGAGTACATAAAGATTTCAAACATTGGAACAGGCTTTGGCATATCCGATATTTGAGCGGGAATCATCTTAAATGAAATATATTCTTTAGGTTGGTTATTTGCATCCTTCTGATAAAAGTTTGTTCTTTGGGTGGCTTGAATTGCTTCACATAAACGGCGTAGCAGCCTGTCCTGGTCTAAACTTGAGACCGTAACAAGATTTGCATAAATTCTGTTACGAATTTCCTTGGCGTTTTGCTCACGCTGGTCCTTAGCGTAGCCAGGATTAAGACGCGCATTAAACAAATTAACCAGATCACGCACAATGTGCGCATACTCCGTATAACTATCTTCAATATATTGCTGGCTTAAACGTACCCCGATTTGGATAACATAACGCGTATAGGCTCGTATAATAGAAACTTCACGCCAATTCAACCCCGCATACACGATGAGTGAATTAAGACGATCATTCTCAGCAACGCCAGACCACGTCATTGAGAAAGCTTCTTTAAACTTGTCAGTAACCTCAGTGATATCGATAGGTTTTGTCGTTAATAGTGTAAAATCAGACAGCCATATAAAGCCCCCTGATTTTGGTTTCACCTTATATGGGCGCTCTTCTGCAACTGACAGACCAAAGTTTTCTAAAATTGGCATGACGTGACTAAGCTGTACAGCCTGATCTTTTAAGAAAAGTTTAAAATGTAATTGATCCGTTGATTCTTCCAACACCTGATACAGGCTCATCGACAAGTTTTTTTTACGAGCCTCCTCAAAATGCACAATATCTGCCACTGCTTTACGCGGAATGTAGTCATCCTTATAACCTGATGAAAATGCCTGACCATATTCCTGAAAATAAGCTCGTCCTTTATTCTCACCAAATTCCTCGATAAGATCGTCAAAAAGATCATCACTCCACTGGCGCTCAACACTTTTGATCTGATCCTCCAGTAATTCAAAATCAATAGGATCAATGGGCTTATTGCCATCCAGATAAACCGTAAAATCAATGCGACACAATACGCTTTCGAGAAAATTCGTTTTGAAAATAATGCGCTGTCCATTAAAAGTTTTCAGCAGTATTTTTTCAACTCTGGTCCTGACATCTGAATTGTAGCGGTCTCTTGGCATGTACAGCATACAGAAGTAGTAACGACTAAACTGATCTTTACGCACAAATAACTTCATTACCTGACGCTCACGAATGTGATAAATACCAAGCGCAGTATTAAACAGCTCTTCATCTGAACTTAAAAACAGCTCATCGCGCGGATAAGTGTCAATGATATTACTCAGTGCTTTGTAGGCATGCCCTTGTTTTCTGAAACCTGATTGCTTCAGTACCATTTCCTTGCGTAAACGCAAAAATGGAATGTGCTGAGGAGAGGAGTGATATGCCGTTGAAGTATATAAGCCAAGTAGACGCTTGTAACCTCTAATTTGACCTTTCTTATCATAAATCGCGACGGAAATAATATCCATATAGGCGGTACGGTGAATCGGAGATATTTGATCTGATTTGGCAACGGTCAGAATCGCATCAACATTTTTATTGTCATTAAGCGTCTTTTCATCAATATCATTGAGTGCCGTGATGTAATCATCATTGATAGAAAACAAACCCAGTGCTGAAGATTTTTCAGCGGTAAATGCCTTATTCTCGCCAATCCATTGTGCATTAAAAGCACAATAGCCCAAAAAGATAAAATGATCCTTTTGCAGAAATTCTAAGAAATCGATCGCTTCATCATAGTAATTTTTAGCGACTTTATCTTTTGGCTGACGAGCTTCCATAATCATCGTTTGCAATTCTGCTTTCATCGGCTCAAAGTCACGAATGACTGCCTGGAGTTTTTGGTAAGTTTCAGCGACTTTAGCTTCAATAAGCTTTAAGGCATTTTTGTCATTGGTCTGACGGTCGACCTCCATAATCACCAAACAGGTTTTATCCCCGGCACTAGCGCTCTTTTCGTCGCCAACATTATCGGTAAGCTCAATAAGTGTCCCTTTCGTATCACGCTTTAAATCAATTCCACCAACGTTCATCATAAAGTGGATACCAATTCCCATTGACGACATGAGCATCATTAATGTGTCCACGATAAAAGGTGAATCATTACAGCTTAGCTCAATAACCGTATGACGCGACACCCAGCCATTTTGTTCATAAGCTGGATTATAGGTCCGAATCAAGACTTCTTTATTGGGGTTCTTGTAGATAAATTTCCAAAATGAAACAATAGATCCGTACAAATCCAGTAGCTCTCGCTGATGAAGCTCTTCCTCTGAAATCACTCGAATATATGCTTTTGATAAGGACTCAAGTATTGTGGCATCCTGCGCTGAAAATTTGTCCTTAAACATACTTATCAGCTTCTGAATAATCGCTTGCGTTCTCTCGTTGTAGTGCATTTTTAACCTGCTTTTTTGTTTTGACAAAAGACGCAGGCATCATAAGCCAGTTTTGCCGGTCTCTCAATATCAACATCTGCTGAAAACTCAACTTTTTGGAGGTTAATTTCAGTTAGCTCTAACTTTACCTGCTGTATACCTACATGTCGATATTCCGCGGGGTAGTCCTCAAAACAGCTTAACTTAGTGCCATTATGTCATACACTGTTTTTCAGGATAACCACATCACATGGTGCGTTATTTGAGATTTTGCTGGCAACAGAACCCATACGCCCAAGTGTGCCATGGTGATGTCCATTTAAGATTAAAAGATCAATTTTCTGCTTTTGGACATATTCAATGATCCCATCTGCTATCGAGTCCGCTTCGATTAACACACACTTTACCCGTTCATGCCGAGCTGCTTTAGCCGTGACTTCAGTAAATTTTTGTGCTAAACGGTCCTTGATCAGCTGGTTTGGGGTTTTCTCAGAAACGCCAGCACCATACCCATAATCAAATATGGTCTTATGCACTGTGACTATGTGTAAGTTCGCTTTTTTATCTTTAGCATACTCAAGTAAGTGCCCTAAAACGTCTTTTACATCGTCATTAACATCAATTGCATAGATAATATTCTTATAGTCAAACATCAATATCTCCTTATCTGTGTTAGTGCTTTGCAAGTTTATATCAGACTTTTATAACTTTATAGTTTTTCTCTTGCGAAAATCGATAATACACTACAGAGCCACCAAGCTTTATGATATATTGGCGAGCAATGTTTTGATCAGGATTAACGATACACATGGCTGAACAATTGGATCACAATGAGTTTGATAAACTTAAGCTTTTATGGAAAAAATACGGGACCAGGCTCCTTACGTTCATCTGTACGATTTTAATCATTATTGCTGCCTGGCAGTTTTGGCAAAAGAGAAAGCTTGAGAATAATGTCCAGGCTGCTGAGCTTTATCAGCAACTTACGCTTATTGTGGAGAATGTCTCAAGCAACAGTGATGCCATTCTCAATCAGACTCAAAATATTATTAATCTCTATCCAAATTCTATTTATGCTGATTTTGCGCGCTTGGAAATTGCTCATCAGT
>JACCDZ012030431.1_pt1 | contig 11129 bp, 8 predicted proteins | sample 7449551 | NCBI WGS metagenome assembly JACCDZ01 (sample SAMN15323452, study PRJNA562643) | freshwater metagenome | isolation source: river surface water | place: USA:Blue River Watershed | collected 2017-08-18
CATCACGCTTCAACAAAAATATAATTGCCCAAGCGCAGACTATACATTTATTAGGAAATAATTATTATGAAAAAAAGGTATAATATTTTTATTATTGTTGGGATTGTTATAGCCGCTTCTGCTGCATATCTAGGAACAAAAAAAGAAAATTCCTTTACTACAAATGAATCATTAAAAATAGATAAGATTCAAACTTTAAAAAAAATTAGACTTGAGGAAGTAAAACATCAGCATTTTACAATGTTAAAAAAAGGAGATGCTAAACGTTTTATTCAACATGCTTTTGAACAAGCAAGTATAAATAAAACGATAGTTGATCGCGAAGTTATTCGTGCTGAGGGAAATAAAGACCCACTTCTTTTCACAAAGGAAATAAAAGATTTTTTACATGAGCTTCCTTTAGAACAAGTCGAAAAAAGAAAACTTGCAGTGAGTTTTCTGATGGATGTTCTCATTGATTCTCAAGAAAAATTTCAAGCTGATGAAAAATATGAAACTGCTGTCTACGCTGAAGTTTATCAAATATCTGATGAGCTCTTAGCACAGCAAGAATTACTTGTAATCGATATGAGTCACGAAGATTATGCCCTATTGAGTCCGTTGGAAAAGACACAATTTAATCTAGTAGAAAAAGATGGTCAAATTTTCAAATCAACCCTAAGTGCAAAAATAATGGGTGTTTCTCTTGCTAAGCTTGATAGTGATCTTGATCGATCTGAGCAATATCTTGATAAATTATCATCTAAAGTTAAAGAAAGTGAACCTCAATCTTACGAGGTTTTAGCGTCAGTAAGGAATATGAATTTTCATCAGTCTTCTTTTTAATAGAAGTAAAATCCTCTGTTTTTTACTAATGGAACTAACCAACCAGAGTTCGGCTTTTTAATTTAATATTGTCAGGCCACTGGTCCACTTAATCGAAGGGAGAAGCATGTTTAAGAGTTTCACTTTTATTTAAAAATTCATACCCACTAAATCCATCAGTGACAATAACCTCCATAGGAATATCCACGAAGTATTTCTCTTGCCACTGCTCCTGAACGGATTGGTTCAAATGGATAGTAAGCTCCTTTCGAATTACTCATTGATCACAAATATAACCTTTGCTTTTGTTCGGATTATAAAAATTAATGAGAGATTTATCAATATGGACCGATTTCTAAGCAAGAACATCTTGGCGAATCATTTTATTCAGCGGAAGAAGACGATGATAAAGATGCTCTGTTGACCCATAAAGTCTTTTAACATCAACTTTAATTCCACCGCTCAGATACATCCTCCTTTGATGGCAAACGTAGATACAGGAACAAGTTCTTGAACTTCTTTAATCGTTAATCCGCTGGAGATAAGTTCTCAAATACCTTGTTTAAATTGATTTGGAAAACGACGTTTGAACTTTTGCTTTGGTTGCTGTGAAAGTTCTTGGTTTAGTTTTTCGATAAAAATAGTTTTTTGAACATCCATAAAATCTCAGGTGAAATTATCGTTTGAATGTTCATCGGATATGAAACTTAAAAAGAAAAGATAGAGTTAAAGTCTAGGATACCATATCTGTGAATCTTCTAAGCTTTTAATCTAAAAATCGCTTAGAAGATTCAATAATCTATCATTATTTTTAAGTTATTTTTTTCTCTTCATTCTTGCTATAACAATCATGATTTTTAAGTTGATTTTGTAACTGAAAAATTTGTTCATTAAGATGAGTTAGCGGAGTTTCTATATCTTTGAAGTCATCTTTCTCTCGCAACTTAAAAGTATAATGTTTACCTTCTAATGTATCTTGCAAATATCTTTTAATACCGATTAAAGGACCAGCAACTCGTGCAGAGATAATCTTTCCAATCAGGATCGAAGTCAGGCATAAAAAAGCTTGAATGAAAATAGAAACAATCCCAAAGGAAACTAGATAATTTCTAAGATAAATTTCTGACTGAAGGGCCGACTCTTCGAGAGAGTACTTTAAAAAAGTTAATCCAAAAATAATAGGAATAGAAGTTGTCAAAAAAACAATTGATACCAAGATAAGGCAAAACTTATATTGAAATTTGGGATTAATCCACTTCAAACTTCGTCTATCTTCATCTGGAATATGATGATTAATTTCTGAAATAAACTCTTTAATAATTAAAAAATAAGCAAACCACTGAACGAAATCGGCCAGATTATAAACAGGGCTCATAAAACCATAAGCTTCGAAGTAAATCATGTCAACGACAAAGCCATGAGTAATTCTATCTGTAATATTACCTAAAATACCACCAAAAAGTAATGAAAGCCCTAGTAGCATTTTTTGTGATTTAAAATGAATTAAGCTGACAAGAAGAGGAAAACTAGCGACTAAAGAAATTCCAATAGTACTCAAAAAAACTGTTCTTAAAACGATGGGAAGAGTTTCAAAACTTCCCATGATTATCCCATGATTTTCATAATAGGCTAAATGTAAAAAGCCAAAACTAAATGACTCATGAACATTTGCGATGGCCCAAGACTTAGTATGATAATCCAATAACCAACAAAAAATTAAAGGAAAATAAGTAATAAAAAGTGTTTTTTTTTCCATTGTTTATCTATCGTCATTTTAACCTCCTACCTTAAGTTAATTTTAGATACTGTAATGAAATCATTTAGGAGAGCTGGAAGGGATAAAACTAACTATCGCCCAGTTCAACAATTCCGCCACTATTGAAAGCAACTGAGTAGAGAAGATAATAACCTATTTTGTTGGAAGATATTTTTCTTGTGATATTCAATAAAACCGAAGTTTGAACGAGGAGTTGAAACGAAAATGTTTTTTTATCAGAAGAGCTGAGACGTGATTGTTGGATTGATGGTCTAAGCCCTCAAATTATTGAGTATGTCTTTGATTTGAGGAAGAATTTAGAGAGAATAGGAATTAAAAAAGAATTAGAGAGTCAGATTTTTAAAATGGCGGCTTTTAAATATGTCGAAAGTCGAGAAAAAGGCACCTTAAATAGGTGCCTTTTCATATTTAGATAACTTAGAATTATAGTTTTGCACTGATGTAAAGGTTGAAATCGATATATTTCGCTTTTTCAGCAAATCCGTCTCTGCCATCTCTTGATTTGAACAGGCCAGTTGAACCAATTTCTGGAGTAATCAAGAATTTTGGCGTAAGTTGAAAGTTGTGACCAATAAAGGCTCCGTAACTATCACTTCTTTCTCTTAAAGTCTTAGAGTAAGCTTCTCCACCAGTAGAGTGAATGTATTTTAGTTGTAAATAAGAGCTATGAACATCATTAAATTGGTAAGTAAACAGGGCCGGAGTCGAATCGTGAACCCAGTAAAAATTTTGTCCTTGTCCTCTGTATTTTGCAAAATAAGCTATAGAGTCAGTATAGACTAGAACTGAGAGTTTATCCGTTAATTGAACTGTTAAGCTTGGAATAATGTTCAAACCATGCTTCCAAGTACCTAGGTCTCCAATGGCCGCTTTTTTATAGTCATTAAATAGATATAAAGCATAAACATTTAAGTTTGCTCTTGGGCTAAGGGCCTTATTGATCTCAGCCGTAAGACGCCAGTTTCCGTAAGAAACGGGTTGTACGTGTTGAGAAAATTGTCTTCTTGCTACACCTAGATTTAATTTAATTCCATCGTCAGCTTCTGTAAGAACATTCTCTCTTGTGATTGAATAAAGAGCACGGAAGTATTGATTTGGATAAGTTCCTGTTGATTCCCCACGCGTGTTCATTCTGAAATCACCAGAAGCTTTTACTCTCCAATTATCGAAAGCTTTATAGCTTAGAGAAGGAGTATGAATCATATTGATTGAATCAACTTCATCAGTTTTCTTATCTCTAGCGCTGTAGAATTCACCATAATAGCTTAAAGACACTCTGTCTTTAATATGCTTCCAAATTTTTTGGTCTAGACTAGCATTTGCCGCGGCTAATTCTTCTTGTTCCTTAGCCGTTTTTTCTGCTGCAGCTTTTGCTTTTGCCTCAGCTTCAGCCTTTGCTTTAGCTTCTTCCTGAGTTTTTTTATCAGCCTCTGCTTTTAGTTGCGCGTCAGTTTTTTTGACTGTTTTTGATGTTGTTTTAGTTTGCTTTTTTTTAGTATTCGAGCTTGTTTGTGCAAAGCTTGTTGTAGTTAAGGCCAAGCTTGATGTAAGAACAAGACCCGTTAGAAATTTATTAAACATCCCAGTAACTCCCTCGTAAAAATGTCAAAAAATTTAGATTAATACCTAGCAAAAAAATATTGCGATTTATTATTCTTGATTAAACTACATCTAAATTCAACGAGTTTTTTACATTAGTATAATTTTTTTGCCCTCAAGTAAGTTTATGTAAGGAAACCTGATTAAACTGTTTGGTTTTAGGGGAGTAGTGAAAATATAATAAGTGACAAGGTGACCCTAGTTAAATATCTTAGTACTACTTATGAAAATTTCTTTTATGTTTCGTCTATTTATTAGCTGCGCTTTGCTGATAAGACCGGTTCTAACCAGCATTGCCTTTATTCTTTCTTTTTTTATTCCCAAATTGATTAAGAGACGTCAGTTAGAAAAGAAAAATAGGGTTCTCCCTCCTTATAGAAGTTTTAAGAAAGATCAAAAAATAGCAGATTTTTGTTTTGAAGTTTCCTCAGAAGGAGAATTGGAGCAAGTAAGACCACTATTAGAAAGGATGCTTAAGGCCCATAAAAAAGTGGAGCTTATCTATTCTAGCGATTCCGTGGAAAAGAAAATTGATCAAATGGCCAGTCTCTACCCAGAGCTTTTGCGCGTACAAGTTATGCCACTTTTAACTAGTGGTCCCTGCAATAAAGGATATTTTCAAAATATCGGGCAATGGATAACGGCCCCTACCCTTATTTTTTGTCGTTATGATTTTTTCCCTGAACTTTTAATCTTAAAAAAGACTACTAAGACTTTTGTCTTGGCTTCTGCGGCAACGAAGAAACTTTCTTGGTTTAAAAAAGAGGTCTTTAAATTATTTGATATCGTGATTGCGGCCAACCAATTTGAAGAAAAGGCCTTTAAAGACTTATTAGATAAAAATGTTGTCATTGAAAATTGCGATTTTCGTATTCCTCGCATTGCTGAGCGCTTAAGTCTTGCAACTGAGACGCTAGGAAAATTGCCATATCTCAAAGATTATTTACATTATTTAGACTCATTGGATGTCAGTCAAAAAGTTATTTTTGGCAGTCTTTGGCCTTCGGATCTGGTGATCTTTAAAGAAAATTCTTCTTTAGATTCTTCAGATTCTTCTTTAGTAGAAGATATTACCAATAAAAAAATGCATTTTTTAATTGCTCCTCATAAACTCTCAGATGAATTTGTCATGGAGTTAAAAAAGAGCTTAGATCTTATTTTTGGTAGTGAGAATGTTGGAATACTAAATCAGCACAACCACCAAAAAATCTTTCCTGTCACGATTTTGCAACAAGGGGGAGTGCTTTGTGAACTTTATTTAAAGTTTGGCATGGCCTATGTGGGCGGAGGTTACGAGCGCTCTATTCACTCTGTTTTTGAACCTTTTTTTGCAAATTGCGAAGTTATCACGGGAGGAAATATCTCGCGTTCGACGGAATTTGATTACATCAATCAAGAATTACCTAGTGAAATTCATGTTCTAAAAAATCCAGAATTCTTTTACAATAGAGTAACAGCAATCAAACACAATAAGCGCAATCTCCAAAAGAGGCTTTCTTTGATTGAAGAAACGAAAACAAAAATGAATGACATTTTTATTCATTTAATAAAAGAATAAATCATGGATAACAATCTCGATGTGGCCTTAGTTGGCAATAATTATCTTACTCATCTGCTTTCTTTGAGCTTAAAGAAAAAAGGTAAAAGTGCCATCATTCTGGATGATGAGCGCTATAACTTAGGTGATTTTTTTACCAGTCAATTAGGTCAGCTCGATCTAGATATTTTAAAATTATGGCTAAAGGATTTGGAAGGAATTAAGGTTGAAGATTACGTTTCTGCCCGCCCTTTTCTTCTTTATATTGGAAGAAAACAAGTGCAACTGGGCAATGATCCCTTTAGCAATCTAAAAGAGCTTGCGCGAAAGTTTCCTGAGTGGTTCAAAGTAGAACCGGCCTTTTTTCAAACGACAGGGGAAGGGACTTCTGCTCAAAATTTTAATACTGATTTTCTAAAATTCTCTGAATTTTTAGGAAATCAAATTCTTAATGATTTTAAAAATAAAAAAAACCAAGAGTTGTTAGAAGAAAAAATTCCAAAAGCTCTTTTAGCTACTTTTGAGAGCTTTTATTTACAGTATGGAATTGTTGATAAGAAAGTGACAAATTACGAATTAAATAGTGACTTTAACGCTTTTAATTTTGCCACGAGGGCCATCTTTCAACAGCGTCTAGGAATTAGCTCAAGTCGTTTAGAAGCCTTTCATTTATTTTGCTCACTTCTTTCTCCGGCCTTTAATTTAAACCACGAAGGGTTCTTAAAAAAACTAGAAACTCTTTATACTACTGCCGGTGGAATTAAGAGAAAAGTCAATCTAGATGAGTTACAAGTTGATAAGGGATTATCAACAAGTTTTGCTATTGAAGGATTTGATGGAATGATTCGCCCTAAAAAAATGGTTTTCATTGGCAATCGCCCAGTGGAATTAAGGGAGAAAAAAGAGAACTCATCATACAACTGCCTGGAGGCGACAGTTGAGTTTAATCATAAGCTTAATGAGACTCTCTTAAATAATAAAATTGTTTTTAGCAGTCCGATTAAAATTGGAACAGAGAGGCCGTTGTGGACGTTTGAGCATGTCGGTGCCAATAAAGCGAAGATGGTCATCTTAATTACTCAAAAAGAAGGACGTAAGGTTTCTTTTATTGAAGAGATTGTGAGAAAAATTATTAAAGAAGATCTGATGTTTCTTTTTCCTGATTCTCCTATTGAAGTGGCCCATATTGAAATGCGTATTGGAAAGGATGTTTTAGTGAATGATTTTAATTTTTATTCACACAAAGCTCCGCTTAAGAATATTAAAAAAATTATGTTCAAGCTCATTGCTCATATGGTTCCTAATCAGGGAGGCAGAATTAAAAATGCACTTTACTTTGGTCCATATGATACGAATTGGCTTGGCCGTTATTCCTCTTTTGTAGTGTTAAGAAACTGGAAGGAGTCCCTATAAAAAGAGATGGCTTGAAATTGAGTTATTTCAAATACTTAAAGAACCAAGGGCAAGCGGCCGTTGAATATATCCTATTGATTTTATTAGTAACTTCCGTCATTATCTCTGTCTGGAATTACCTTCGAACAAACTACCTTATAGACCCTAGTAAATGTGCCTCAAACTCTGATCCCAGAAAGAACTTCATCTGCAGCATCTACAATGTTTTTGGTGTTGAGAACAACTCACCCATTAAATTTCAATACTATAGATTCAAAAGATAACTAAAGTAAGATTTTTTAGAAAGGCAAAGCCCTTTTTGACACTGCGTAATATATACATAGAGTCATGAAATACCGTGTCTTTTTTTGGCACTGTGCTAATTTTGGAGTGCAATAGTAAGATTTTTTATTTTAGGTAAAGACAAAACATACGAGTTTGCACACACAAATTAGGAGTGGTTATGAAAACACAAAAACTAAACAGTAAAATCTCTCTAATGAGCTTACTTTTAACAACGCTTGTTTTATCACAATCTGTTGTTACTAAAGTTCACGCTCAAGACTTCGATGAACTAGATGAATTAGATTCATTATCATCAGATTCTCTTGATATGGATGATATTGATATCGACGGAAAGCTTTCAGCTTCTGATCTTTTAAAGAAAAGAAGAGAAAGACTAGAAGAAAGAAACCGTCAGATGATGGAAAAGAAAGTTGAAGATATTCGTGTTAAGCAAGAAATTGCCTTAACGAATAAACTACAAAAAGCTTTCAACAATTCAATGAATAACTTAGACGAAAATAAGTCTGATACAGTAAATACAGTACAAGCTGCACCGGTTGTTTTACCTCCGCCAGCACCAGTTATTGAAACGAGAATTATTGAAGTACCAGCACCAGCTCCAATCGTGGAAGTGAAGAAAACAAAAATCATTCCAATGCTGGGAACAAGTACAATTTCAGCAGATAATTTAGATTTATCTTCTAATTTAAATCTATCAATCGCAGCTGAAACAATGATGACTCCACAACTTTCTCTTGGTGTGGCCATCGGTTACTCAACAATGGAATTAACAGATACAGCTAATTCGTATATTAATAATGGATATGGTTCTTATTATGGATACGGTTACTATAACGTTTATGGGGCCAATAGAAAGATTGACTCTAAGAAATTAACTCTAGAAGCAAATGCTAAGTTCTTCTTTACTGAAAACTCAAGACTTAAGCCATATGTTGGTGCTGGTGTTGGTTACAACAGAAATAACTTAAAGTATGCAACTTCTGAATCATACTACTATAACAATGCAACTTTTGGTGGAGAAGAGTATTCATCAAATAACTTCAATGCAACTGTTAGAGGTGGAGCTGAGTTTGATTTCACAGAAACTGTTGGTGTAAACCTAGACGTAAGTTTCTCTAAAGCACTAGGGAAATCTTCTGGATCAAATTCTAATAACTACTACACGAGCCCAGACCAAATGAGACTTGAGAACCTTGCTGGAGAAATCCAAGATGCAAACGTGATCGCAGTTCAAGGTGGGATCGTAGTTAGATTCTAAACATTAAATCGGTCTGATGGTGCTTGGCGCCACCAGACTGCATTCGCTCTGAAATTTTTTGTGTGTTTTCTTAAAAAAGGCCAACAAATATTTGTTGGCCTTTTTTGTTTATATATTTGCTCTATAAGTCCTAAAACAACTTCCTAAAACTGAAATCCTACTATAGAATTTAAGCATTATTAAGTATTACTAATAACTCGCACTTATTTTATGGAGAAGATATGTCAATGAGAGAAGTATACATTGTTGATGCCAAAAGAACGCCGCAAGTAAAAGCGGGTCTTGATCTAAGAGATGTAGAGGCACCTTTTTTAGGCGCTTATCTAGTCAAGCATTTAATCGATAACACAGAAATTCCAATGACTGAAGTTGATGAAGTAATCTTCGGAAACACGGGAACTCCTGCTAAGTATCCTAACGTTGCTAGAGTTATTGCACTGGAAGCTGGTCTTGATAAAAAGACTTCTGCTTACTCAGTTCATAGAAACTGTGCTTCGGGAATGGAAGCTGTTTCTCAAGCTTTTTTAAAAATTGCTTCTGGAAGAAGTGAAATTGTTGTAGCTGGTGGAGTTGAGAGCATGAGTAACATGCCTTTAATCTTCAACAAAAAGATGACAAATCTTTTTGAAAAATTAAGCAATAAAAAACTAACGGCAGCTGATCGTCTAAAATTATTAAGCACATTCAGACCAGATTTTTTATCTCCTATTATTGCCATTGAACAAGGACTAACAGATCCTTTTTGTGGATTAAATATGGGGCAAACAGCAGAGCTACTTGCTCGCGAATTTGGAATTACAAGACTTGAGCAAGATGAGTATGCTAATAACTCTCATGCTAAAGCAGTAGCGGCGACAAAAGAAGGAAGATTCAAAGAAGAAATTATTCCACTAGCAATCGGACAAGGTTTAACAAAACTTTTATCTGATGACGTCGGTCCTAGAGATAACTCAACAGTTGAAGGCCTTGGAAAAATGAAGCCATTCTTTGATAAAAAATCAGGAACGGTAACAGTTGGAAACGCGTGTCCGATTACGGATGGTGGTTCTGCCATTTTATTTGCTTCAAAAGAAGCTGTTGAAAAATACAATTTAAAACCAATTGCAAAAATGGTTGATTATCACTTCCACGGTCTAGAACCTGAGAGAATGGGAATGGGTCCACTTCTAGCGATGGATGGAGTGATGAGAAGAGCAAATATGAAACTTTCTGATTTTGATTTATTTGAAATCAATGAAGCTTTCGCAGCTCAAGTCTTGGCCGTTTTAAAAGGACTAAAAGACGAAAAAGTTGCTGCAAGATTTGGTGTTGATAAAGCTTGGGGAGATGTAGATCTAAATAAGCTAAATGTTAATGGTGGTGGGATTGCTCTAGGACATCCAGTGGGATCAACTGGTTCTAGATTAATTGTTACCCTTGCTCACGAATTAAAAAGAAGAAAAGCTAAATACGGTATTGCTTCACTATGTATCGGTGGTGGACAAGGTGGTGCTGTGATTATCGAGAACTTAGTTCGCTAATTTTTTAATTTAAAAAGAGAGTATAGACATGACATATAATAAATTTAGTTTTGAAGTTAAAGATCAAGTGGCCTACATCGGGTTTGGATATAATTCTAATAAATCAATGACAACTCTTGATGTGGAAACAATGACAGAGTTAAATGCGATTGCAGATGAATTAACAAAAAGACAAGATGCTCTTCGTGGAGCAATTTTCTTTTCTCACGTTGAAGGATGTTTTCTAGCGGGTGCAGATATTAATTTAATCGCTAGCATGAAGACAGAATCAGATGCGGCAAGTGGAAGTGAACAAGGTCAGCAAATCTTTAACAAGATTGAAGATCTAAAAATTCCAACAGTGGCCTGTGTGGACGGAGTTTGTTTAGGTGGGGGGCTAGAGTTTTCACTATCTTGTAAAACAATCATTGCTTCTGATTCACCAAAAACTCAATTGGGACTTCCTGAAGTAAAATTAGGACTTCTTCCAGGATTTGGGGGAACATACCGCCTTCCAAAAAAGATTGGATTAGTGAATGCGCTTGATTGCATTTTAACTGGAAAATCTCTAAGAAGTGCGAAAGCAAAAAAATTAGGATTAGTGGCAGAAGTTTTTCCAAAAGAAAACTTAGTGGCCCAAGCTCCAAACTTTTTTAAAAAATCAGAAAAAGAAAAATCGTTTTCAGAAAAAATTCAAAACACTTTTCCAGTAAAAAAGATTGTTCTTCAAAAAGCTCGTGAAGCGACTCTTAAAAAAACAAAAGGTTTTTATAATTCTCCGCTAAAAATCATTGATGTAATGGATGCTGGTCTTTTAAAAAATAGATCAAGCTATTTAGCAAGTGAAGCTCAGGCCTTTGGAGAGTTAGCGATTTCTGAGCAATCAAAAAACCTTCAGCATATTTTCTTTATGTCTGAGTCGGTAAAAAAATACAAAGGACCTAAATCAGAAAAACC
>JACCDZ010896069.1_pt1 | contig 11122 bp, 12 predicted proteins | sample 7449551 | NCBI WGS metagenome assembly JACCDZ01 (sample SAMN15323452, study PRJNA562643) | freshwater metagenome | isolation source: river surface water | place: USA:Blue River Watershed | collected 2017-08-18
CGATTAACGCATTATACTGATGCTTAAAGGCTGGAATTGTAATGCTATATTTTATTTGCCAAGTCTCTTCTTGAGGGTAAACGATATCAATTCGACCAGCGATACCTAGACTCGACAAGATAGTGCTAACTTGTCGCACAAATGGTTGATATACAGTAGTAACCAGGTGCGGAGGACGGTCTTTAAGTGAGCCGTCACTGTCCATCAAGCCTGCAAGATAGGCAGCGCGAATATCAACAGAGCCTTGCAATATAAATGAAGGTACTGTTAATAGTGTGTTAGGTTGCTTTATATACTTATAGAAATACTCTGCCAATCGAATGGAATGGCATTGGGATTTTGCGGTATTCTCACCCTTGACGATACTATGTTTTGCAGTCAAACCAAATTTTGCTAGCGCCAAATCAATTTTTGTTTGAATTTTTGGGGCTAGCTCTGTATACAAAGCATTCGTTGACCACGCAACCATGCCGTAAGGTTTATCGTGCTTGTTGCGACCTAAAGAGACATACCCATTCCCGTGAGTGAACCCAATTAACCAAGCTATGTCACTTGTCAACTCAGGAATTATTAATGGCTTTGCATTTTGACTTTTGAATGGTCTGTTTGCGGTGAAATCATTTGGCAAGCACGTTATTTTCCCTGGTAAAATTTGTGTGTTGTGCATGAGCCGATCGCCCGCTGTTAAATCAGCAACCTGTTTCCAGTTTACAGCGCCTTCAGCATTACTCAATACAGCTTGTTTGTGATTGAGGGTTGCCCTAGGCTGTGGTCCGTTAGTTTCTATTTCGTAAACATCTTGTGTACCTTGATCAAATTTGTTAACCACCCGTCGAAATCCTATTGGTGTTTGTACCATGTCTCCGACTTGGATATCGCGGATGGGTACAAGTCCTTGTGAGGTATGAACCAGTGCATCTTCAGGCAAGCAACGCCGGATATTGCCGGCAACGATAATAACGGTCGGTTCATCTATTAGGAGGCAGCACTCAACTGAATTTAATTGTCGTCCTTGTGCGTTATTTAAAATGTCAGCACATTTTTGAAATAGTCCAGGCATTTTACTAGGGTTTGAAACTCCCCCAAACCCATTTAATTTCTCGCCTGCCGGACGTACCGAGCCCAATCCGACATGAACTTTAATTGTTTCATGCGCACTATAAGTTGAATCAAACGCTAAGTTAATAAGCGCCTGATAAGCGTCAACCCATCCTCTGCGACTGTCACCAACCCAAAGAACGGAGGTTACTGAATTTTGAATTTGCCTAGTTTCTTCTTCGCGTTGATGTGGTAGGTACTCTCCGATCTCAGAGAAAATGTCAACCTCTAAACGATTTCTAACAGTTGGGAGTTTACCAATACAATCCTGAGTGAGTACGCCACCAGTACCGCAACCCATCATCGCTAAATCCATCAACAAGCCAAACACTTCTAGTTTGTTAACTTGCAGAGACGTACAATTGTAAGCCCCTGGAAAGTTTTGTGGTTGTTCTATCCATTCACGGCCGCCAACCCATAACCAGCGACCCGACGACAAACATTTAAGTTTGTATTGTTGCTCGTATAACAACGTCGTCTCTTCCTCGGTAAGCTTTCCTAATCTACTTAAACCGTCAATTGTCCGATCGCATACCTCCTCCCAAGTCTCTCTTTTACCATCTTGATTGTGACTGTATGAGCGGAATAAAACTAGCGGCGCGCATGGTGCTTTTGGGTTGTTGAAATCTAACATCGATATAATTCCTTCGTGATTGATTTAAAACAGGGGTAACTCTAGTTGAATGTGAGGGCTTTTCGATCGCCTCTTCCGACTAGAATTGACCTTAACATTTGCCCAGTATTTCCCGTTAACGATCGCTCGTGCATTGGATTCTGAAATCTGAAATTTCTGAGCAATCTCTTTGATTTTCAGTTTACCAGTTGATCCTAGTTTTTTGATTTGTAGGATCTGTTGGCGATTTAATTTTGTATTCTGGGCACCGGGCTTCTTCTTGGTAGTGCCGTGACGTACTTTGTCAGCAATATTGTCAGCCCTAGTTCCCCAGGTTAGGTTTGTCAAACAATTGTTATAACGGTTGCCGTCACGGTGACAGCCTTCATGTTTTGAACTGGGTGCTGAACCGACAAAAGCTTCAAGCACGAGACGGTGTAAAACCTTGAGTGACCTTCCTATTCTGACATAAAAGTAGCTATCACGCATTACCCAAGTTGGTTGTAATTTTCCGTACAAAAAAACGCGCCCGAATATGTCGATTTCATATCCAGGTGCGTTAGGAATTGGTCGTTGGAATAACGACGGTTGTATCATTTCTGACATTGGACTATATCATTGACTACTATGAATAGTATCTCACACATCAAAAACCAATGTCATCTAAAATGTCTTCTTCCTGATCGCTATTTGGGGCTTGTGGAATGTCTAGGTAATCTTCTCTGCCAAGACACTGTAATACTTGTGTTACGTGCTTAGCTTTTGTTGGACTTCGATCTGAAAAAGCTTGCAAGTCTTCGGGACTTATAACGTCTTTCAATTCTAAATTGCCCTCCTGTATTACAGCAATAGCGCTTGGAAACCAGTCAGTGAGTAACCACCCACGCACTTGATCTGTGGCTATACTGCTTTCTACCGGATGGACTGGCTCGGATACTGGCGATCGCTGGTTGGTTTTGCTGGAATTCTTTCTTGTTGGTTTGTTCTTTTTTGAAGTATCTTCTTTCCTGGTTAAAACCGCTTGTGCGGCATTCCTGACCCGATCGCCCAGAGTAGCAATAAGTTTCTTCTTTCCCGTTTTGCAAATATCGATCGCATCAAACAATTCGACTTCTGTTGCAGTACCAATCCTGTCCCTTATGATTTCAGGATCTTCGACTCCTTCCCAATTGGCGATATCACTATAGATCATCGCCCAGAGATCAGTGGCGATCGCTGCTAAGAAATGTCGTCCCACTGAATGGGAAAGAAATTCCTTGACCCTAGCCTTTGTTTTAATTGCATCAGCGAAAATGATATGCGCCGAAACACCGACAGTCTTTAAGGCGGATTCTTGCAAATTGTGATAGCAATTAAAACAATCTAGTAAGACAGCTTCAGCCTCTTTTATGACTTCGATAGACAACTCGGCTTCAATTGCCTCGATCGCCCGCTCAGGATTGACTTCAGTCTTTGCTTCTAATTCTAGGGGTGTCGTCGTCGCTTGTTTGATCATCTGTTTTAGGTTTGATTATGGTTGACGAGTTACTTATACCAACTAGGGCTTTCTGGTGCAAGGAAAAACCCTAGTTTCTGACCTAGAATCCCAGCTCATCAAGCTCAACTTCTACTTCTGAATCTTGTTCAATCGGGCGATCGACTAATTCCAATTCTTGTTCCTCTGGAAGAATCTCCGATATTGGTGCTGAAATGTTTGCTACAACTTCAGCCCAGTCGGTTGACTCTTGTGGTCGATCAAACGCAACTACTGCATCACCAGCTTGAATTTCGATCACCCGCTCAGGATTCACGTCTACCGACTTAGATTCAAAAATCTCAGATCCAAGTTGTGCCCAAATTTCTTGTTTGTCGGGCTGTGGCATTTTTCCGATAACTTCGATTCTTTGGGCGATCGGTAAATCATTGAAAATTTCTGGTCTGAAGTCACCCAACTTTCCTTGTTCTCGCAAAGCACTAACAGCATAAATCCTGCCTTCTTTGTGACTCGTTTCCAAAGCTTGGTTCAGAAGGTCGATCTGTTCGAGAAGAGGAAGTTTCGCTTGATTTACGGCACTTTCCACTTTCTCTAATGCACCGCTTTCTGAAACCAAGTGAAGCAAGTCACCGACAACACGAGCCTGTTTAGCGGGTGCTTTTACTAAATCTTTTGCTGGCAATATTACTGATGTACCATCTAGTCTGAGAACCTGAACAGCGCTTTCTTCCCCTGGCATCCACTCTTTGACCACGACTGTCTGCCCGTGCATTTTGGGATCGTCACCACGAATGATAGCGGCTTCATGAAGCTGTGCAGGTTTTTCTTCTTTGACCTTGGATTGACCGCGCACAAACAGCTTTTCTTCGCCAGAGCCATCGATTCGCACCAATACACCATCAAAACTACCCGATTGTCCGTTCTCACCAGAAACACCAGGGACTTCTTCTACAACAATGCCACGCACTGTTTTGTCGAATTCAATCCGATCTCCCACTTCCGGCAAATTAAATGTTTTGATCAGGTTTCCGACATCAGCTAGTTTGATATCATTCTTAGGGTCTGTCTCGTTCGCGACTTTCACCATCGCTGCCAACTCTTCAAAGATTGTTATCGAGACATCGCGACGCTTATCGATATCGATCGCCCGTACATTTGGCTTACTATAGGTATCTGGCAATTTACCCAACAATCCAAACCCTACGCCTAAACCGACCTCTGAAAAAATTGTTGCGAGTTCTGATTCGACTTTAGGGTAGTTAATTTTCTTTCGCCATTCAATCAAAGCATGGGCGACTTTTAAATCTCTTCTGTAGGAATCTTTGATCTCGCGACGCATCAATCCTTTGAGCTTTTTTTGGTGTCCAAGCGATGTTGCTTGTTCGAGTACGTTGTTATATATCTCACCTATTTTCATGAGGTGCTTAAATAGGCGATCAATTAACAACGGTGTTTCTCGCAACATTAAATCGTTGAGATATTCTACACCTGACTCCCAGTTGTCAGTGTTACCGACGGACACTACTTGACCTACTTCTAATTCAAAATCTCTAGCCATGATGTTATGATGGTGTTGTGGTTATATGGTTATGGGTTTTGACGATTTCTTCGTAACCAGTTGAATCATTGAGCGGGGTGCTTTGCGGGCAACCTCGCTTTTTTCGATCGCACGGCACGACGCTTTTTCGCAAGATCTTCCGACAGGACGCCACTGATTAAAGTAGCAAACGATACACCACGTCTGGACGCCTCTGCCTCCAAAAAAGGGTAAAGATCATCCGAGATAAGTAACGTCACGTCGATAGCTTTTTTCGGTGCGTCCGCTAATGGCGGGTGTAACTTCACTAATTGTGTAATTGGCATTGCGACCTTACCTGGACTGATGTCTCCTACCATAACGCCTTTTTGCTAGCAAAACCCATTCGTTACAAAGCTTAATATCCTTGCTCAAGCCAAAATAAATTTAGGGTGTTACCAGCAGATGCGCTCGCTTCATTTTGTAGCTTATGTTAATTTAAAGAATATTTACAACTGAAACCAATGACACATTGGGTTATTATTGCTGGCGAAATAATTGTCGCAACTATACTAATAGCGCTGGCAGTAAAAAATGGACGTAAAATAGATGATAAGCTCTCAACCGAAAACAAGCTTATATCTATCAATGAAAGATTAAAGGCTAGAGTTCAGCGCTTAGAAATGACCGACAAACAGCATACCGAAGACATTGAACTCTTGCAAAAACAAGTGATTCAAGTTCATGAATGGGTTAGTCAGGTTACATTTAGCGATTTTATCGATAAAGTTGACGTTCTAAGAGAGCGAGTCAAAGAAACTAAAGAGCAGCGAGAACGTCGGCTCGATCGCACGACACAAGAGTATTATGACAGTTAATCTCCTGACGTGAAATCGGTTGGATACGCTTCAGGGGGAAGCTCTCGTCGTGGATGAAAACTACCTGTCTTGCTTAAATAAGTTTCTATTTCAGCGTTTCTATGTTTCAATACTCCGATTTTCAATCGATAATGATCAAGACTTTTTTGGACATCTAATCGAAAGCTTTCATTAGCGATATCCAGGGTGCGTTGAATTTCTTCTCGAAACATCATTTGTTCTTCACGCAATTTAAGTTGTAATTCTTTTACAACCATTTGAGAACGCCAAGTCGCCAACCAAAATGCGCCACCACCAATCATTGAAGCAAATGTAAAAATAGTCACGAACAGTTCAAAAGCTGTTTTATGATCCGCTGGCGTTACCGCAAATAAGTCCATAAATTTTCAACAAAAATACACTGAGAAACATTGCTGATTTCTCGGTGCAAAATACTTTTGGGTAATGAAACTGATTGTATTTTAACAAACACTAGCCACAAAAAATAGATTTCAAAAGCCCTAAATTTACTTGAGTTCTGTATAAAGGATTACCTATACTTACTTTGGTAATCCTTAAAAGAGCTTGTGCTTAATGAATTTGAATCTAATTCTGGAACATTATCAAGAGTCCCAAAGCGCTTTTGAGCAGTTATGGAATTTCTTGTCTCGCACTTATTTAATTATGCGGAAATTGAATCCGCTGTTAGGCGACGGGCTAGCTGTCTTTGCAGGAATCATAGCTTTGTTGGCGTTATTGGAGACAGTAACCCTGCTTTCTCACTTGTTCAGTGAGAAGTATGTAACAGCATTGTGTTCCTTCCCAAAAGGAGCTTACAAGTTAATGCGCTGGATTCTCTACCAAATTCGGGAAACCCTAAACCTGGCAATCCTTTTATGGAGGACAGTCCGGCGACTGGTCAAGAAAGAAGAGATTGTGATTTCACCCACTGAGGTTTTTACGCCAGGGGCGATCGCTGCTCCTTCCAATTCCACTGTCACCAGTTTGGTGGCAATTGATAAAAGGGCAGAGTGGGCGATCGAGGCCAGGACGCTTTTGCGTCAAGTCTTAGAGACTGACTCGCGTCATCGCAATGATATGCGTCGTCTAATCTCTAAAGCTGCCTTTCGATTAGAAATGCTTGGTTTGCCAGGTAATTGGTTTACTCTAGTAGATAAAGCACGAGTCGAGACTAAAGGTACTGTAATTAAACAGTATGCTCAGAGAATCCTAGATATAGCAGAATTATAAAACACAACCGTTCGAGTTAATACCAATTAATTCGGGCGGTTCTTTTGATTAAAACGCCTTTACTTTATTGAAAACTTTTAATATAATAATATTGCACTGAATAGCTAAAACTAATGCAATATCCACCGCTTAAAGAGATAGTAAAACGACTTAAGACAAAACAAGTTGTCAGGTTCACAAGAGTAGATGTTGTTTACGAATTCACTCGAATTCATGCAAGTGAAGCACGAGATTACGATGGTACACCTTGTAATTGGTCAAAGACAGATCCAAGGAACCCAATTCAATTAAAGATAACCAGAGACGGTAATACTCGGTATACCAACTACTGGTAGACAAAATACCCGCCTATATAAATTAGTATAGGCGGGTATTTTTATGAACTACTTTACTATATTTCGTTGTCAAAGTATAATCATATAGTAGTCTAAGTATGTCAATTTCATGTACTTTACAAACAAAAGACTTTCCGATGCGATCATTGCAGCGTTGTCAAAAACGGTTGTTGAATACCACGAGAAGACCAATAAATGGTTGGCTTTGGGTTTACCGCAACTTGGGCGATCAGATTACAATACTTTTAAGAAAGTATTAAGCGAAATCCACGGCAAGTGGAATAAAAAGCTTGATGCTCATGTATTTGATGAAAACCCGACATTGTTGCTGGAAGAAGTCATAGAGGTAGGTTGTCTACCAGAACGCAAGCCACATGATGCGTTCTTTACGCCAAGAGCAGTAGCAGAATTATTGTTTGACTGGGGTGATTTCTATTGTTTTGAAGATGCTGAAAAATACGGCTTCGAGCCTGACAAATGTCTAGAGCCTCAAGCTGGTCAAGGTGGCATAGTTAAAGTGTTGCAAGAACAGTATCCAACACTCCAAATTGATTGTTGTGAAATCGACAGCTACAACCGTAATATTTTACAGAAACAGGGATTCAATGTTATTGGGGAAGATTTTCTAAATCTAGAACCGAATCCTATTTATAGGTGGGTAATTATGAACCCGCCATTTAACGGACAGCAAGGAGATTGTGTAGATCACATACTCCATGCTTTTAAATTCTTGGAACCTCGTGGAAGATTACTGGCGATCGTGCCAGTCGGTTTTTTGACTTCTACGATTAAAAGAATTGTAGACTTCCGCAATTGGGTGTTTACACTCGGCAGTCAAGCAAGATTGCCTGAAAAAGCATTTGCAGAATCCGGTACAACCGTTGACTGTGTAATGCTACGAATTGACAATCTATCAAGCGAAGATATTAAAAGACTTGAAGCGGATGATTGTCTGTATGACTCTTATGACTGGTACACGGGTTCAATTCTCGTGTCACTACAGTCAGACTACCAGTGGTACAAAACATACTGCAAGCTAATTGATAGAGTCCGCAGAAAACGGATTTTATCAAAGGAATCACTTTTGGAGGAATTAATCAGCGATGCTGATGATTTTGTTCAGCAGGGTATTCGTCGCTACGAATGCGACTTTCGCTGGGATAGCTTTACAAAACCACGTTTTGCAGAGTATTGCTACGAATACATGGTTGAAGCTTACTTCGACGACCAAGACCCTTTTGTAGAACCACCCAAACAACAGCAAGTGCTGCGACCTGTATGGGAATTTTATCCAATACAGTTATCATTGTTTGCTTAACAAAAACCCGTCCGGGTAATTAACTCGGACGGGTTTTTGTTGTCTAATTTCCCTTCACATTTCCGATCGCCCCCCTAACCAATCCACCTACGACAATCCGAAAAGATTGCACGTTAAGACCGGGAAGCGTCCGCAACTTAGAACCAGAGTTGACACCGCCAGCTAGAGAAATGGGAAGTTTTTTGCCCCAAGGGTGCATTTCTAGGAATGCAGTTTCTCTATCGACCACAATTGCTAGCAGGCGATCGCATATTGTTTGCGTGTCTTTTCTTTCCTGGGCGATCGCCGCAACTTCGATTACTTGATCAAAGGTATAGGAGGCATCCCATTTAAATTCTTTGCGGTTCGCTACTTTCACCCACTCTGCGCCTGTGGAGTGTTGCTGGTTTTGTTCTTCAATCGGTAGGAGGGCAACTGACGGAATATCGGCAACTTGGAAAATCTCACCGGCAGCTTCGACTGTTGGCAAGAAGTTAAACATCAAAACACCTCTGGTTCCCGGTGTCACTGTGCGATCTAAGACGACCGCTGAATCACTTGCGGTTGCCTTGATCAGAAACTGACCTGGGATTAGGAACGATACATTTGCAATTTTTTCTTTGGCTACTCCCGGTGGCAGCGCCAAACTAAGACCATCCGCCCCAGCATTTGCGGTGCGCGTTAATTCGACAGGTTTTCCTAAGCGCTCTGGCAGTGCAAAACTCAGAGCGTAATCCACCATGTCATTTGTGGCTACGCTGAAGCCAAGTTTGATATGTGAGACAAATGGACTTCCTGTTAAAGCTGCTGGCAAGCTAACTGGAAACTGTACTGTTTGGGTTTCTTGCAGTGTTCCTACGCTTATCGGCACATTGTACTGCTCTGGAATCTTTTCAATTTTTAATTTGAATTTTATAGATCCGCTCCACAGCGGTAAGGTTTCTCGGATTTGTTCACAGCTTACAAAGATTGGTTCAGAGGTTTCTACCCATTCTCCTAGCTTGAAGCGCATCGGTTGGTTAGGTGGCTTAATCGGTGCCACGCTCACCCAACCTTCACTCGGTACAACCTGAAAACCTTGGTAGTTGTACCCCAGTCTTGCCCGACATTCCGGTGTGGTTAGATAACCTGTAGTTTCTCCCGGCGCCAAACTCCAACAAAAAAAGCCTGCTGATATCCAGGGTTTGAGGTTTGTAGGGGCGATCGCCCGCTCTAGATCTAACGTGTGTGTGAGTTCCATAGGAGTAAGTTTAGTGCTGTGTCGATGTTGACATAAATTTGGAGTTGTGGGCGATCGGGTATGGATTCTAAAACAAAAGCCCCAAGAAATTTAATATCTCTTAGGGCTTTTGTTTGCGTTATCAATGGATTACAAAGAAAAATTACCGACGTAACCTATCATGATCGACTGTTCTTCTTCCTTGCGCAGATTAATATCTGCACAAATTTCAGGCGCAATCTCATTAAGATCGGTAATCTTGGTATGCGATCGAAAGTCGATCGCATACATAAATTCATTGAACACGGGCGTCATTGGCGCGGTAACGCAAACTACCATCTCAGCTTCAGTTGCAAAGCATCTTTGCCAAACATTGTCTATCAACTGGTAATAGGCTTTGGCTGGTGGTATCGGTGCTTTTGATTGCATGATATCTACCTGTAAGTGAATATTGATATTATCATTTATTCACTAATGATGGTCAATAAAAAGCCAAGGCTAAAAGTGTCTTGGCTTTTTATCTTAATTACCTAACATCCAATCAAAAATGTCTTGAAATGTTTCGCCTGCTATTGTCTTTTCGTGAATCGCCTCTGCAAGTTCTGTAGGTAAAAGAGTTGTTTGCTGTAAAAAGAAGGCTCCGTAAAGTTCGTTAATTTCATCGATCGTATAATAGCCTCTCCCTACAAGTGTTTTTAACTTTTGATAAGCTAATCGATTTTCAACACCTTCTGCAATTTGTATCGCAAAAGGTGGCTCCTCTATTAAAGACTCGTTTGTTACAGGCTTGCCAAACCATTTAGATACGACTTCGATAGTTGCCGCAGATAAGCGTATCTTTGTTGCGACTTGTTTCAATTGCATGACGTTTGCTCATGAATGTATCTTGATATTATAGTTTGTTCACTGTTAAAAGACAAAGCAATTCTTCATGTATACCTGCCACTAAACTTTCAAGAGCATATTCGATCGCCCGCAATTACAAACCTTTCCTAAAGGGGTAATATGGTATCAAGTACACACGGCGAGATTGATTCCGAATCGGATATTAAAATTCGTACAAGAAATCTACAAAGAAACCGCAAGCAATTACGAACAGTACAAAATAAGGCCACCAGACATCGTACTCTTTTTTGTACTCAATCAAGCAAATATCATTACAGCCAAAATACTTGGAGAGCGCTAAGTTTGCCCAAATAACAAACAGAATATTGTAGGCGATTAGCGCTGAGAGCCTGTGCGCGACAATAAAATCAGACATACTTTCGTATCTCAAGACTACAATATGAGCCTAACACTGTAGGAGTCGATCGCCCGCAATTCCCCACACCTCTCCTACCTAAAACGGTAGCACGGCATCTAGCGCCCATGAGGGTGCCATTTCCGACAACCACAGTTCTGTTTTACCAATTTGTTCTTCCCACCAGGCGATCGCCTTCTCGCTTTGCTCGATCGCCCACAC
>JACCDZ010818458.1_pt1 | contig 11117 bp, 27 predicted proteins | sample 7449551 | NCBI WGS metagenome assembly JACCDZ01 (sample SAMN15323452, study PRJNA562643) | freshwater metagenome | isolation source: river surface water | place: USA:Blue River Watershed | collected 2017-08-18
AGTTAAACCCCACACCCGCCGTCTTCGGTGAAGCAATCACAAAATCAAGCTTACCTTCCCTAAACTCTGTGTCTACTTGGTTACGTTGAACTGCACTGACCGAGCCATTGATTAAGCCACCTTTGTAGCCCAGCCCTTCCAAGTATTCTTTGATGTGTTCCTGCTCAAACACAAAGGGTGCAAAGATCGCAATCGGATTACCCTCAGCCATGTATTCAGCCAAGAGCTTATCCTTGCCTGTCTCTTTACTCTTGGTCAGATTGAGGTTCTCAAAGTCAACCGGCTTGCCTGAAACATCCCAACCAATTGGTATTTGAATGTTGTGCGGGTGATTGAGGATCTGTCGGCAGCGAAGGGTAGACTGGGCTGGTGCACTGCCCATGTTGATGGATTCTTGCAGCTCAAGAACGCCCATCTCTTCGAATTGCCGGTAAACTTCCTCATGCTTGCCCGACAACTTCACGGTTTGCCGGACAATATATTCCTCAACATCACCATAAACTTGGCGAGCGGTATGGCAGATTGAGTAGCGAGCCAAAAACTGATTTAAAACTTCATGATTGCACCAATAGACTATTGAGCCAAATGTGTCTCTGATTGCATGAGTGCCTTCAAAGAATTGATATGTCTTGTAAAACATCGGCTCAATCACTCGGCAGTAGATGTAGGCCGATGTCAGTTTGCCGTAGGGTGTCGGTGTGGCAGTCAGAAACTTGACTTCGATATCAGGTCTTCTCTGGCAAACAGTGTCAAACTTCTGGCATCGCTTCGAGTTGTAGCCACGGTAGTACATGTGTGGTTCGTCGCAGATTATGGCAAACACATCTGAGCCTTTAAGATCCGGCCAGTAAGCGAGCATATAATCTGCAAAGGCTTCTGCGGTGCAAAGGAAAACCTTGATGCGGTTGTCTTTCAAAATCTCAAGCTTTTTAGGACGTGTGCCTGCCAGCTTAACGACCTCATGCTCTTGCAAGCCAGTCCACATGAGGATCTCTTTGTGGTTCTTGTCGATCAAAGAGGTGGGTTGAATCCAAACTACACGCTTCTTGAGATGCCCAACCACATAGCGAGTGTAAACACAAGCAGGGGCGGTTTTACCCGTCCCTGCTTGGCTGCGGTCAAGCATTCGCGGCGTGTGAATCAGTTTGGCCAAAGACTGCTTCTGATAATCACGCAGCGTCAGGTTCATTTGAATGATACCCGAACACTTGGCTTGCTGGAGAAAAACTCAGGGGGTAAGAATTTCTGGGTCTTCTCTACCGAGATCGTAACGTATTGGCTCGGGTCAATCTTCTGCGCCTCCATCCAAGAAAGTGCGGCGGCAGTATCGCTTACCACTCGGATATTGGCCACGGTGATCTTCATCACGTTGCCTGAGCCGATTACTTGGCCACCATCGTCGGTTGCCAAGTCTTTTGCATAGGCTTTCAAAGCCGCTTCGAGCTTCTCAAGCCTGCGCATCTCTGGGGCGATCTCATCAAGAATCTCTTGACGCATATCAAGGGCTTTTTGAACCACGGTTGAGTCGTGGGCATCGAGTTTTGCAATCAGTTCGGAGTAGTTCATAAGAAATCATCATCCATTTCGGGTGGGGTGAAGTTTAAGGTGGGTGCTGGTTCGGCTAGATCTTGGATCACAGCCTGTGGTTCATCAGCAGGTCTAGTCAAAGCTAATACTTGCTGATTGAAGTCGGGGTCATCGATTATGGCTAGGATTGCAAAGAACTCACCAAGGGTTACTCGGCAGATCTCGTGTTCTTCCAATCGGGGACTGTAGCCGTTCTTCTGGAGAACAGCTTTGATGGAGCTGCTAAGAAACTCAACTCCCTTTTGCTGCAAATATCTTTGCAGCAAAATCTGGAAGTCCTGCTGAGCTTTGGCCTCAGCCTTGCTGAGCGGCGGGATGAATCTCATTTGCTTGGAATCACTTTTTCGATCTGTTTAGCGGTGTTCATCAACAAGGTAGAGATCCAGTTGATGATCCAAGCGAAAATCAAAATGAGGCCAAACAACAAAGCCCAAGGGGTGTACAGAAACAGATTGACTGCCCGACTCTTACTGCGATACCGGAAGATGGCCAAACTAAACCAAAGGCATAGGGCTAGGAGAAGGATCGACTCAAAGGTCGGAATGTACATCAGAGGCATTTACGTCACCGTTGATAATTTGATTGAAAGACCATTGTAATACCAGTTTGGCAAACTCCGGACCACTGTCGAACATGGGAAAGGATAACCGTTGACGTATGCGCCGCTCGAAAAGGGCAGATACATCGACCACAGAGAAGGGTGGCCATTTGGGTGGTTGAATGACCTGCAAGATCGGCTCTTCGGTCTCAGGATCAAAGTAACGAACACCCTGATCACCAATGAACAGTTCCAGTACGCGGCCATTCTGCCAATTTACCAACACCTCGTTGCCCAGCTTGTAACGGTTTTTGTGTGAGCGGCTGCTCGCCTGATGGATCTCAGGCATGATTTCACGCAACATCTTGTGGTAGCCACTAACGAATTTGTCCAAAATTGCACTCCAGATTGATTACTGCAAATGTGTCAGAAATGAAGACCAGCTTACCCATTACCAAGTCGCCCTTGCTTGAACTGGTCTGGTCTTTCGTTGTCCGGTTGATGGTTAAAGGCTTTAATAAACCTTCGTAACCGTAGGTGGTTGACTCAAGCTGATCAAGAACCCGAGGGTCGGCATAGAGCAATTCTACCTTGTTCTTGTCACCGTTTTCGTAAACAACCCCCAGCACATATGATGAGTTTGGTTCATCAATTGTTAATTCCTCGGTCATAAACTGGGCATATGAGGCATAGGGATGCAAGGCTCGATATTGCTGCAATAGCCCAGTAATCCCCCTGGCTCGCCAATACATAAAATCGGCTTTGTCTTTCGGTTTAAGCGGCAGATCAACTGGCCACGATAGACGGCCAGTTGGGGTTAGTGAGTTGATAATATCAGTTACTTGAATCATACAGGTCTCGTAGGTCTTGGGCTGAGATGTCGAACAGTTGGGTGACTCGCCATTCGGCGTTCACATAGTCTGGATCATCAGTGCTTGCCAGATCGGAAAACAAAACATCCAGCGGTGTGATGTCCAGAATATCGAGCGGCATCTTGAAACCCAAGTTTTTAAACTTGTCCAAGATTTGATGGTCGGTCAGGTAGGTTGGAGCGTAGCCACCCTTGAGATCTTCGACGTGGTTCAGCCAATCGGTGATGACGTGGTTTGGCGACTCGCCCTTGAATTTCAGGTCACGCTCTTTGTCTTTCAGCGTGAACAGGCGAGTCGCTTGGTTATAGGTGATGCGGAAGATGGACATGATGTGGTTCCTTCAGTCAGGTGTTTCGGTCGTAGAGTGTGGCCATTTCGGTAGCTCCACTGCCTGAAACACAAGTTTTGGTTTGGCGGATTTTGTGGCATTGTACAGATCGTTGAGCATCAGGTTGATCAACTCAGCGAAGTGGACTGTTTCAATCTGGCGGCTTGAGAAGCGGCAGCGAGTCTTGGCTGCCATAAAGTACAGGTCAAAGCAGTAGTCAAGAACTCCGGTTAATTTCTCTTCATCCTTGGTGATGAGGCAATCAATCTTGAGCTTGCTCAGGTCATGTTTGATGCTGGCCAAGATTAGCTCTTGATTCTTGGCAGCCAGCTCAACTTCGGTTGGGAAGTTGCTCAGATTTTCGATCAGTTGGGCGGTGGTGAGTTTCATGGTGGTTTCCTTTAACGATTGGGAAGGGGTTGTATACAAAACAGACGATGCTCATTCTGAGACCTCAACAAAAATGTAGTAATGGGCATCGTCAACTTCAAACCAATTTAATTGGTACTGGATCGAGTTAAGTGGAAAGCTAGTCACAGGGTTGCCGAGAATCCCGACAATGTATTCAGCCTTTGGAATGTTAAGTTCATCAAGATCAATTCCGTTCTCGCTTAGAATCTCTCTTGCATCACAGTCATAAAGATAGCAAACAATTTTTGACATCACATATTCTCCATATCACGAATCATGTGGTTTGGGACTTCGTGGTGTTCACCCACACTATTGACCATGCTGGTCTGCACCATCATTTGGGTGGAGGGAAAAATCCCGACCAATAGTTCAGCCAGCTTCTCTCGGATCTCTTCTTCCATCTCCCCTGAGTACAGGTGAGTTTCTGGGGCGACGGCCAAAGTGATCCATCGAGACCCGAGCCATGCTGAAACAAGGGCGCTGCTGGTTGTGCTGTAGCCGTTGTGTTGGTGAATTGAGCAGTGCAGGCCAATCGTGCCGCCAAACAGGTGCTCGTTCAGCAGCTTGAGGTGGGGTTTGAAAACGGAAAAGGTTTCAAGTTTCATGTGTCACATCCAGAATTTCACAGAGTTGATTGAACTGATCCATTTGGTTTGGATCAGCATGGCGGAGATTGTCAGTCTCCACCATCAGTTGAGCGAGTTGCTCAAGTGCTACCATTCACCTTTCTCCTGAACGATATAGCCGGAGATCCAAGATTGATTCCGGTTCTTGTCATAAACAACGTGAAGGTTGACCCCGATTTCTCGGAGGATTGCGAAGACTGTGCCGTAACCGTCGTCGGGTAATTCAACCCGCACTGGTTCGGTGTCGGCAGTGGCCAGATGTGCGATCAGTTTGCGAGCCGGATTGTGTTTAGCATCCTGATCAGCAGGAACGTAGATTGTTCGTTTTGTGTCGATATGGAACTCAAAATCGAAGAGGTCATCGCGCTGCAACCATTCGTGTTGGTAGCAGTCGGTTGCCCAGAGGCTCAATAGGGTTGGCTTTAGATCCATGCCGGAACCGCTGGTTATATAACGCTTGCCAGTATTGTGGTCGGTCAAGGTGCAGCAGGGTGTGCCTTTGCAAGTCGAGTTTTTGAAGGAAAGCAGGAATAGATTCATAAATTCACCAATGGAATGGACTGAAGGGTTTTGCGGTACTGCCGACCGTGGCCGATGTAAGCGATCACTGGGGCATTCTTGCTCCAGCATGCTCGGCAGTTCTGACACATACCCTGCTGTTCAGGGGCAGGGCAAACGAATACGCCGTTTCGGGCATATTCTTTGTTTGGGATGATGGTTGATGTGGTTGGCCAATCGTGTTGCACCAATTCACCAGTGATGCTATCAGAGGAGAGCCGGATAACTACGTTGGGCAATTGTTGCATTCGTGTAAGAATGGGCAAAAACGCTGGGTCTTTGTGCATGCGGGTGGGCATCCAATGCTTGGTCTTTGGGGTAGCTTCCATGATCTGAAAGATCTTGACAGCCAAAGTGTGTGAATACAGATCACCGCTATCAAACCAGCGGAAATGAGACAGGCCATATAGTTTGGCCACCATCATTTCAACCCAGTTCTCTTCCTGCCACTCCAGAGCGTTGTCAGCCCGCAACTTCTTTACATTGTTAAATCGGTAGTTGCCGTCCATTGCATAACAGGTGCGGCAAGCATCCACAAGCTGACCCATGCGGTCAAAGGCTTGTGGGCAATGTTCAATGGCCTGCAAGCTCCATGAGTGGCAGGCCATTTTTGAGGTTTTGCTGATGGGCATTATAACTCCTCAATGGTCTCATCCAGTTCCAGTTGGGATTTGATGAAGTGGAAGTCCACGCCATACAGACCGTAATCGTTGCAGTCCCAGCTTACTCGCTCAAGCTCGGTGAGGATTTGGCTGGGATACTTCTGCTTCAGTCGTTGAAGAATGGCAGCCTCAACCTCCTCCCGCGTCAGTTCGACGGAGAGGATCATTTCGTTGTTACGGGTTACTTTCATAGCTCGACCTCTTCCTCAGTAAGAGTCTCCAGAGGACACTCAACCTCAATCACGACTTCTTCTAAACCCAGATTGAAATTTGCATATGCTGCAATTTCATACTCGTTAAAGTGGTCTTGGATGGCTCGGATTAGGAGGGTCTCAGCCTCACAACCAGTGAGTTTGATCTCAACAATCCTGTTACCTTTTCTGGTGACTTTCATAGCTCGACCTGCCTTGTTACTCGCTTAATTTCATTGCAGCGGTATTTGAAAGTGAGGGACAGATCAGCATGACTTACTGTAGCCCCGCACTCGTTGCAGTCAGGTTCGTTCCAAGTTGCCATGTCAGGTTTGAAGTCTGGGTATTTATCCTCCAAAATTCGTAACAGGGCAACTCGAATGTCATTTGGACTGACCTCGATCTCAATAACGTGTCCGCTCTCTTCGGTTACTTTCATAACTAGATCTCCACATTCTCGTGAGTGATTTTAGGCTCGGCCTCTTGAAAGTATAGGCTTGCACCTATTGCCAAGGTTGAGCCTGTGAGGACTGGCATGTCGTCATCAAAGTGCTGCTCAACCGCCTGATAAACTAACTGCTCAAGCTCTTTCTCACTGAGATTGATCTCAATGATCTTGCCGTCCTTTCTGGTTACTTTCATACCAACACCTCGCTGTAGCTGATTTTAGGTTCAAAAGATTCAAAGTAAACATGAACCGCATCTTGCTCTAGGCTTGTCCCCTTAAACTCAGGAAGATCGCAGCCCAACTTGGTTGAGATCGCCTCAAGCAAAAGTTTTTCAGCCTCTGCCACCGACATCTCAACCCGAATGATTGAATCATCTTGCTTAACTACTTTCATACCTTCTCTCCCAAAGGGTAATCCTTGATGAGCTGAGTCAATTGACCCATGTACTTCTGCTCTTGCATCGAGATCACAGCCAGATCGCGCCAATAACTGGTGCGAGTTTTTTGGTAATCCTCCAGAGATTCGAGCAGATCGGGTCGGTTATCGCAGATCCACTTTGTAAAAATGGCTCGCACATTTTCATCAGTCTGCCATGCTGGATGTTCATGTAGAACAGTTTGGCCATCAATCAACAATACGCCAGAGGCGTATTGTTTGTGATTGCGAATGTACATTTCGATGCGCTTGGTCATGATGTTACCTCGGTGATTTGGATGATGTCGCAAGGGGTGTTGCCTTGCTCTGGGTGATATAAACCATTAGTTTCATACAGCCTGCATCTTTTTAACAAGCGATAAGGGTTAATCCGGCCTTTCCAGTTGGGGTCTAGCTGGTCTTCAACCCTGCCGCCTGAACGGAAGCAGAAAATATAAGTCTTGCCGACTTCAAGTTTGGCCAGATTGATGTCGGGTGCTTGCTGAATTACACGGCTCATCAACCTTCTCCCTCTTCCTTGAAAACTCTCAAAGACTTAAATCCTAATTGCTGAGCTATCTCAAGCTCAAGTTTGCGGATCTCGGTAATACCAAGTGCTTCGCCGCGCCAAATCCATTTGTTGTCCACGTCCACGTTGACTGAATAATAGCCATTGTTCTCATGGCCAGCCCAATATTTTTCCTCACGCTGGGCGGGGGGGAAACGGTCGGTATAAAACGAGTCATCATTGAAGACGATCTCGACAATCAAGTCCGGCTTAGATTGGGCGTTTGCCCAATCTCTCATGTCGTGGTGTAGGCCGTCGATGGGATAGCCATTGTTTTTGTACTGAGGCTTTTTCATCACACTCTCCAGATTGCTGTGTTGTGAAGTCGCCCATTTTTAAGGAGGTGAGCGTATTCCTTCTTGAAATAGGCAGTCGCCTTTGCCTTGGAGGTAGCAGAAACATCAACATATTGGGCAAAAGCGACTACAAAACGATATGTCTTAAGCATGAGATTTAGTCCGAGGATGAGGATGAGGAAGATGAGCTATAGCTTGAGCTGCCTGAGTCAGAGGAAGAACAGCTTTCGTAACTTGAGCTGCCTGAGTCAGAGGAAGAACAGCTTCCGTAACTTGAGGAGCTTGAGCTGCCGTAATCGTGATTTGAGTTACCCCCTGAAATTCTCTCATTTCGACGAGACCTTCTGGTCGATGCTTGGTTTTGGTTCTCAATCCGACTCGCTTGTAGCATCTGAGCTTCTTGATCCCGCCGATTTTGCTCAGCAGCTCGACGAGAGTCTTCCTGCCCCTTTTGGTAAGCAGCCTCACGGTTAGCTGCTGCCTTAGCTTCGAGATCCAAACTGTTCTTGTGAGGCCGAATAAATACTACAGACTCACGCTTGGGTTTGAACAACCGCCAAACGAACAGTGCCATTGCGAATGCAGCCACGATAATGGCCAGACAAATCAAGAAAGTTTGCATGTGTTACTCCGAAGTGATGATGTTGCCCAGAATCTGGGACTTCTTGAAGCGGTAAGTCTTTCCGGTCAAGGTAGACTTGGCCGAGATGCTGTAGGCCGAGCCTTTGATACCTAAGTTTGGGTTAATGATCTCGTAGTCCTCAGCACCGAAGCGGAAGAATGCACCCGCTTCAATTTTCGGTGGGTTCAACTCTATCTCAACCCAAGCTTTGGCCGACTCGTCTGGGTCGGTGACTGCTTTGAGAAAGGTTTTAGGACAGCCAGAATAATTCGGAGCAGCCGAAATGCCCATGTCTTTGTAACCCCACTCACCCTCCATGTTTTGCAACAGATTACACCAGATGGTTACAAAAGGTTCAAACAAGTCATTCTCAGGTCTTGGGTTGATCTGAACCAATTGCCAGACCACGTTACCTCGCGTACTCTGTTTAAGAATTTTGTGTGGAAAACAATCCTTGGTACAACCCAAGTGATCTACCACCGCTTCTTTACTGCTCCAGCCGAATGTCCAGCCCATGATACTGCTCCAAATACTTGACGAGTTGTGAGGGGTTTAACTTCAACCCGCCGATGTTGAAAATTGGCACTGCGCCAGTGTAGTGCCAAATTTTTCCGAGGTCTGATTGACTGATGTTTTCAATCAATCCAAGTTTTTCCAGTTGATTACCCCAGCGTTGCACCGTCCTGACTGAGTAGCCAGTGTGAAGTGCAATGGCAGGGCTTGAAGTATTCCCTAGTTCAATCAGCGACTTTAGGATCGTCGAGGCAGCTGTAAAGGCTGCTTTCGAGTTTTTCGTAGAGATCTTCATAACAATCCATCTCCCACCGTTCGCCCAAAACTTCTTCCAAATACAAGCCCATCAGGATCTGGGTTTGACAGTAGTCCCATTCGAGAACAGGTTCGACCCAAGATGAGACTTGGTAGAAAGGGATGAAACCACTGCGTGGTGCAAGGGCATCGTGAAAGGCATCGGCCAGCTTTTTGACATCTGTGTTTTTGTAAATCTGCTCAAGATCGGAAGCGGCCATATAAGCAAAAAGCCGGTCTGACTCAAAATTGTACCATTTGGGTGAAGTGAACTTCTCCATGCGGAAGGGCAATTCCGTCTTCTGGCTAATCCACTCGACGATGGCCAGACAGATAATGTGCCGGAATTTTGGGTAGTTGATTAGGTCATAGTCAACGTCACCATCTTCGATTGCCCGATTGTCAATTTCATCCCAGATGGACTGGTAGAAACCTTGGAACGGGATCTCGACGACATGCAAAGGTTTGTGGATGCCATGACGCATTACTGAGTGGGGGATGTTCCACTTGAATGCGTCGGACTTGGTGCTGTCTGCGAAATACTGGGTTAATGAGGTCATGATTGATGCTCCTGAATGTTTAACACTTTGCAAACTGCGGAAACAGCGGGTTCGATTAAGACCCACTCTGGGACAAGGGATTTAGCCTCATGTAATACGCCGTGATACTCCTTAACTTTTGTGTCTAAGCAGTTCTCATACAGGGTATCCACAAACAGCAGATACTCAGACAATTCGACTTCTGGGTCTGGATTGCAAACTTCTATTTCATTGCGGGGGCTAATGTGGGTCATGATAAAAGCTCCTGAAAAGACGGAAGGTTAATACAAACGCGCCTGAGATAGATCACCGTGTAGATGCACCATGATGTCTTCCTGCAAATCCAAGGTGCGCCAAGTTTTTGGAATTTCCAATCGTTCCAGTTCCTTGTCGTACTCGTAATCGTACTCTGTCCCATTGCCCTCGGCAGTATCCCGAGTGTTCTCGAACAAGGTGTCAATTAGGCAGAGGTAGTCAGATAGACGCACCTTTTTTGGCAGACTCACCAGAGCGATATTGTTACGGGGGGTGTAAGCCGCAAACTCAATGGTTTCCTCAGCCCAGCGCAACCAGTTGGGGAGACACATGAAGGATCGGGAATCCAGCAGGGTTTTCTCAGGGAAATTGATCACCTGATCAATCATGTGGTCAAGCAGGGCAATGCGTTTTGGATTCTCCCACATTGTCTCGTTCACTGAGTCAGCGTGGTACTCATCGCACCCACCCACTGGGTACAGTCGTGATTTATCACGGTCGATCCAATAAGAGGAGAGGCTGTTGATCACGCTGATCGTCCCTTGTATTGGTAGCATACGGGAGCGGATGACCTCGCAAATCCCGTGGTCTTTTGGTGCATCGTCGAGGTTATTGCGCAACTTGATCAGCTCAAGCTCAAGGATTTTAAGACGGTTCATGATCAACTCTCCAAATCGAGTAGGTTATGGGGCAACAGGGCGATGAAGGCGAGGTCAGTTCCCCAGAGTTCCATCAAAACTGAGGCACTCGGGGCATAAACAACCGCCCACATCCCCAAGTGGTAGACAATAAAGCGAGGCAGATCAAACTGATATTCCCAGCCGAGGAAGCGATAAGCCCCTCGGATCAGCAGGTTGTTATATCCGAGAGAACCATAGTTGTACTGGTTGATGAACCAGAGTTGATCAAACCGCTCAGGTGGGAGCTTGTCAGACTCCCTCGCTCCACCAGTAAAGTTGATCGTTCGCAGAAGAGTGGTCATGATTTAAACTCCATTGATTGCGCGGTTAATGTACTCTTCAATAAAGAAATGGTTAGATGAGAGCTGACCTCTAAAATAAGCCCCCCTTAATTTCCAACCCATTGACTTCATGATCTGGCAAATTTCATCGTAGTTCAGGAAGCCCAAACTACAGTCATCAAGATGGATCTCACCGCGTCGATTACCATTTTTATCATATGGCAACTGGTTTATATCGGCATCGGCAATCGTCTTGATGCACGGCAGATTATAAATCCGGTGGGGTGCAACCTCGGAACCATCTCGGGTAATGTAAGCCCAGTCCGATAGGCCATTGTAGTCACCCACATAATTCTGGCTACCGACGTAGGTTTGGAAGATGTAGGGGTGAGTCGGTGAGGCGTTAGCCAGATTTTCTAGGTGTTTGGCCAAA
>JACCDZ010159484.1_pt1 | contig 11114 bp, 8 predicted proteins | sample 7449551 | NCBI WGS metagenome assembly JACCDZ01 (sample SAMN15323452, study PRJNA562643) | freshwater metagenome | isolation source: river surface water | place: USA:Blue River Watershed | collected 2017-08-18
ACCACTGCCAGATCGTCGAGGGCGATGTCGCCATGAAGCTGCGCGAATGGCTGCCCACAGGCCGCGTGGGGCATGTGCAGATTGCAGGCATCCCCGATCGGCACGAACCCCACGAGGGCGAGCTGGCCTACGACTACCTGTTTGACCTCATCGATGAGATCAGTGCCCAGCAACAGTGGACGGGCTGGTTGGGTTGCGAGTACCGCCCGCGAGGTGGCGCACAACCAGGTTCCACCAGCCAAGGCCTCAAGGCTTGGGCGCCGTGGTTGAGGCGGTGAACGCCCAGCTCACTGGGCGTATATCTTTCACAGGTTTGGATTGCAATCACGACACGGTTTCAAAGAATTCCTCCATTTGGCGCAAATTGCGGAATTCAGTAAGACTCGAATTCAAGAGTTCAGCCGCTTTGGACTCGCCGATGTAGTTTTCGGCGAGGGCATGAAAAATGAGTTGTTGAAAGTGATGTGATTTTTCAGATGAATAAATGGGTCCAGGCTCTTTCAAATGCCAGCCTTTTGACTTGAAACGATCAATGTATGTTTGCCGATACGCTGGGCTGACGATACCCAGATCACGTGCGCGGTAAAGAATGCCACTCATGGACAACCCATACTCTGCTTTGAGCAAGGCCAACTCTTGAAGCTCAATGGCGTTACGGTGTTTGCCCAGCTCTCGAAATACAGCACTGCGAGGAAACAAGAATGCACCTGCAAAGCGGTTGCACACCAGCTCCGCATCCAACTTGGTAGCGATGCGCTTGGCCAGCAGCAAGTGCCCCAGCTCATGCGCCAACGTGAAGCGCTGGCGGTCACCCAGCCAGTGCCGCCCCACCACAATCACGGGCAGGTCACCAGCGCGTGCGGCTAGACCATCGAAATGTTTGTCGCCATCGTCTTCGGTCATGAAGACGCGAACGCCTTGGGTTTCTAGAACGTCAATCAAGCCAGGAATGGGATTCATGCCCAACTGCCATGCCTCACGAACCAGCTCTGCCGCAATTTCGGTGTCGGCCATGGTCTTGTGTTTGGCGATCACGAGGCCGATGAAATGGCCAATGCTGTGGTTGATTTTTCTGAGTACAAAGCTCAAGGCAAAACGCCGATGCATTTTGGTCGTGCCCTTGGAAGGCTATTGGACACGGTGTACCAGACAGCTGGCATGAACAAGCAGTGAAAGCGGCGTGGGAAAAAATTAAGGCCAGCGGGAATGTTCACATTCAGCGCTGGCCTTGAGGTGTTTGGAACGACTAGGCTGGTTAGAGCCGGATCGCCACGAGACGAACACGATAGTCGCGTGGAAGATCTTAACAAAAACTCGAATCAGTCGAGCCACCCCTAAATCTGAGGAACGCAATGTACGGCGCGCTGGCGTTGCGGCTGCGCCTCACAACGCCTTAGACACCCCGCGCCAATGCAGGCTCGCCAGGGCCAAGCCCACCACAGACAAGGGCAACAGTGAGCCCATGTTGAGCCAGTCCCAGCCTTCGGTGGTCACCAGCGCACCCGAGGCAAACGAGGTGAAGGCCATGGTGGCAAAGACGCAGAAATTGAGCGCACCCTGGGCGCGGTCTTTTTCCTCGGGGCGATAGGCCTGGGTGGACAAGGTGGTGCTGGCGGTGAAGAGGAAGTTCCAGCCCACGCCCAGCACCAGCATGGACCACAGGAACTGGCTCACCTCCTGGCCGCTGAGCGCAATGACCACGCACAGGGCGTTGAGCACCAACCCGGCATAGAGCACCTTCATGGCGCCAAAGCGCTGGATGAGCGAGCCCGTGAAAAAGCCCGGTGCAAACATGCCAATCACATGCCACTGCAATACGGTGGCCGTCACATCAAAGCCATAACCGCAGGTTTGCATGGCCAAGGGGGTTGCGGCCATGAGCAAATTCATCACGCCATAGCTCACCGCAGCGCTCAGAGCGGCCACGGCAAACGCCGGCTGGCGAAACAGCTCGCCCACGGACCGTTGCGGCGCGGCGTGCCCCGCCGCCGCCTTGGGCGCGGGTTGGCCAAAGTCGATGAAGTGCATCACGCCCATGGCCACCACGGCCAGCACGCCCAGCATCACATAGGGGCCTGCAAAGTGAAGCCCAAACCAGTCCTTGGTTTGCGTGGCCAGATAAGGACCCGCCACGGCTCCCAACAAGCCGCCGGCCAGGACCAGCGAAATCGCTTTCTCCTTGAAGCCATCGGCTGCCAGCTCGGCAGCGGCAAAGCGATAGAGCTGGCCATTGGCGTTGTAGTAGCCCGCCACCAGCGTGGTGACCACCAGCAGCACAAACGAATGCAGCAGCACCGCCACCACGCCCAGCAGTGCTGAGATCAGGGACACCAACAAACCGATTTGGAAGGCGCGCTGCCGCCCCCAGCGCTGTTGGGACTTGGCCACCAAGCCGGTGCTCATGGCGCCGCCCACCACATAGCCCATCACGGGCAGTGTGGCCATCCAGCCATAGGGCGCCAATTCAAGCCCCACCAAGCCGTTGATGCCAATGAAGGTCACGTTGTTGGTGAGGAAAAAGCCCTGTGCAAGGGCGAGCAGCCAGAGGTTTTTATTCATCAGTCCATTGTGATGGATAAAACCCTCAGGCCAGGGCTTGCCCTGTCACCAGCGCCGCCAAGGCGGCGGTCTCCACCCGCAAGATGCGCTCGCCCAGGTAGACGGGCGTCGCCCCATGCGCCTGGGCCAAGGCTTCTTCCTCGGCGCTAAAGCCGCCTTCTGGGCCAATGAGCCAGCACAAAGCCTGCGCTTTCCCCCAGGGGGCGGCGCTTGCCGCCTGGGCTTGGGGCGCGAGGCTGAGCAAACCCAGCCAGGCGCCACCTTGCCGTGTTGGCCATTGCGCCAGCCACTGCGTGAGGTTCACGGGCGCATCGATCAAGGGCAGGCGGTTGCGGCCGCACTGGGCGCAGGCATGGGCAGCAATGCCTTGCCAGTGGGCCACGCGGCGCTGGGCGCGTTCGCCGTCTAGCCGCAGCACGGAGCGGCTGCTCATCAGGGGCGTGATGCGCGAGACGCCCAATTCGGTGGCTTTTTCCACCAGCCAGTCCATGCGGTCGTTGGCGGGCATGCACACGGCCAGGTGCATGGGTCGCTGGGTTTCGCGTTCTTCGTCGCGGTGGCCCGTCACGGTCACCTGGATCTGCTGGCGCGACATGCTCACGATGCGCGCCTGATGCACGCCGCCTTGGCCTGTGAACAGGTCGACCTCGTCACCAGGCTGAAGGCGCAAGACCTGCATGTGGCGCACCGTGGCCGCAGGCAGGTCCACCACCTGCCCCAGGGGCAACGCACACGGCGCGTGGAATCGGCTCATGGCGGTGTCATGCCTCAGCCACGCCCCATGACCAGGGTCTCTTGCGGGGCAATGCCTTCGATGCGGTCGATCGCGCGCAGCAAGGGCGTGAGCGCCCGGTAGCGCGAGGCGGTGCTGCGGATGTAGGCCATGAAACGTGGTGCATCGGCCAGGTATTTGTCTTTGCCATCGCGCAAAGTGAGCCGCGCAAAAATCCCCGCAACCTTGAGGTGGCGCTGCAAGCCCATCCATTCGATGGCTTCGTAAAAAGCGCCAAAGTCCTCGCTCCAGCCGTTGGCATCGATGAGGCCGCTGGGGCGCAAGCGCTCCCAATGGCGGATGGTCACGTCCATGACGACTTCCTCGTCCCAGCTGATGAAGGCGTCCCGCATGAGGCTGGCCAAGTCGTAGGTGACGGGTCCGAGCACCGCATCCTGAAAGTCCAGCACGCCCATGCGGGGGTCATCCTCTGCGATGGGCAGCATGAGGTTGCGCGGCATGAAGTCGCGGTGCACCGGCACCACGGGCGCTTGCAGGTTGTGCCGCACGATGAGGTCGAACCAGCCCTGCCATTGAGCACGCTCGGTGTCGCTCAAGGTCAAGCCTTTGTGGCGGGCGATGTACCAGTCGGGAAAGAGGCTCAACTCGCGCAGCAGCAGCGCTTGGTCGTACGCGGGCAAGGCGTCGCCCACCGGATGGGTTTGCCATTGAAGCAGGGCGTGCAGTGCCGATTGCCACAGCGGCAGGTGGTGGCTCGCAGGCTCGGTGTTGAGTGCATGCATGAGCGGGTGAACACCCAAATCCGACAGCAGCATGAAGCCGTGGGTTTGGTCCCACGACAGGATCTGAGGCACGCGCAAGCCAGCTGCGGCCATGAGGCCTGCCACCTTGACAAAGGCGGGGTTGTTCTCAAGCGCAGGCGGCGCATCCATGATGATGTAGCGGCCGCTGGGCGAGGCGCTGGCGCGCACTTGCAGATAACGGCGAAAACTTGCATCGGCTGAGGCCGCAGCCAAAGAGGCCACGTCAAGGCCATGGTCTTGGGCCAAGCCGCAAAGCCATTCGTGGCAAGCCTGCTCGCGCAAGGGGTCGGTCCAGTTCACGCTCATGAATCAAATGGGCTCAGTGATAATGCGCACATTATCGGATGAGCCCCTGGCTGATCCCAACTTTGGCCCTTGTTGATCCGTGATGCCCTTTCGACTCCATCCGCTCCCGCTTGTTTTGGCCTGTGCGCTGGGTGGGATGCTTGCCTCTGGCGCAGCCTGGTCCCAGACCAGCGACTTTCAATCTGCCACCCAGTTGCCCGAGCGCATGGATTCGCAAAGCCGCCGCGAATCGCCTTTTTTCATCAAAGCCGACAAGACCACCGGTCAGCCCGACCTCAACACCGTGCTCGAGGGCAATGTGGAGCTGCGCCGGGCGGAGACCTACATTCGTGCCGACCGCGTGGAATACGACATGCCCACCGACACGGTCAAGGCACAAGGCAAGGTGCGCATCAACCGGGCAGGCAATGTGTTCGAAGGGCCTTCGCTCACCCTCAAGGTCGATGCGTTTGAAGGTGCCCTAGAGGATCCGGTTTTTTCCTTCCTCAAAAACAAATCCAGGGGCTATGCCAAGCGCATCGTGTTTGAAGGCCCCAACCGCGTTGTCACCCAGGACGCGGTGTTCTCCAGCTGTCAAACCACGCAAGGCCTGGTCTGGATGCCCGACTGGTTCCTCAAGGCCCATCGCATCATCCTCGACGAAGCCAATGACGAAGGCCGCATCGAAAGCGGCGCCATCTGGTTCAAGAACGTCCCCATCTTTCCTGTGCCCTCGTTTGGCTTTCCGCTCACCAACAAGCGTCGCTCGGGGTTTTTGCCTCCCAGCCTGGTGGTGGACAACCAAAGCGGGGTGACGGTCGCCGCCCCGTATTACTGGAACATCGCCCCCAACCGCGACCTCATCATCACCCCTGAATACGCATCCAAGCGTGGCAGTCGCTTGCTGCTCGATGCGCGCGATCTCGAATCTGTGGCGCCGCCCACCCATGGCAATGCGCACCTCGAGCTCATGCCCAACGATCAGATCCGCCAGCGGGACCGTTGGGCCTTGTCGGCCAACCAGGTGGTCACCACGCCGGTGCTGGGGCTGATGACCGCGTTCACCCTTTCCGCCAACCGCGTGAGCGATGACAACTACTGGCGCGATTTCACAGGCGCCCCTGGCGCTTTGTCGCAGCGCCTCTTGCCCACCACGGCCAGCATGAGCACAGGCCTTCCCGTGGCCTACGGCACCTCCAGCCTGTCGCTTCGAACCTTCAACTGGCAGGTGTTGCAAGACATGAACGACACAGGCGGCTACATCACCCCGCCCTACGACCTCTTGCCTCAGCTCACCTTGGCCCATCAGGTGCTCAACGTGGGCGGCTTTGATGTGCAGACCCAGGTGCAAGCCACCAAGTTCCAGGCTTCTCGCTGGTACGACTGCTCGCAAAACACGGTGAACTGCCAGCCCAATGCCTCCCGCAGCCTCTTTCGCGGGCAGATCTCGCGGCCTTGGGTGAAACCCTTTGGCTACATCAATCCTCAGGTGCAATTGCAGGCACGCCACTACAGCTTTGACCGCTCGGGCTTGGGCATTCCGGCGGGCTCCTCGTACAGCAATCTGGACACGGCATCGGTCACCGTGCCCACCTTTGTGCTCGACAGCGGCCTCTTTTTTGATCGGCAAATGCGCCTGGGCAATCAAAACCTGCTCCAGACCCTGGAGCCCCGGCTTTATTTTGTGAACACGCCTTATCGTCAGCAAACCCAGCTGCCGTTGTATGACACGGGTTTGTCGGACTTCAACTTTGCCAGCGTGTTCTCCAGCAACGTCTACTCTGGCGAAGACCGCATCGCAGACAACCGCATGGTCACCATGGGTGTGTCGTCTCGCTTCATCGACCCTGACACAGGGGTCCAGTTGCTCAAGCTGGCCTTTGCTCAGCGTTACCGCTTTGCCAACCAGCGCATGACCTTGCTGTCGACCGATACGCCAACCGACGAGCGTTTGAGCGACATGATCCTCGGGGCAAGCGCCGCATTGAAGAACAACATCGACCTGGACGCCATCAGCCAATACAGTCCCAAGGAAAACCGCAGCTTGCGTTCGGCGATTGGCTTGCGTTATCAACCGGGTTGGTACAAGGTCATCAATGCCAGTTACAGTCAGCAGCGAACCACCAGCACGCCCAGTGAACTCTTCAATGGATCCTGGCAATGGCCGCTTCGGACCTCTTCGGTCACCAGCGATGGGGCCAGTGAAGGAGCCTGGTATTCAGTGGGTCGGATGAACTACAGCTCAACCGATCGCCGGGTGGTCAATGCCTTGTTTGGATTCGAATATGACGCAGGATGTTGGGTGGGCCGCGTGGTGCTGGATCGACAGCAAACGGCACTCAACCAGTTCAACCAGCGTTTGATGTTCGAGTTGGAACTGTCAGGGTTTTCTCGGGTCGGCATCAGCCCCTTGGGTGCGTTGAAGACCCAGATTCCCAACTATCAACCTTTGCGCGGAGGAGACCCAGTGCCTCCGAGCCGCTTTGAACGCTACGAGTAACCCATGAACATGGCTTGGTTCAAGTCGAATCTGTGGATGGCAATGATGCTCATGGGCTTAGGCCTGTTGAGCCCACACGCCCATGCGCAAAACGCACCAGCGGCGGCGGCACGAGGCGACTACATCGTTGCGGTGGTCAACGAACGCCCCATCACCAACCAGGAGGTCCGCTTGCACAAACGCCTGCGCGCTTTCCTGGGTCAGGACACATCAGCCAGTGACATGGACGTGGTCAACCGCTTGATCGACTCCCAACTGGTGGTGATGGAAGCCGAACGCTTGGGCATCAAGGTCACGGAGCTGCAAATCGAACGCGAGCTGTCAGACCTGGCCAAGGCCAATCAGTTGTCGGTGGAGCAACTGCGTTCGCGCTTTGAGGGGGTTGGCATCCCGTGGAGCTTCATCGAACAGTTCATCTCCGAGCAGTTGCTCTTTCAGCGGGTGCGTGTAGACCGCGTGATCCGCCCCATCAAGCTCTCCCCCGCCGAGGTCCAGCAAGTCATGGACAAGGCCTTGGCCAGCATGCGAACCCGGCAGGTGAGTTTGTCGCAGATCCTGGTGCCAGTGCCTGAAGGCGCAAGCACCGAGACCGAGCAAAGCCTCAAGCTCAAGGCCGAACAATTGCGCCAGGCTGTGATCAAAGGCAAGCCCTTTGCCGATGCGGCCAACGAGGTGGCCACCTCCAAGGAGTCCGCCAATGGCGGTGATCTGGGTCAGCGCGAGATCGAGCGTTGGCCCGATTTGTTTGTGCAGGCCATCAAGGGCTTGAAAGAGGGCGAGTTGTCGTCTGTCATCCGCAGTGGTGCGGGCTGGCATGTGCTGCGACTCAATGCCGACAAGATCAACAGTGCCTTGCCGACTTATCCCCAGACCCTCGCCCGCCACATCCTGCATCGCGCCAGCACACCGCAGGACTATGCCGCCGGGCGCGACAAGCTCATGCAACTGCGCGAGCGCATCGTGCGCGGCGAGATCGACTTTGCCGAGGCGGCGAAAAGATATTCCGAGGACGCCTCTTCGTTCTCGGGCGGGACTTTGGGCTGGGCCGCGCCTGGCAACTTTGTGCCCGAGTTCGAGGCGGCCATGAACGAGCTCCAACCCGGTCAGGTGTCCCCGCCCGTGGCCACTGAGTTTGGCGTTCACCTCATCGAGGTGCTTCAGCGCCGCATGGTGGAGATGACGCGCGACCAGATCAAGCAGCAAGTCGAAAACCAGCTGCGCGAACAAAAGGCCGGCAAGGCCACCGAAGACTGGTTGCTCAATTTGCGCGGGCGCGCTTTCATTGAAATGCGCGAACCGCCGCAATGAACGCCTCTGGGCACATTGCCCGCAAGCGCTTTGGCCAGCACTTCCTCACCGATGTGGGCGTGATCGATGCCCTGGTGCGTGGCATTGATCCACAGCCCGACGACGCCATGGTTGAAATTGGTCCGGGCCTGTCGGCCTTGACCCAGCCCCTGCTTGAGCGTTTGCAACACCTGCATGTGATCGAAATCGATCGCGATCTGGCCGCACGCCTGCGACGCATGGCGCGCATCACCGTGCATGACGCCGATGTGCTGACGGTGGACATCACGCAGCTCGCGCGCAGCCTGAACCTGGCCTCGCTGCGCGTGGTGGGCAACCTGCCCTACAACATCTCCACCCCCATCCTGTTTCATTTGCTCGATCATGTGGACGTGGTGCGCGATCAGCACTTCATGTTGCAAAAGGAGGTGGTGGACCGCATGGTGGCCCAACCCTCGACGGCAGCCTATGGCCGCTTGAGCGTGATGCTGCAATGGCGCTATGAAATGGACAGCATCCTGGATGTGCCCCCCGAGGCCTTTGATCCGCCACCCAAGGTCGACAGCGCCGTGGTGCGCATGCGGCCATGGGCAACGCCAGTGGCCGTGCCCCTGGCGCACTTGAGTGAGTTGGTGAAGGTGGCGTTCTCTCAGCGGCGCAAGCTCTTGCGCCACACCCTGGGGCGGTGGCTGGAGCAACGTGGTTTTGCCGGCGACTTTGATGTGCAGCGGCGCGCCGAGGAAGTCCCGGTGGCGCAATACCTCGCGCTGGCCATCCAGACGCAAAACAAAGCCCAAGCCTGATGGGCGTGCCTCGCGCCGCAGGGCGCGAAGCACAGGTGCGCGGACCGGTCAGGCGTCCAGGCGCTGTGCCAAAGCAGACTTGGCCTGGGTGAGTTCGGCAGGCAGGTGATAGGCCAGTTGGGTGAACAGCTCGTCATGGAGCTTCAACTCGGCCTGCCACGCAGCCTTGTCGATGTGGGTGACCTTGGCAAACAACTCGGCGCTGAAGCTCAAGCCCGTCCAGTTCAATTCGGCATAGGCGGGGCTCACGCCAAACACATTGTCCTGGCCCTTGGCTTTGCCTTCGATGCGGTCAATGATCCACTTGAGCACGCGCATGTTCTCGCCATAGCCCGGCCAAATGAACTTGCCGTCATCGCCTTTGAGGAACCAGTTGGTGGTGTAGATCTTGGGCAAGGTCGCGCCACTGCTTTGCAGCTTCTGGCCAAGCTCGAGCCAGTGCTGGAAGTAGTCGCTCATGTTGTAGCCCATGAAGGGCAGCATCGCGAAGGGGTCACGGCGCACCACACCTTGTTGGCCAGCGGCGGCGGCAGTGGTTTCAGAGCCCATGGTGGCGGCCATGTAAACCCCTTCGGTCCAGTTGCGTGCTTCGGTCACCAGGGGCACGGTGGTGGAGCGACGACCCCCAAAAATGAAGGCATCAATGGCCACGCCATTGGCATCGTCCCATTGCTGGTCGAGTGCGGGGTTGTTGGTGGCCGCCACAGTGAAGCGGGCGTTGGGGTGGGCTGCCTTGGCGCCGGTTTCCTTGGCCTTGGCGGGGGTCCAGTCTTTGCCCTGCCAGTCGATCAGGTGATCGGGCATGACGCCGGTGTCTTTTTCCATGCCTTCCCACCACACGTCGCCATCGTCGGTCAACGCCACGTTGGTGAAGATGACGTCCTTGTCCAGACTGGCCATGCAGTTGGGGTTGGTGTGGTGGTTGGTGCCGGGTGCCACGCCAAAGTAGCCGGCCTCGGGGTTGATGGCATAGAGCTTGCCGTCGGCATGGGGTTTGATCCAGGCAATGTCGTCACCGATGGTGGTGACCTTCCAGCCCTCAAAGCCTTTGGGCGGCACCAGCATGGAGAAATTGGTTTTGCCACAGGCGCTGGGGAATGCTGCAGCGATGTGGTACTTCTTGCCCTCGGGGCTGGTCACGCCCAGGATGAGCATGTGCTCAGCCAGCCAACCCTGGTCACGGCCCATGTTGGAGGCGATGCGAAGGGCAAAACATTTTTTGCCCAGCAAGGCATTGCCACCATAGCCTGACCCATAGGACCAGATTTCACGGGTTTCGGGGTAGTGCACGATGTATTTGGTGGGGTTGCAAGGCCAGGCCACATCTTTTTGGCCGGCTTGCAAGGGCGCGCCCACGGTGTGCACACAGGGCACGAACGCGCCCTCGGTGCCGAGCACGTCGTACACGGCTTTGCCCATGCGCGTCATGATGCGCATGTTGACGGCCACATAAGGGCTGTCAGAGAGCTCGACGCCAATGTGGGCGATGTGCGAGCCCAGCGGCCCCATGCTGAAGGGCACCACATACAGTGTGCGACCAGCCATGCAGCCGTCAAACAGGGGTTGCAGCGTGGCGCGCATCTGGGCGGGATCCATCCAGTTGTTGGTGGGGCCGGCATCCTCTTTCTTTTGCGAGCAGATGTAGGTGCGGTCTTCCACGCGAGCCACGTCGCTGGGGTCGGACCAGGCCAGATAAGAGTTGGGGCGCTTGACGGGATTGAGCTTGCGGAAGGTGCCGCTGTCGACCAGTTGCTGGCACAGGCGGTCGTATTCGGCCTGGCTGCCATCGCACCAGTGGATGGCGGCGGGCTTGCACAAGGCAACCATATCGGCAACCCAGGCCACGAGGCGAGGGTTTTTGACGTAATCGGGCACCTTGAGGTCAAGGGCCGGGCGGGCGGCAGCATTCATGTGGGGCTCCTGGTTCAACGTTGTTTCTGGTGAGCACCCGATGGCAAAAGGGGCGCTGACCACAAACCACTTTGGGTTGGGCGAGCCAAACAAAAACCCCCTCTGGAGAAGGGGTCGCAGATTGTAAACAGATGGTCAAAGCGTTTGCCTGACACCGATCTGACCCTGGCTGGGCGGTCCATGCCGGCCAGGCCCCGGATCACCACCAGATTTCAGGCGAAAAAAAGCGCCGC
>JACCDZ010169826.1_pt1 | contig 11114 bp, 11 predicted proteins | sample 7449551 | NCBI WGS metagenome assembly JACCDZ01 (sample SAMN15323452, study PRJNA562643) | freshwater metagenome | isolation source: river surface water | place: USA:Blue River Watershed | collected 2017-08-18
GATAGAACCACAAAATCACCATGACCAGCGGCACCGAGCGCATGCCGTTGACATAGAAAGTGGCGGGTACGCCCAAGATCTTGGAGCCGGACAGACGCATCAGTGCCAGCAAGGTGCCAAAGATCACGCCACCAATCGTCGCGGTGATGGTCAGCTGCACGCTGAACAGCAAGCCGCCCAGAACAAACTTGCGCAGGACTTCCAGGTCGAAGTAAGAAAAATCAAGTCCCAACATGTCAGTGCCCCCCCGTTCCGCCAGAAACAATGAAGCCGGGCACGCGCATTTTCTTTTCAATCAGCGCAAACACGCGGTTCACAGCGAAGGCCGACACCGCATACAAGGCCGTCACCGCCAGGTACACCTCGATACCGCGAGAGGTTTCTTCCTGCGCCTGCATGGCGAACATGGTGAGCTCGGCGATCGACACGGCAAACGCGACCGAAGAGTTCTTCAGCAAGTTCATCGACTCGCTGGTCAACGGCGGCAAGATGATGCGAAACGCCATGGGCAAAATCACATAGCGGTAAGACTGCGCCGTCGTGAAACCCATGGCCATGGCCGCATAGCGCTGGCCTTTGGGCAGCGCCTGGATGCCTGCGCGGAACTGCTCGGCAATTCGCGCCGAGGTGAAGAACCCCAAGCCAAACACCACCAGCAAAAAGCCCGGCACCTGTTGGAAGGCTGGAAAGATTTTGGGCACCACGAAGTACCACAGGAAGATTTGCACCAGCAAAGGCACATTGCGAAACAGCTCCACCCAGGCATTGGCCAAAGCCGATACCACAGGCCGACCGGGCAAGGTGCGCAGCGTGCCCACCACGGCCCCCACCACCATCGCCACCAGCCAGGCGCTGCCCGCCACTGCCAGCGTCCAGCGCCAGGCCTCCAGCATCCACTCCAGATAGGTGCGGCCACTGCCGTCATCGGTCAAAAAGACCTGCCAATCCCATGTCATGTGTTGAACTTTCTACAAAGTAAAAGGCATCGCCCCAAAAAGAAACCCCGCCCAAGTCATTCCCGGCGGGGTTTGCTCAGCGCCTGGAAGAATTACTTCTTGGCGTAGTCTTCAGCAGGCTTGTCGTTGGGGTTGGCCCAAGCGGCTTTGGTGCTCTCGCTCAAAGCCAGACCGATCTTGACGTTCTTGGGTGGGATGGGCTGCAAGAACCACTTGTCCCACAGCTTGGCCATGTCGCCGCTCTTGATCAAATCGCGTACGGTGTCATCGGCCACTTTCTTGAAAGCAGGATCGTCCTTGCGAATCATGATGGCAATGGGCTCAACGGACAGCACTTCACCAACGATGCGGAAATCAGCCGGGTTCTTGGCGTTGGCAATGTTGCCAGCCAAGATGGAGCCATCCATCACGAATGCATCGGCGCGTCCAGAATCGAGCAGCAAGAAGCTGTCAGCGTGGTCCTTGCCAAAGACCTCCTTGAAGTCAATGCCATTGGCACGCTCGTGCTTGCGCAGCAATTGCACGGAAGTGGTGCCTGTGGTGGTGGCCACATTCTTGTCTTTGAGCTGGGCAATCGAGGTGATGCCCGAATTGGCCTTCACGGCGATGCGAACTTCTTCCACATAGGTGGTCACCACAAAGGCCACGTCTTTTTGGCGTGCGGTGTTGTTGGTGGTCGAGCCGCACTCGATGTCAACCGTGCCGTTTTGCACCAAAGGAATGCGGTTTTGAGAAGTCACAGACTGGAACTTCACTTCCAGCTTTTTGCCCACGGTTTTTTCAACGTTGCCAATGATGCGCTGGCAAATTTCGTAATGGAAGCCAGCGTATTTGCCGTCGCCCAAGGTGTAAGACAGTGCGCCCGAAGAGTCGCGCACGCCCATGGTGATGGCACCCGCGCTCTTGACTTTGGTCAGGGTGTCCTGGGCTTGTGCGCCGAAACAGGCCAAAGCGGCCACCGCCACGGCAATCAGTTGTTTTTTCATAGATGTTTCTCCAAAAATCGCCACCGGCGAAAGTTAAACCCTGCACCATCATGACACGGGCTGGACTGAGTTCTTGAACAGTCAGCACAGATTGTGCCTGCGATCAAAAAGTCCACTATAGTCAGCCAGGCGTCAGAAAACCATCAGGGAGTACCCGATGAGAACGCCCGAAGATCAGCCCCGGCGGCGGCCTGCTTCAAGTACGACCAAAGCTCTTGCGCAGAGCGTTTCGGATTCTGTCGCACGCCAACCTTCTCGCGGTAAGCGCGCACCTCCATCGTCAAGGCCAGAGAGGGCCCATCGGGCAACAGCACCTCACTCAAGACGCCGGTCTGCACCTCTTTCTTGACCGCACTTTGCGGCAAAAAGGCGATGCCATGGCCTTCAAGCGCCATGACCTTCAGGCCTTCGGCCATGTCGGTTTCGTAGACACGGTCCAGGTGAATGGGAGTGCCCGCCTGCTTCAGAATCCAGTCAGTGACGCCCCCAAGATAAGCGCCGGGCGCGTACCCCAGATAAGGCAAGGGCCGATTGGCCGTGCCAGGCAAACGCCACACCGGTTGACCGTCCGGCCCCACCTTCACATACGGCGCAATCACTTCCTGACCAAGGACCACCATGTCGTAGCGCTCGGCATCGATCTGCAAGGGCTGCGAGGGGTGGTGGTAAGCGAGCAGCACATCGCAACCGCCTTCGATCAGGCGCATGGCCGCATCGTGCACGTTCAGTGCAATCAAGCGGCTTTTGATTGGACCAAAGCCTTCGCGCAAACTGGCCACCCAGGCCGGAAAAAACGTGAATGCCAAGGTATGGGGCAGCGCAAATTCGATGAAGTCCTGCCCTGCGGCATCGTGACCGCGCAGCATGGCGCGGGTGTTTTGCAAGGACTGGAGCATCTCCAGCGCTTGCGCATACAAGGTGTCCCCCGCCGGGGTGAGCGTGGTGGGGTAAGAGCTGCGGTCAACCAGGTCTACCCCCGCCCAGGCTTCCAGCGACTGGATGCGCCGCGAGAACGCGGGCTGCGTCACATGCCGCAGCTGCGCAGAGCGGCTAAAACTGCGGGTTTCAGCCAGGCTCACAAAGTCTTCAAGCCATTTTGTTTCCATGCGGCGATTATGGAACTTTGAAAAGCTTCAATCGGCGGACTGCTGCAGCGCCCACATGCTGGCGTAGCGCCCTTGCTGAGCCAAGAGTGCCGCATGGTTGCCGCGCTCTATGATGCGCCCGGCCTCCATAACCAAAATCTCATGTGCATCGACCACCGTGGACAGGCGGTGCGCAATCACCAAGGTGGTCTTGTTCTGCGATACACCGGCCAGCTCGGCCTGAATGGCGCGTTCATTGGCCGAGTCCAGCGCCGATGTGGCTTCGTCGAACACGAGGATCGGCGGATCTTTGAGCAAAGTGCGGGCAATCGCCACACGCTGCTTCTCCCCGCCCGAGAGTTTCAACCCGCGCTCGCCCACGGAGGTCTGGTAGCCCTTGGGCGTGGAAGCAATGAAGTCGTGGATGCGGGCCGCGCGGGCTGCGCCCTCGATTTCGGCCTGGCTGGCACCCGGGCGGCCGTAGGCGATGTTGTAGGCGACCGTGTCGTTGAACAGCACCGTGTCTTGCGGCACGATGCCCAAGGCCTGGCGTACGCTGGCCTGGGTCACCTGCTTGATGTCTTGCCCCGCCATGCGGATGGTGCCTTTCTGCACATCGTAAAAGCGGAACATCAAGCGCGCCAAGGTGGACTTGCCCGAGCCCGACGGCCCCACCACCGCCACGGTCTTGCCTGCAGGGATCTCAAAGCTGATGTCCTGCAAGATGGGGCGGTCAGGGTCATAGGAAAACGACACATGGTCGAACACCACATCGGGTGCGCCCGTCAGGGCCAGCGGCAAAGCACCCTGTGCATCGGCCACTTCACGTTCACGGTCCATCAAGGTGAACATCTTGTCCAGGTCGGTCAGGCTTTGTTTGATTTCACGGTAAAGCACGCCCAGGAAGTTCAGCGGGATATACAACTGAATCATGAAGGCGTTGATCATGACCAGGTCACCCAGCGTCATGCGCCCATCGACCACCCCCTGCGTGGCGCGCCAGAGCATGGCCACCAAAGCGACCGCGATGATGAGTTGCTGCCCGGTGTTGAGCAAAGACAAGGTGGTCTGCGCCTTCAGGCGCGCCAGCCGCAAACGCTCCAGGCTTTCGTCGTAACGTTTGGCTTCAAAGGCTTCGTTGCCGAAATACTTCACCGTCTCGTAATTGAGCAGCGAATCCACCGCCTTGGTGTGTGCGGCCGAATCGAACTCGTTGGCCTGCTTGCGGAACTGGGTGCGCCATTCGGTGATGCGCACCGTGAAAAAGATGTACAGGCCCAAGGCCGCGACGGTGATCCACGCAAACCAGACATCGAACTTGACGGCCAAAATCGTCAAGACCAAACCCACCTCGATCAAGGTCGGGACGATGCTGTACAGCGAATAAGAAATCAAGGACTCGATGCCGCGCACGCCGCGCTCGATGTCACGCGTCATGCCCCCCGTCTGCCGCGCCAGGTGAAAGCGCAAACTCAAAGCGTGCAGGTGCTCAAAGGTTTGCAGCGCAATGCTGCGGGCCGCCCCTTGGGTGGCTTTGGCAAACACCAGCTCACGCAGCTCGGTGAAGGCCGAGGTCATCAAACGCAATGCCCCATAGCCCAGCAGCAAACTGGCCGGCACCACCAAGACCACGGTCGGATCACCTGGCTGGAGGCTCATGGCATCGATCAGCTCCTTGAGCAGCAAGGGCACGCTGACATTGGCCAGCTTGGCGCCCACCATCAAGGCCAAAGCCATGAACACACGCCATTTGTATTGCCACAAATAAGGCAACAAACGGGACAAGGTTTGCCAGTCGCCGGAACGCGGGCCGGCTGGCGCCGATGGGGAGGTTTCGCCGTGGTGGCGCATAAGGGACAATCCAGAGAATCTGCAACCTTTCGATTGTGCCCATGTCTGAAGCCTCCCGCCCATTCACCGTCGCATTACCCACTGATCAGGAGCTGGTGCTCAAAGTCATTCCCATGCCCGCCGATTGCAATGCCAGTGGCGACATCTTTGGCGGCTGGGTCATGGCCCAGGTGGACTTGGCCGGTGCCGTATTGCCCGCTCGTCGCGTGAAGGGGCGCATTGCCACCGTGGCGGTCAACGAGTTCATCTTCAAGCAAGCGGTCAAAGTGGGCGACATCCTGTCGTTCTTTGCCCGCATCGTGAAGGTGGGCCGCACCTCGGTCACGGTGGAGGTGGAAGTGTTTGCCGAGCGCTTTGCGTTGCAAGGCCAGTACATCAAAGTCACCGAGGCCCGGCTGACCTATGTGGCCATCGACAGCCAGGGCAAGCCTTGCCCCGTGCCCGCCGAGTGAGCGCTCAGGACACGATGTAGGCGGCTGACCCGGTGGACATCAAGGTGCCATCGGGGCCACAAAATTCCATGCGCGACGAGCCCACGCGCGAGCCCACGCGCAAGGCGTTGGCGGTGATGGTGAAGTGATCGCCAATGCCGGGACGCAGGTAGTCCACCCGCAAATCGATGGTGCCCAGCTTGGCAAAGCGCTCCAGGCGCTTGGCGGGCGCCTCGTCCATGTGCTTGGCCGCCAGCGCCGCCATCACGGCTGCGCTGCCGATGGCGTCCAGCACCGCGCTGATGACGCCGCCGTGGATGCGGTTGTAGGCAAAGTGCCCCACCAGCTCGGGCCGCATGTCGATGCGGGCCGTTACGCCTTCGGGGGTAACGCTCACCAGTTTCAGCCCCAGCGTCTTGTTGAAGACAATTTTTTCTTCGTAAATCTGGCGAAAGCCCTCGATGTATTCAGGCTCAAGGACAACGGGAACGGGGGCGCGATGGGGCATGCAAAAACTTCAAAGAGGCATCCAACACATCGGGCCCGAAGGCCCGACACAGCAATGGAGCCCAGTTTACAGCTTGGAAAAGTCGGGTTTGCGCTTTTCCATGAAAGCCCCAAAAGCCTCGCGGGCGGCGGGTTCGCGCAACATGCGGCCAAAGCTTTTGCCCTCTTCGTCCATCTTGGCCAGCACTTCCTGCTGGTAGCCGCCTTTCATGAGGCGCTTGGTCTCGATCAGCGATGACAGCGGTTTGCCAGCCAGCTTGCGGGCCTGCGCCTGGGCGTAGCCATTGACTTCGGTCGGTGGCACCACGCGGTTGACCAGCCCGACTTCTTGCGCGGCCTCGGCAAAAAAGGGCTCGCCCATGAGCAAAGCTTCGGCAGCGCGGTGGTAGCCAAACATGCGCGGCGCCAACAAGCTCGATGCCGCCTCGGGGCACAGGCCCAGGTTGACAAAGGGCATGGAAAACGCGGCGTTGTCACCGGCGTAGACCAGGTCGCAATGGAACAGCATGGTGGTGCCAATGCCCACAGCGGGGCCGGCCACGGCGGCCAGCAAGGGTTTTTCAAAGGTCGCGATGCCGCGCAGGAAACGGAACACCGGCGACTCTTGCGTGCTGGGTGGCTGGTTCAGGAAGTCGCCAATGTCGTTGCCCGCACTGAAGATGCTTTCGTGCCCCTGAAACAGCACCACCCGCACACTGGCGTCGGCAGCCGCTTGCGCCACGGCATCGGCCATGGCGGCGTACATGGTGGAGGTGATGGAATTTTTCTTGTCCAAGCGGTTGAAGGTGATGGTCATCACCCCCGCGTCGGTGTGGGTCAGGATGTCAGACATGGTGGCCTCGTCTCAAAATGAAAAGGCCGCCCCAGGGGGCGGCTGCGAAAGAAAACAGGATCAGGGCGCCTTGACCCACAACTGGTTGCGCCAGAAGGGACCGAGGAAACCGCGCACTTGCAGTTTCGCGCCACCCTCGACGGGCGTCAGTCGCACGCGGTACAGCTTGCCCTCTTCCGGATCGAGGATCTCGCCGCCGTCCCAATAGTCATTGCCAGTGGATTTCTTGACGCCCCGGATGATCTCCATGCCCAAAATGGTCTGGTCCTTGCGGTCATCGGCGCATTTATCGCATTTGGCGGCCGGGTCGGCTCCCTTGCGCAAAAGTTGACTCACCTTGCCGCGCAGCACGCCGCCGGCCTCTTCGATGGTGACCACGCTTTTGGTCTCGCCGGTTTTGTCGTCGATGGTGTGCCAACGCCCCACAGGGCTGTTGGCTTGGGCCGCCACCGCCAACAAGCTGGTCAAAGCCAGGGCGGTCACGCGCAATGTGTTTTTCATGGCTGAGTTCCTTTTTGAATGGATCATGCCAGAGCAGCGTCGGTGTCCATCAGCACATCGCTGCCGGCACGGATGCGGCGTATCAGGCTCGAGGTCTCGGGCATCAGGCGGGTGAAATAAAAACGCGCCGTCTGCAGCTTGGCCTGGTAGAAGGGGTCGGGGCGTTGCGCTTCTTCTTCGGCTTGCGCCAGCTTTTGCAGTGCGATCTGCGCCGAGCGGGCCCAGAAGTAGCCCAACACCAGGTGGCCCACCACGCGCAGGTAATCCACCGCAGCCGCGCCCACTTCGTCGGCGTTGCTCAAGGCCTTCATGCCCACTTCGCCTGTCAGCTGCGTGAGCTTGCCACCCAGATCGACCAGCGGTTGGATGAACTCGCCCATGGCTTCGTTGCCCATTTCGGCTTTCACCAGTTGCTCGACCAGTTTGCCAAACTTCTTGAGTGTGGCCCCCTGGTTGCCCAGCACTTTACGGCCTAGCAAATCGAGCGACTGGATGGTGTTGGTGCCTTCGTAGATCATGTTGATGCGGGCATCGCGCACGAACTGCTCCATGCCCCATTCCTTGATGTAGCCGTGGCCGCCAAAGACCTGCTGGCAGGCCGAGGTGGCCTCCCAGGCGTTGTCGGTGGTGAAGGCCTTCACGATGGGCGTGAGCAAAGCCACCAGTTCGGCCGCTTCGGCACGCACCGCTTCGTCGGGGTGGTTCACTTCCTTGTCCAGCAGCAAGGCGCAGTAGCAGGCCAGCGCACGGCCGCCTTCGGCATAGGCCTTGGCCGTCATCAGCATGCGGCGCACATCGGGGTGGACGATGATGGGGTCGGCGGGTTTTCCGGGCGCTTTCACGCCCGTCAGTGAGCGCATCTGCACCCGGTCTTTGGCATAGGCCAGCGCGTTTTGGTAAGCCACTTCGGTCAGGCCCAGCGACTGGTTGCCCACACCCAGGCGCGCCGCGTTCATCATCACGAACATCGCGGCCAAGCCCTTGTTGGGCTGACCCACCAAAGAGCCCACCGCCTCGTCCAACACCATCTGGCAGGTGGCGTTGCCGTGGATGCCCATCTTGTGCTCCAGACCGCCACAGTAAATGCCGTTGCGCTCACCCATGCTGCCATCGGCGGCGACCTTGAACTTGGGCACCACAAACAGGCTGATGCCTTTGCTGCCGGGCGGCGCATCGGGCAAGCGGGCCAGCACCAGGTGCACGATGTTGGCGGCCAGGTCGTGTTCGCCTGCGCTGATGAAAATCTTTTGCCCACTGAGCTTGTAGGTACCGTCGGCCTGAGGCTCGGCCTTGGTGCGCAAAAGGCCCAGGTCGGTGCCGCAGTGCGGCTCGGTCAGGCACATGGTGCCGGTCCACTCACCGCTGGTCAGCTTGGGCAGGAACAAAGCTTTTTGCTCGGGCGTGCCGTGTGCGTGCAAAGCCTCGTAGGCGCCGTGCGACAGGCCGGGGTACATGGTCCAGGCCTGGTTGGACGAGTTGAGCATTTCATAAAAGCACTGGTTGACCACAAATGGCAAACCTTGCCCGCCGAATTCAGGGTCACAGCTGAGCGAGGGCCAGCCGCCGGCCACGTACTGCGCATAAGCGGCCTTGAAGCCGTCCGGAGCCTTCACCTCGTGCGTGTCGCGGTTGAGGGTACAGCCTTGTGCATCCCCGGAGATGTTCAGCGGGAAGACCACCTCGGCCGCGAACTTGCCACCTTCTTCCAGCACCGCATTGATGGTGTCGGCATCGGTGTCGGCGTGTTTGGGCAGAGCCTTCAGCTCAGCACTGACGTTGAACAGTTCATGCAAGACAAATTGCATGTCACGAAGGGGCGGGTTGTAAACGGGCATGTGTGGCTCCTGAAGAAATTGAAAATCAATCGGCGCGAGTTTTGCGTCGTGTCTTGGCCGCAGGCGCGACCGCATCGCTGGCGACGGCGTATCGGGCGAGGATGTGCGCAAAGCCCTGGCGTGCACGCTCTGTGGCGGCCGGGTTGCGCAAAAAGCGCGCCTCGTAATGCAGCGCGAGGATCAGGCCATGGATCTCGAATGCGATCTGGTGTGCATCGGCCAGGCGGCTCAACTGGCCTTCTGCCTGCGCCAGCTCCACGGCACGGCGCAAAGCAGTTTGCCAAGTGGCCACCGACGAGGCCAGGGCATCGCGAACAGGCCCCGTGCGGTCATCAAATTCGACCGCACCGCTGATGTAAATGCAGCCCGAATCAATCTCAGCCGACGTCTGCACCATCCAGTTGTCAAACAGGGCCTGCAGACGCGGCACACCCCGAGGCTGTTGCATGGCCGCATAAAACACCTCTGCTTCAAAGCGGTCGTGGTATTCGCGGATGACGGATATCTGCAGCTCTTCGCGCGAGCCAAAGTGGGCAAACACCCCCGACTTGCTCATGCCCGTGACTTCGGCCAGGGCGCCAATCGACAGGCCTTCGAGGCCAATTTGAGATGCCAAACCCAAAGCGGCATCGATGATCACGGCCTTGGTTTGCTGGCCTTTGATCAGCACACGGCGCCCAGTCTCAGGTGTGGGCAGGGTCTGAACTTTGGAGGAAAGTGGGCGATCGGTCATGGCGCATAAAAATAGAACGGTCGTTCTATTTTGCACCAAAACCACAACAAATCGAGGAAGCCCTGCACAGCTCAGGGTAAATCGGGAGTCACCAAAACGTCGAGGCTGAAGCCACCGCCCTGCAAATCAGCTTGCAGGCCAGCGACTTCAGCCCCGGCAGGTTTCAGTCAATGCCTTTGAATCAGGCCTTGAAAGCCACCACCTTCTGGGTCTGCTCGCCCAAACCTTCAATGCCCAAGTGCATGACATCGCCGCGCTTGAGGTAAACCGGTGCAGGCTTGCCGTTGACCTTGACCCCCATGCCCACGCCGGGCGGCGTGCCTGTGGTGATGATGTCACCGGGCTCCAGGGTCATGAACTGGCTCACATAGCTCACCAGCTTGGCCACACCGAAGATCATGGTCTTGGTGTTGCCGGTCTGGTAACGCACGCCGTTCACGTCCAGCCACATGCTCAGGGCCTGCGGGTTCGGCACTTCGTCACGCGTGACCAGCCAGGGACCCACGGGGCCGAAGGTGTCGCAACCCTTGCCCTTGTCCCAGCTGCCGCCCAGCTCCAGCTGGTATTCGCGCTCGCTCACGTCGTTGACCACGCAGTAACCGGCCACATGGCTGATGGCGTCTTTTTGGGTCACGTAGCGTGCGCGTGTGCCGATCACGATGCCCAATTCGACTTCCCAGTCGGACTTTTTGGAGCCTTTAGGCAGCATGACATCGTCATCTGCGCCTTGAATGCAAGAGATCGCCTTGGTGAACACAATGGGCTCTTTGGGGATCGGCATGCCGGATTCGGCCGCGTGGTCGGCGTAGTTCAGGCCAATGGCGATGAACTTGCTGGTCGACGAGATGGGTGTGCCAAAGCGCTTTTTGCCGCGCACCAAAGGCAACTTGTCTGTCTTGACCTTGGCCAACTTGGCCAGCGCCTTGTCGTTCAGCAGATCGGGCGTGATGTCTTTGACCACGCTGCTCAGGTCACGCAAGCGGCCATCGGCGTCGATCAGACCGGGTTTTTCTTTGCCGGGTTGGCCATAGCGAACGAGTTTCATAGTTGCCTTTCAGTTTTCAAAAGAATCAATAGGTGGAACGGCCACCCGACAGGTCAAAGACCGCACCGGTGGAGAAGGAACATTCTTCGGTGCTGAGCCAGGTCACCATGGCGGCGACTTCTTCGGGCTCGCCAAAGCGGGCCATCGGAATTTTGGACAACATGAACTGGATGTGCTCGGGCGTCATTTGATCAAAAATCGCCGTCTTCACAGCCGCCGGGGTGACACAGTTCACACGCACGCCCGTGTCGGCCAGCTCTTTGCCCAGCGATTTGGTGAGGCCAATGACCGCCGCCTTGCTCGCACTGTAAGCGCTGGCGTTGGGGTTGCCGTCTTTGCCTGCGACTGAGGC
>JACCDZ010512944.1_pt1 | contig 11113 bp, 8 predicted proteins | sample 7449551 | NCBI WGS metagenome assembly JACCDZ01 (sample SAMN15323452, study PRJNA562643) | freshwater metagenome | isolation source: river surface water | place: USA:Blue River Watershed | collected 2017-08-18
ATTCTGCCAACAAAACTGAGATTTGTAGATCAGGAAAGAGCTGATTGATTTGTGATCTACCGCCCAAGCCAGGAATCTCTAGCAAAAAGAGAATTGAATCAACATGCAAACCAATCTTTTGGCAAAGATTTACAGCAGCAACGGCGGTTCCGCCGGTAGCCAAAACATCATCCACGATCGCCACCGTTGCATTTTTAGGATAAATATCCTTATGAATCTCCAATATGGCTTTGCCATACTCCAGTTGGTAACTTTCTTGTTCAACTGGTCCAGGTAGTTTTCCAGATTTGCGCAGAGGTATAAATCCTTTTTTACCTGCGGTCGCAACTGCTGCAGCGAAAATGAATCCGCGGGCCTCGACACCTGCTATATATTGGCTGGCAGAAGTTTTATTTGAAAATTCATTTATAGTTTTTTCAAAGTTTTTTGGATCAGCCAACAGCGGTGTTATATCCTTGAATTCAATTCCTGCTTTAGGAAAATCATAAATACTTCTGATTAATTCAGGATCGATATCCAACATGTCTTGAGTGTAATCTTTCAAAGTAGGAATAACCCAATATGTGTCCGAGAGGGGAGTTGAACCCCTAAGCCCTTGCGGGCACTAACACCTCAAGCTAGCGCGTCTGCCAATTCCGCCACCCGGACCAACAAATGCAATTCTATATCAATGGCGCATCAGCATTGTTAAGTGGTGTAAACAATCAATTCTGTAGCACAATAGGGGAATGAGGTTAACTCCAGATCAGATACTTGAATTAGAAGAGGACACCATTTCTCTGTGCCAACAAATGATTCGTATTCCCAGCGTTAATCATGGCGAAGGCAAGGGCGATGAAAAGGCTATAGCTGAATTTATTGCTAGCAAGTTGAAAGAGGTTGGTGTTGATTCAGAGTTGATTGAAACTGCTCCTAATCGTGTAAATGTGGTTGCGAAAATTACTGGTAGCGACACAACTCGACCAGGATTGGTTGTTCATGGGCACATAGATGTTGTTCCGGCCAATGCCGATGATTGGTCGGTGGATCCTTTTAGCGGTGAAATCAAAGAAGGTTTTATTTGGGGACGCGGCGCTGTGGATATGAAAAATATAGATGCAATGATTTTAGCGAGTGTGCGGATGTGGAAGAAAACAGGTTATCTGCCTCCTAGAAATATCTTGCTAGTTTTCTTTGCAGATGAGGAAGCATCTGGAACTTACGGTTCAAGATGGTTGGTCAAACATAGACCTGAATTATTTGCTGGTTATAGCGAGGCTGTCTCCGAAGTTGGCGGTTTTTCCGTGACAATCACCGGCGATCATAGGTTGTACTTAGTTGAGGCCGCCCAAAAGGGAATTCAGTGGTTGAAATTGACTGCAAAGGGAACTGCCGGACATGGTTCATTTATAAACCCAGATAATGCCCTCACGAAGGTTTCCGATGCCGTTGCACGAATTGGCAATTATGAATGGCCACAATTAGAAACAAAGACGGGGGCAATCTTATTTAAAAAGATTGCAGAGTTAACTGGAGATCCTTACGATCCAACAAATGTTAAGCCATTGCTAAAACATCTGGGCCCAGCAGTAAAGATGATAGGTGCAACTATCCAAAACACTGCAAATCCAACAATGCTAGAAGCTGGCTACAAAGCAAATGTTATTCCTGGTAGTGCAAGTGCGGTTATCGATGGCAGATTTTTACCTGGTTTTGAAGATGAGCTTCATGAGACTATTAAGAAATTAGCTGGGCCTGATATTGAGGTTGAGTTTGTTGCTCGAGATATTGCATTAGAGGTTGAATTTACCGGAAATCTTGTTAAAGCAATGTGTGATGCGATCAAAGGTGAGGATCCTGAGGGCATACCAGTGCCATATTTAATGAGTGGTGGTACTGATAATAAAGCACTAAGTGAGCTTGGGATTATTGGATATGGATTTAGCCCGTTGAAATTATCAAAAGAACTAGATTTCTTTGCATTATTCCATGGTGTAGATGAACGTGTTCCGGTGGAGGGATTGAAGTTTGGAGTAAGAGTTATGTATGAATTTTTAGAGAATGTGTAATTAAAGCGAAACTTCATTTAAAGCTAGTCGAACTTGATCTGGCAGAGTTATCTGCTCAACTGTAAGGATTCCTCGAAGTTGGGCTCCGGTTCGTGCTCCGATCAAAGTGCTGGTGACACCTGGCGCATCTCTAACCCAAGATAAAGCTATCTCCAGCGGAGAAAAACCTAATCCTTCGGCAGCCACATGAACGGCTTCTACAATCTTCTTTGCCTTGTCGGAGAAGTAAGGTTCAACAAAATTTGCAAAATGTGGGCTAGCAGCTCGCGAGTCTGACGGAACGCCATTTCGATATTTACCGGTGAGAACTCCACGTCCCAATGGTGACCAAGCTAAAAATCCTATTTCCATCGATATTGCGGCTGGCAGAACCTCTTCCTCTACTTTGCGATTAAGAAGCGAGTACTCATTTTGTGTTGATGTAATCATAGATTTACCAAATATCGGGTTTTGTAATGTGGCTGATCTAGCAAGTTGCCATCCGTTAAAGTTACATACACCGGCGTATCTAGCTTTTCCAGAAGTGACTGCATAATCTAAGGCGGACAAACTTTCCTCGAGGGGAGTTTGCTTGTCCCATGTATGAATTTGCCAGATATCTACATGATCGACATTTAATCGGGCAAGTGATTTATCCAAATCAGAGATCAGATCATTGCGAGAATTAGATATCTTTCGAACACCATCCGTTACCGATATTCCTGCTTTTGTTGCGATGATTACATCTTCTCGCTTGATCAAAGTTCCAATGAATCCACCAAGTACTCGCTCAGCATCGCCATCACCATAAACCGCCGCAGTATCAATTAGATTTCCACCAGCCTCAAAGAATAATTGGAGTTGTTGGGCTGCTTCATTCTCATCCGTATCCCGGCCCCAAGTCATGGTTCCAAGCCCTAATCTGGATATTTCTAATCCACCCAACCTACGATGTTCCATGGCCGGCACATTAGCAACTAGATTGAATAAAAATCGGTAACCTTGCCAGATGCCTCAACTTTATTTACTAAGACATGCACAATCAGAGGCGAATCTACGGGGAATTCTTGCCGGTCCAGATAACTCTGTAAATTTATCGGACAAAGGCCGCAAACAGAGTTTAAAGGTTTCAAAGTATTTGCAAGAGATTGCATTTCAACAGATCTATTGCTCACCAATATCTAGGTGTTTTCAAACTATCCAACCTCTAGTTAGAGCAAGACCTGACATAGCGTTGCTTCACGAGGAAAAGATTCAAGAAATGAATTACGGTCAATGGAATGGTAAGGATTTAAAAACGCTCAGCAAAAAGCGAGATTGGCAGAGGATTCAAAGCGCACCATCCAAATTTACCTTTCCAGATGGAGAGAGCTTTAATCAATTGCGTAGGAGAGTTACTTTATTTCTATCTCAGGTTGAAAGAAAAGATGGTCCAATACTTGTTGTGTCACACGGAGATGTAATCAAGATGATCTTAGCAAGTGTTTTGGATTTACCAACCGACAAGTTCCAGAATTTTGTAATTGAACCTGCCTCGATTTCAATTGTGCAGTACGAATCAAAATCTAAAACCATTGTTTCTCTGAATCAAGAAGTTGAAGGAACTACTTTTAGGCAAAGATTTACTTCATATCTACTAGGTGGGGACAATGCCTAGAATTATTTATCGTCATGAGCCAGTTAAGCGTTTTATTGTTAGTGCAATCGGCGAAGCTGGCCAGCGAGAATTCTTTATTCAAATTTCATCAGATCAAGGTTTAAATACAATCGCAGTTGAAAAGGAGCAGGTCCGCGCTTTATCAGAACAGTTAAGTATTTTAGTTTCCGAGTTAAGAAGGGGCGGGGTTATAAACAAAGAACAAAGTTCTATTCCACCAGTACTCGATGATGATCCGCTAGAAATCCCTATAGAGCCTGATTTCCAACTCGGAGTTGCAAATATCGCTTGGCGTAATGAATACATAGAAATAACCTTCCAAGCAATCTCCAGCGACGATCAGATTTTGCTTGATGATTTAGATTATGGTCCGGATTTGATTATTGCGGCTGTTTCTATAGAAGTTGCTAAGGGATTTAACATAAGAGCTAATCGGATTATTGCGCAAGGCAGAAGTGCCTGCCCTTTTTGTGGTTTACCAATCAATGTATCTGGTCATCTCTGTCCAAGAGCTAATGGTTATCGTAGGTAGATTATGTCTGAACCTAAAATCTTAGATCGTTTAAAAAATGAAGAGATAGTAATTTCTGGAAGATTAATAGATGCTTCAAATGCCACCTTATTTGGTTATTTGAAGGATGATGAAAATATGAAGATTATTTATAAACCCGTTGCAGGAGAGCGGCCGTTGTGGGATTTTCCCGATGGATCTCTTGCCGCCAGAGAGTACGCTGCATTTCTTTTTAGTGAGATTTTTGGGTTCAAGATAGTGCCAGAGACGGTGTTGCGTGATGGTCCGTTTGGATTTGGAATGGTTCAGAGATGGATTGATGATGCCCAACCAGAAAATTTAATCGAGATTGCACAATCTGAATCAGCGGAAATTCGAAAGATGATTTTATTTGATTCTTTAATCAACAATGCAGATCGTAAATACGGTCACATTTTAATCGTTGACGGGCAGCAAATTTTAGGTTGCGACCACGGAATTGCTTTTCACTTTGAAGACAAATTACGGACTGTTCTTTGGCAATATAGTGGGGATAGTTTGAATATGGATGAAATCGCCATTTTAAACAGGGTTATTGATTATAAATTTGATGAGTTCAAGGAGTTATTATCAAAGAGTGAAATCACTGCGATAGGTGACAGGGCATTTAAGTTACTTGAAACAGGAAAGCTCCCAACACCTGCATCAGACCGCCCCGCAATTCCCTGGCCGCCGGTCTGATTATTTGATCTATTAGGATGTAGTTATGAAATCGTGGCCGTTGATCTCTTTGCCGCCATTGCCATTTAAATTGAATCCACTTTCTCTGCGCGATACGGAGCATGGAATTGCGCAAATCAAAAGCGCAAGATTTTTCAGTATGTATGTTTGTGGAATAACTCCATATGATGCCACCCATCTAGGACATGCCGCAACCTATCTAAGTTTTGATCTAATCAACAGATATCTAACTTTGGAACATACAAATGTTTCCTTCATTGAAAATGTCACCGACATTGATGACCCACTTCTGGAACGGGCTACTAAATCCGGAGTTGACTGGAAGAGATTAGCTGATGAGCAACTTACATTATTTAAAAATGATATGGCTGCGTTGCGGATTATTCCGCCAGATAATTTGATCAAAGTAACAGATTCAATGGATTTGATTCAGAACTTCATAAAACGTTTAGAATCAAATGGTTTTACGTATTCAATTGACAATGACATTTATTTCTCAGTTGAGAGTTTTTTAAAGGATTTACCCATTGATGTTGATGAGGCTATTAGTATTTTTTCACAACGCGGAGGAGATCCCCACCGCGCTGAAAAGAAACATCCGTTAGATCCATTGCTGTGGCTGGGTAATAAAGATAACGAACCTGGATGGAACTCCACTTTTGGTTTAGGACGACCTGGCTGGCATGTGGAGTGCACAGCTATAGCTCTTGAATACCTAGATAGAGAAGATAAGGATTTTGTAATTGATTTGCAAGGTGGTGGCTCTGATCTAATATTTCCGCATCATTTCATGAGCGCTCAATTAATCAAAGCTGCAACAGGGCGAAATTTCGCTAGGCATTTCATTCATACCGGAATGATCGGGTATGAAGGAGAAAAGATGAGTAAATCAAAGGGCAATTTAGTTTTTGTTTCAAAATTGTTGGAACAAGGCATTGATCCTTTGGTAATTAGATGGGCATTACTTAAAGGACATTATCAAGCAGATCGGAATTGGACCGATGAATTATTGATGCAGGCTTCTACAGAGGTTGAATTGGTTCGATCTGCACTGTCTAAATCCGAGGTTGTTGATCCAAATCAATGTTTGAAAAACATTTCCGATGCATTAGCCAATAATCTAGATACTGAATCAGCTCTGGAAATGATTATCAAATGGTCTCAAGAAAGTTTAGATCTGGATAAAAAAGGCGAGTTTGTTAATAGTGCTGGCCTTATGTCACGTGGAATTGATGCGTTGTTAGGCCTTTCTTTCTAATCTGTCTGCTCAAAAGAGTATCTGCGGTAAAGTTCTCTCAATGATTACCATCCGCGAATATTTGAAGAATAAGATTGTTGTTGCAGATGGCGCTATGGGAACGATGTTGCAGGCTCAGGACCCGACACTTTCAGATTTTCAGAATTATGAAGGCTGTAATGAGATCTTAAATGTAACCAGGCCAGATATTGTTGAATCAGTTCACAACGCCTACCTAGCCGTCGGGGTAGATGCCATCGAAACTAACACCTTTGGTGCGAACATGGCTAATTTGGCTGAATACGGAATTGAAGATCGTATTTACGAGCTGGCTTTATCAGGAGCAAAGATCGCTCGTAAATGCGCGGATGCATACTCAACTGATGACAATCCGAAATTTGTACTTGGTTCTATGGGCCCGGGAACAAAGTTACCCACCCTCGGACATACAACTTATGAGATATTAAAAAATGCTTATCAAGAGTGTGCTCGCGGTTTAATAGATGGCGGATCTGATGCTTTATTAATTGAAACAACACAGGATCTCCTGCAGGCCAAGGCGGCAATCAACGGTGCCAGGGCTGCGATTGGTAAGAGCAAAAAAGATATCCTCTTGATTGCTCAGGTAACGGTAGAAACAAATGGCACAATGCTTTTAGGCTCAGAGATCGGAGCTGCTTTAAATGCGTTAGAGCCGCTTGGTATCGACCTCATTGGATTAAATTGTGCAACCGGTCCGCAAGAGATGAGCGAGCATCTTCGTACATTAAGTTTGAATACCGAAATAGGTATCTCTGTTATGCCAAATGCTGGTTTACCAATTCTTGGCGAGAAAGGAGCCCATTACCCTTTATCGCCAGAAGAGTTGGCACAATCTCTACTCAATTTTGTTAAGGATTATAAAGTTAATTTGATCGGTGGTTGCTGTGGCACTACGCCCGAACACTTAGCGGCGGTAGTAAAGGAGGTTAGAGCAGAGAATGTGCAGAAAAGAGAAGTATCTCCTGAACACGGCGCCTCAAGCTTGTATCAATTTGTACCATTTCGACAAGATAAAACTTATTTGGCAATTGGTGAGAAGACAAATGCCAATGGATCTAAAGCTTTTCGCGATGCATTACTAGCGGATGATTGGCAAAGTTGTGTTGAAATAGCGAGAGACCAAATTCGTGATGGCGCTCATATGCTTGATTTATCAGTTGATTATGTTGGTCGAGATGGCGTTGCTGATATGAGCAAATTAGCCCATTTGTTTGCAACCTCATCAACACTACCGATTGTTTTAGATTCTACGGAACCCTTAGTTCTTGAGGCCGGATTAAAGCAATTAGGTGGAAGATCGGTAATCAACTCAGTTAATTTTGAGGATGGAGAAGGAGAAAATTCCCGTTTTTCAAAGATAATGCCATTAGTTAAAGAACATGGTGCAGCGGTGATTGCTTTAACTATTGACGAGGAAGGTCAAGCTAGAGATAAGGCCTGGAAGTTACGAGTAGCAAAGAGATTGATTGATACATTAACTGGTGATTGGGGCATGAATCACGGAGACATAATCATTGACATGCTTACCTTCCCGATCGCAACGGGACAAGAGGAAACCAGACGAGATGGTTTTGAAACTTTGAGTGCGATTAAAGAGTTAAAAGAAATGTATCCAGAGATTCAAACTACTCTAGGAATCAGCAACATATCCTTTGGTTTAAATCCTGCAGCACGTATGGTTTTGAACTCAGTATTTTTAGCTGAAGCGGTTAAGAATGGCCTTGATTCAGCAATAGTTCATCCATCAAAGATCATGCCGATGCACAAAATCAATGAAGAGCAGATGCAAATCGCACTTGATTTGATTTACGATCGTCGTAAATATGATGAAACTGGAGAGGTTATTTTTGATCCTCTCAGTAAATTGCTAGAAATTTTTTCTGGCGTAGAGGTTACATCAAGTAAAGAGAGTAGAGCGGCGGATCTGGCGGCTTTGTCTCTAACCGATCGGTTACAGCGGAGGATTATCGATGGCGAAAAGGTTGGGCTAGAGGATGATCTTAAGCAGGCTTTAGCAGAGAATTACACCGCCCTAACAATCATAAATGATTATCTCTTAGCTGGCATGAAAACTGTTGGAGAGTTGTTTGGTAAAGGTGAGATGCAACTGCCTTTTGTGTTGCAATCTGCTGAAGTTATGAAGAGTGCAGTGGCTTTACTCGAGCCGTATATTGAAAAAACAGATGATGCAGGTCGTGGAAAAATTTTGCTGGCAACTGTAAAGGGTGATGTCCATGATATTGGTAAAAATTTGGTTGACATTATCCTGTCCAATAATGGTTATGAAACTGTCAATATAGGAATAAAGCAGACCGTCAATCAAATAATTGATGCTGCGGAGAGTAACAATGTAGATGTTATTGGCATGAGTGGTTTGTTGGTTAAATCCACGGTAATTATGAAGGAAAATCTTGAAGAGTTAACAGCGCGGGGTCTATCTAGAAGATGGCCAGTTGTGCTGGGAGGTGCAGCGTTGACAAGATCATTTGTTGAACAGGATCTTGCAGAAAAATTTGATGGAACAGTGCGTTATGCAAAAGATGCATTTGAAGGCTTACGTTTGATGGACACATTTATGGCAATTAAAAAGGGAGTGCCTGGCGCCGAACTGCCTCCCTTGAAGAAGCGGGTCACTAATCCCAGAAATTCAGATTCGAATTTAGTTTTAGATACTCGCCGTAGTGATGTCGCAACTGATAATCAACTACCTATCCCTCCCTTCTTTGGCAGCAGAGTTATTAAGGGAGTTGCTTTGAATGATTACTCTCAAATGCTTGATGAGCGCGCATTATTTCTTGGGCAGTGGGGTTTAAAGGGTAAAGATTTTGAAAGCATGGCGATTGAGGAAGGAAGACCTCGGTTACGTTCATTACTGAACGAGGTGCAATCTAAGGGATGGTTGAACGCTGCAGTTACATACGGATATTTTCCTTGTTATAGCGAGGGTAATGATTTAGTTGTTTTGCACCATGAGGGAGATCAAAAGGGAACGGAACGTGTCAGATTTTCTTTTCCAAGACAATCCCGTGATCGCAGATTATGTTTGTCAGATTTTTTCCGAAGCAAAGATAGCGGCGATATAGATGTTGTGTCCTTCCAGATCATAACTATGGGTCAATCTATAAGTGATGCAATCTCCTCTTTGTTTAATCAAAATCTTTATCGAGAGTATTTAGAGCTACATGGTTTATCAGTTCAATTAACTGAGGCACTCACTGAAATGTGGCATGCACGGACTCGTAATGAGCTGGGATTCAGCGCTGAAGATAATAGTGATCTTAAAGAAATTTTTAATCAAGGGTATCGGGGATCACGTTACTCATTTGGCTACCCGGCTTGTCCTGATCTCTCACAACAAATTCAATTGATGCAATTATTAGAACCGGAAAAGATTGGCGTATCGCTGTCGGAGGAGCATCAATTGCACCCAGAGCAGTCAACCACCTCAATTGTGCTTCATCATCCCGAAGCAAAGTATTTCAACGCTTCATGAGTGCTATTTTCTTTGATATGGATGGGACCTTAGTTGACTCCGAACCTTTATGGCTTGAAGCAGAGATCGAGGTAATGTTAAAAGAGGGTTGCATCTGGACGGCAGAGGATCAATTAGCATGTTTGGGCGGCCCGAGAGCCAAAACTGAAAGAATTATGCAGGAAAAGAGTGGCAGGCAGGTACCAGATGGTTACTTTGGCGAACAACTAGATAAGTTAATGGAGTTGAAATTATCAAATCAATTAAATTTAGTTCCAGGATCGCTTGAGTTGCTTAATGATTGCAAATCCCATAATCTGAAAATTGGTTTGGTTACAGCTAGTGGTAGTCGATTAATGAATGTTGTCTTGAAGAGTTTTCCAGCAAATACCTTTGATGTGGTCATTAGTGGTGATGATGTGGTCAATTCCAAACCTCATCCAGAACCGTATCTGACCGCCGCGAGGAGAGTTTCAGTTGATGTAACCAAGACTGTAGTTATAGAGGATTCAGTGACAGGTGCAACTTCGGGCCTAGCATCTGGGGCACAAGTTATAGGAATTCCTCATCTAGTTAATCTGCCCAAGCATGAGAATCTAAGAGTAGTGAGTAAATTATCGGAGATCACTGTTGCAAAATTAATGAACTGGTATCCGTTCTTGAAGGGAGATTCAATTGCTAGATCGTAATTTCAAGTATGGGGATCGGGTTCAATTCACCGATGCTAAGGGAAAGCTCTATTCGATTACCTTGCAAGCTGGTGGTGAGTGGCATACTCACAAAGGTTGGTTAAAACATGATGAAATAGTTGGAAAACCAGAGGGTTCAATTTTCGTCACAAATGGCGATTTAAAGTTTCAAGCATTTCGACCGCTGCTAGGCGATTATGTTTTGTCGATGCCGCGAGGGGCAACAATTATTTATCCAAAGGATGCGGCAATGATTTTAGGAGTTGCTGATATAAAACCTGGAGTTCGAGTATTGGAATCAGGGATCGGCTCTGGAGCATTGACCTTGTCTTTGATACGGGCAGTGGGGGATGAAGGTTTGGTTCGTTCTATCGAAATACGAGATGATTTTGCGGAAATTTCAAAACAAAATGTGATCAATTATTTTGGTGAACAACCAAAAAATTGGGAGCTAGTTGTAGGTGGATTTCAAGATCAACAATATTCATCGGAATGGGATCGCGTTGTTTTAGACATGTTAGCGCCTTGGGAGTGCATCGAAGCAGCAGCGAATGCATTAGTACCGGGAGGCGTGATTTTGGCTTATGTTGCAACAACAACACAGTTATCAAGATTTGCAGAGGCAATTAAGGAGAGTGATCTCTTTACTGAGCCAGAGAGTACAGAGACAATTGTTAGGGGTTGGCATCATGAAGGACTCGCAGTTAGACCTCAACATCGCATGATTGGTCACACTGGATTTTTAACTGTCGCAAGAC
>JACCDZ011653424.1_pt1 | contig 11110 bp, 9 predicted proteins | sample 7449551 | NCBI WGS metagenome assembly JACCDZ01 (sample SAMN15323452, study PRJNA562643) | freshwater metagenome | isolation source: river surface water | place: USA:Blue River Watershed | collected 2017-08-18
GAAGGCCTTCTTCACACACGCGGCATTGCTGGATCAGGGTTTCCCCCATTGTCCAAAATTCCCCACTGCTGCCTCCCGTAGGAGTCTGGGCCGTGTCTCAGTCCCAGTGTGGCTGGTCGTCCTCTCAAACCAGCTACGGATCGTCGCCTTGGTGAGCCTTTACCTCACCAACTAGCTAATCCGATATCGGCCGCTCCAATAGTGAGAGGTCTTGCGATCCCCCCCTTTCCCCCGTAGGGCGTATGCGGTATTAGCTACTCTTTCGAGTAGTTATCCCCCGCTACTGGGCACGTTCCGATACATTACTCACCCGTTCGCCACTCGCCGCCAGACCGAAGTCCGCGCTGCCGTTCGACTTGCATGTGTAAGGCATCCCGCTAGCGTTCAATCTGAGCCAGGATCAAACTCTTCAGTTTAATCTCTGTATAAATCGTATTTCCATGACCTGAGTAAACCCAGGCCGGTGATACGTCGCTGCTCAAAGGAAGTGAGGTTATTTACATCAAGCTTTTACACTTAACATTCATTTCCAAACTTCTTTGTGAGCACTTGATTTCGTTTGCAATCACTGAACCTGTTACAGCCCAGCAACCTGCGACACTCATTCCAAGCGCCCACACTTATCGGTTGTCAAATTTTTAAAGAACAAGGTACTGCGAAATCTGTATTGCCTTTCTCAGCAACTTGCGTTTGGTTATGTGCCAGAAGCAGAGAAACGAGATTATGAAGGAGTTTTTTATCCGTGTCAAATTAGTTTTGTTTGATTTCAAATTATTTCAATCAGAAACTAACTAACTCAATACTAAAGATTTCAACCATTCAACCTGATTTAGAACATCCACTAAAACATCTGTTAGGTCGTGAACAAAGTTTTCCTGTCGGCAACCTTGAATCGCGAAGTACTTATAAAGATAAGTACTCATAAAGATGATTCTTATAAAGATGTTTAAAACCAAGCCAGCTACTATAGCACAACTACTTAATGCACGATTTGAATTGAGCCGATATGAACGAAGATATTCTGATTAACGTGACACCCTTTGAAACCCGCGTGGCTTTGGTTGCGCGAGGAGCGGTCCAGGAACTTCATATGGAGCGCAGTACGCAGCGGGGAAAGGTGGGCAACATCTATTTGGGCAAGGTTGTCAGAGTGCTTCCGGGCATGCAGAGCGCATTTGTGGAAATTGGCCTTGAAAGAGCCGCATTTATTCACATCGCCGATCTACGGGAAAATCGAACCGAGCGTGCAATGGCTACGACACCGACCCCCATTGAAAAGTTGTTATTTGAGGGGCAAAGTCTAATGGTGCAGGTCATTAAAGACCCTCTAGGAACAAAAGGCGCGCGTTTATCGACCCAAATTAGTATTGCCGGAAGAATGCTAGTGTATTTGCCGCACGAACCTCATATCGGCATTTCACAAAAAATAGGATCAGAGGCCGATCGGCAAGCCCTGCGCGAACGAGTACAAGCCTTGGTTCCACCTGAAGAAAAGGGAGGCTTTATTGTCAGGACGCAAGCAGAAGGCGCAACGGATCAAGAGCTAGAGGCGGACTTAGCCTACTTGAAGAAACTCTGGACAAGTGTGCAGCAAGGCGCGCGCACCCTCCCCGCCACAAGCCTGCTGCACCAGGACTTGACGCTGGCTCAACGGGTCCTGCGGGACATGGTGACACCCGAAACGCATCAGATACTGGTCGACTCACGCAGTGTGACCACAGAACTCAAGGCATGGGCGGACATTTACACGCCCTCCGTGTCAGACCGTATCAAACATTACAGCGGTGAGCGCACGCTGTTTGACACAGCGAATATCGAGGAAGAAATCGTACGGGCGCTTTCGAGACGCGTTGATCTTAAATCCGGTGGCTACCTGATGATTGATCAAACCGAGGCGCTCACCACAGTGGATGTCAACACTGGGGGATTTGTCGGGGGACGTAATTTTGATGACACGATTTTCAAAACCAACCTGGAGGCCGCTCAAGCCATCGCGCGTCAGCTACGACTGAGGAATCTGGGTGGCATCATCATCTTGGATTTTATCGACATGGACGACATCGCCCATCGCGAAGCGGTCCTGGCGGAGTTGAACAAAGCGCTTTCCTTTGATCGCACACGCATGACGGTGAATGGCTTTACACAGCTCGGTCTGGTTGAGATGACACGCAAACGCACACGCGACTCTCTTGCCCATCAATTATGCGAGCCCTGCCCGACCTGTCAGAGCCGAGGAAATGTTCGAACAAACAAAAGCATTTGTTATGACATATTGAGAGAAATTTTGCGAGAAGCGAAACAATTCAATCCGCGTGAATTCAGAATACTCGCATCACAGGGAGTGATTGATCTGTTTCTGGAAGAAGAAAGCCAGCATCTCGCCATGCTGGGCGATTTTATTGGAAAGAAGATCTCCCTTGAGGTGGCCACAGACTACACACAAGAGCAATATGACATTGTTCTGACGTAAAAGTCGGTGACTTATCGTCACTTGTCAATACAGGATCATATGGATGCAGGGAGGCATCCGAATCGATGACATGAGCGCTACACTCGACTGATGTTGTCAAGAGCATTTTTAAAAATGCCACACGACATCACATTTACCCACAGGAGACATATATGGCAGAGGCATCAAAAAAACGGCTGACTGGAGCATTCAAACTTGCGGCAGTGGCAATCTCGGGCGCCCTAAGTTTTACGGCTGTGCAGGCTCAATCAAACTACCCCAACAAACCCATTAAATTTGTTGTTCCCTACTCTGCAGGCACCACCACGGATGTGATTGCGCGCGTGTATGCGGACAAGCTAGGTAAGGTGCTTGGTCAAAACGTCATTGTGGACAACAAAGCCGGCGCAGGAGGCAATATTTCGGCCGAATCAGTAGCGCGCTCGGCACCTGATGGTTACACACTAACCTTTTCCACCAGTGCAACCCACGCAACGAACCCAGCGCTTTATAAAAACGTGAGTTTTGATCCGATCAAGGACTTTACGCATATTGCGATGATGGTTTCCGCACCCAATATGCTGGCTATCAATCCGAAGATTCCAGTCAACAACATGGCCGAGCTGATCGCTTACGCGAAAAAGAATCCTGGCAAGCTGACTTACATTTCGGCCGGCTCAGGTACCTCACCTCATATGGCTGGTGAATTGCTCAAGACCATGGCGGGCATCGATATTCAACATGTCCCATACAAAAACATCAATCAGGGCTTCACAGACTTGTTCGCCGGCACGGTTTCGATGACGTTCTATCACGTTCCAGTGATCTATCCTCACGTCAAGGAAGGACGCCTCAAAGCACTTGGTGTCGCCACGAGCGAGCGCAGTCCGATCGCTCCCGAAGTCCCACCGATCTCTGATACTGTCAAAGGCTACGACTTGCGACCATGGTGGGGGCTTGCGGGCCCAGCTGGCATGCCTAAGGATGTCGTCGACAAGCTTTATGCCGCCACAACCCAAGTGCTGGCAGACCCAGAAGTGCAAGAAAGGTTTAAAAACCTTGGCCTGATCATCACTCCAATGACGCCTCAGCAATTTAACGATTTCACTGTGACCGAATTGGCCAAGTGGAGCAAAATCGTCAAAGACTCGGGCGCAACCGCTAACTAGTCATGAAACAACAAGAAACAGTTCTTCTACCCACCACTGTGGTGGGTAGCTATCCCCAGCCTGATTGGCTCGTCGACCGCGAACAACTCTCGAAAGGCGTTCCTCGAACGCGTCAGCATGAAATTTGGCGTATTCCAGCCGAGCGACTCGAACAGGCGCAAGACGACGCCACCATTCTTGCGATACGTGACATGGAACGCGCGGGGATCGACATCATTACGGATGGAGAAATCCGTAGAGAAAGCTATTCAAATCGTTTCGCCATGGAACTCGAAGGCGTCGATGGGGATACACCAGCGATCATCACCTCGAAAGCAGGACTCAAAACACCCGTTCCGCGAGTGGTCAGCAAGGTAATACGTACACATCCTGTCGAGATTCGCGATCTGCAATTTTTAAAAGCAAACACCGACCGCCTGGCCAAAATCACCCTGCCCGGCCCCTTCACCATGGGTCAACAGGCAAAGAACGAGTTCTATCGTGACGATGAAGAAATGGTAATGGATTTTGCTGCCGCCGTTAATGCCGAAGCGCTGGACTTGCAAGCGGCGGGAGCGGATTTTATTCAGCTCGACGAACCATGGTTGCGTCATGATCCCGAGGCGGCAAAGCGTTACGCAGTCAAAGCCATCAATCGTGCGCTCGCAGGTATTACTGTGCCCACGATCGTTCATTTGTGTTTCGGCTACGCCGCCGTTGTCAAAGGTCAGAATCCCACGGGTTATTCGTTTCTGCCTGGATTAAGCGACACGATTGCAAAACAAATCTCGATTGAAGCGGCGCAACCCCGACTCGATCTCGGCGTCTTGTCGGATCTCGCTGGCAAAAAAATCATGCTTGGTGTCCTGGATCTGGGCACACATGATATTGAAACTTCCGAACAAGTCGCGCAACGCATCCGCGCCGGACTCAAGTACGTTGCAGCAGAAAACATGATTGCAGCGCCTGACTGCGGCATGAAATATCTACCCAGACATGTGGCCTTCGGCAAGCTCCGTGCACTCGCCGAAGGTGCGGCACTGGTCAGAAAAGAATTGTCCTGATTTGAAAGGAATCAGGACAGCTCCGGATGCATCTTGTGCCAGGGAGTGGCTTGTTCATAAGCCGCTCCCGCCCGCAACACTGTGACCTCGTCGTAGTTTTTGCCAATCAGCTGCAGCGAAATTGGCAAGCCTTTTCCAGACAAGCCACTCATCATGGCGAGTGCCGGATGGCCTGTTAAGTTGAAAGGCACACGTGCCTGCCGCGTGTAGGTACGCACGACCTCTGAGACATCGTCAATGCGGCATGCCGGATCAAGAGAGTTGGCCGCGAGCAAAATATCCACTTCGCCAAACGCATGATTAACCACGTCGCTCAGTATTCCGCGCAATTGCATCGCATGAACATAATCACCCGCACTCAGAAAAGCACCGCACAAAAGTTTGCGCCGGGACATTTCTGCGTAGTCTTCAGGCCTATTGCGCAGATTCCTTGCATGAATCGCCCAACCCTCTGACATCAGAATAATTTTCTGCGCAGCACTGAACTCTTGAAGTGACGGTAAATGGATATCTTTGACTTCAGCACCTAGCTCGCGAAAAACTTTGCAGGCTTCATTAAGCGCCTGGGTAACTTCCGGATCAGCCTGTTCGTCCTTTTCATGGAAATGTCGAACAAAACCGATTCGAAGACCTTTCACGCCCAAGCCAAGGTCTTTCGCATATGAAGTCGGTCTGCGAGAGGCAGGCGCAGCAGAAGTTTTCACCATCGCATCCAGCAATAAGGCGACGTCTTGAACCGTGCGTGCCATGGGTCCGACATGATCGAGGGACATGGACAAGGGATAAACGCCACGGCGAGAGACCAAATCATAGGTTGGTTTGAGACCCGCCAAACCGCATGCCGCTGCAGGGTGACGAACCGAGCCCCCAGTATCCGTACCCAGCGCGAGAGGCAGGAACCCGGCAGCCAGGGCGGTACCAGAGCCGGAGGACGAACCACCGGGATGGTGCGCAATGTTCCAGGGATTTCTTGCGGGCGGAAAAGGCAGATCAAAAGAGGGCCCGCCAATTGCGAACTCGTGGAGAGCCAACTTACCGAACAAGATTGCGCCTGAAGCACGCAACGCTGTAATGACCGAAGCGTCCTCGGCCGCCACGTGATCGAGCATCACTTTTGAATGACAGCTTGTGCGTTGCCCCGCGATATCGATGATGTCTTTGATGCCAACAGGAACGCCATGCAAGGGTCCGAGACTACGACCGGCCTGGATCTCTCGATGGGCATCGCGCGCGGCCTGAAGGACCTCCTCGCGATCAAGCTGAATAAAAGCCCGGTATTGTGGTTCCAAGGCATCGATTCGGGCGAGCAACCCTTCGATGACCTCGACAGGAGAAAGCGTCCCCGACGCGTAACCATGGCTTATTTCAGAGGCAGTCATCCAGTGCATCATGGTTTCACCTGCATTACGGGCCAGACCTCAGTGGTGTTGTCTGCTGGTGACGTGAAAGAAGCACGAATCTTCAGAGCAGTCCGTGCAGCTGTAGCGACATCATCGGGAAAATCTGTCATGGCCCGCTCGAGCCCTGCGAGCCTGGCAAGCGTTTCAATATCCACGCTCTCGCTACTTGAGCCACTTGACCCACTTGAGCCACTGCCTGAACCTGTCATGTTTTTCTGTGTATTCACCTGATATCCCCCTTATTAAAAATCATTTTTATTTTTTTAATTTACTTCAAACTGAATTTTTTACTTCTGATAAATGCACCAAAATCCGCTCGCTCCGGCACAGAGTAATGACGAGCTTTATCCTCAGACCAGCCATTAAATTCCGCATCCGGATATATATTTGCATGGCGCTGACGACGGAGCGGGAAAAGTGCATGTCGACGCACATCATAGGCATCAATGTGCTCTCTGAGATTGGACTCATCGTATTGATTGAGATGCGTTGTCACCGCCAGGGGAAGCCGTGGCGTCATCCGACCAGCCTCCAGGGGATAGCCCACACACAGCCCGGCAACTGGAAACACAGCTTCAGGCAAGCCAAGCAGATCGCTGGTTTGTTGAGGGTGATTACGAACCGCGCTGATTGGAACAGTCACCAAGCCAACCGCCTCGGCCGCACGGATAAATTGCGAGAGAACGATGCCGGCATCGACAGCGGCGTTCATGAAATGATCAAGGTGATCGTTGGCAAAAGGTTTGCCACGCCATTGTCCGATCTGTCTGATTCTGCGGTTGTTACCACAAAACATCAAAAATACGGGTGCGTCATTGATCCAAGGCATATCAGGAATCAAATCTGCGATGGCTTTGACACGGAGTGGATCAGCAACATGAATAATGTCGGCTTGCTGCAAATCAGACTTCGACGGAGCCGAAAGCGCACAGGCAAACAACAGATCGAGTAATTCTTGTGAAACAGGCTCTGGTGCCCACTTACGGTGAGAACTATGCGTCAGCATTCGCAGCAGCTCATCTGCGCCCGATAAAGCCTCCGGAACCTTGACCGGTGCGCCAAATCTCCTAAGCGCCGCATCGGCGAGTTGTTCAGATAACGAGATGGGGCGTTGGGCCATGACTGACGACTCCTAATCTTCGCGAAATTGCATCTGATAGAGCGCGGAATAAGCGCCTCCGCGCGCAATCAACTCACTGTGGGAACCTTGCTCGACCACCTTGCCATGATCCATGACCACAATCTTGTCGGCGTTTTGAACAGTTGAAAGTCGATGGGCAATGACCAGTGTTGTTCGCCCCTTCATCAACGTCTCAAGCGAAGCTTGGACCTGTCGCTCGGACTCGTTATCTAGTGCGGAGGTCGCTTCGTCAAGAATCAGGATCGGCGCATTTTTGATCAACGCCCGCGCAATCGCAAGTCGCTGCCGTTGGCCTCCGGACAAACGGGTTGCATTTTCTCCCACGGGAGTTTGTAACCCTAGCGGCAGAGCTTTGACAAAATCGAGCAGGTTCGCAGCGGCCAACGCGTTCATGATTTCATTCTCGGAGGCGTCATGCAAAGCGCCGTACCCTACGTTGACGGCAATGGTGTCGTCAAAAAGAACCACATCTTGACTCACCAGGGAGAGCTGTTCGCGCAACGCCCGCAAATCCAGAGAGGCAATGTTGCGACCATCGATCAATACCTCGCCTGAGGAGGGAGAAACAAATCGTGGCAACATATTCACCAAGGTCGTCTTGCCACTGCCCGAGCGCCCCACCAAAGCGACTGTTTGACCAGGCTCCACGGAAATGGTGACATCCGACAATGTGTCAGTCTGCGCGTCCGCAAAGCGATGGGAAACATGACGAAACTCAACGCGACCCAGCGCACGCCCTTCAAAACGCCCCGTTCCGGTCTCTGGTTCGGAAGGCTGATCGACCAATGTAAAAACACTTTCAGCTGCGACCAGCATTTTTTGCATCTTGCCGGCCACCTTGGTTAAGCGCTTGATTGGATCAAAAATTTGGGCAAGTGCAGCCATAAATGCCGCAAAACTTCCGACGGTTAGTGTGCCTGTATTAGCCTGGTTCAGTGCAACAGCAATCACGGCAGCCACAGCAATTGCTGTAATGACCTGAGTAATTGGAGTCATCGCAGCGTCTGAAGTCGCCGCACGCATGTCAAATCTTCTCAATCGACCGCTGACATATGAAAAACGATTCCGTTCGAAGGCATAACCATCAAATAACTTGACGACTCGCTGCCCATCGATCCCCTCACTGACTGCACGCGTCAGTTCAGCATTCATATTGACGGTATCTTGATTGATTCGTCTCATTCTCGCGATAAAAGAACGGGAAATTAAGACTGAAATCGGCATTGTTACCAAAATGATCAGCGTAAGCTCCCAAGACATGTAAAGAAGCACGCCAATCATCGCCAAGACAATCAAGGACTCGCGGACAATAACAGTGATAACTTCAGTGGCGTAACTTGTGACATTGCCCGCATCTACAGTAAATCTATTAAGTAGCCTGCCTGTATCGCCTTTTTTAAACTCACTGTCGGGCATAGTGAGTAACTTTTCAAACATATCGCGTCGGACGCCAAGCAATACGTTATTAGCCACCCACGCTAACAAATAATCGCTAAAAAAATTACAAAGTCCGCGTAAAAAAATCAAACCAATGATGACAATAGGAACCTGCCAAACATACTCGGGCTTTGCACCAGAAAAACCCTCATCAAGCAGGGGCTTCATGGCTACTGCAAGAGTCGGTTGAGTTGCTGCAGCACCCGCCATGCATAGAACAGCAACGGCGAGCCCTTTCCAGTAAGTTCCAACGCGACTGTAAATTCGTTTCCACAGGTTGGTTTTAAGCGACTGAGAAGACGCAGACGCTGATCTGGCATTTGAAGTCAAAATGTGGCTCTAAAATCTGATGATTCATCAATTTTACCCGCCTGAACCATTCTTAGTCATTAGAATGTGTCGAGATTTCTACCTAATTAAACTTAACAATGGCCGCTCTACCCTCAATGCAACAATCAAACACCATACTTATACGCCTTCCAAACTGGATTGGTGACACATGCATGTGCCTACCTGCTCTGGATTTATTAAGTCAATCCGGAGTGCCCTTTGTAGTGTGCGCTCGTGGTTGGGCCAAGCCACTCTTGGCAGGGTTGCGTACGGAGGGATTTATAGAAATGACAGACTCACTCAAAGCTAATGTTCAAGCGCTACGCCACTGGCGACAAAAGCATCCTTACCACCAGCGTGCCTTACTCATGCCTGACTCTTTTTCCAGTGCACTCACCTTTAGGCTCGCTGGTTTTAAAAGTGTTGGTTGGCGTGATGATGGCCGCTCGTTGCTATTGAAATGGCCGCAAACTAAACCTACTGAAAAAATTCATGCCGTCGAGGCATGGTTCGAACTCACTAAACGTGCACTCCATTGCTGGGGACGGGATACATCAAAAGCTAATCTCAAAGAATCACTTCATTTACCAATTACCAATGAACACAAGCAATCAGCAGCTGCAGCACTGCGGGAGGCAAATTTAAAAATTGGTGAGTTTGTTTTGATTGCCCCGACAGCGAGCGGAAAGCATCATGGTCAAAATAAAGTATGGCCGCATTTTGACGCTCTTGCTCGAATTTTGCAAAACAATCGTGTCAACGTTGCAATGTGCCCTCCCCTGGATGAGCAGGCGCAGGCAAACCGAACTGCCCCGACAGTAGACATCATTCGACCCTTGGATTTAGGCGCTTTTTGTGCCCTGACTAACATGGCTAAACTAGTCATTTGCAATGATTCAGGTGTAGCGCACTTATGCGCTGCAGCTGAAGCAAAACAACTCACTCTATTTGGCGTAACTGACATTGCACGAACGCGCCCCTGGACTCATAAGAGTTGTAACATGGGAAGTTTTGGGCAGTGGCCAACTGCCGGCGAAGTTGTTACACGCGTTCAACAATTATTGGTACTCTAAAGCGGGATAAAATCGTTGCTTGCCTCGATACCTTTCTCAAATCTACTGCTTTATCCACCAGGCCTCAGTCTGATTTTATTGGCCCTAGCTATTGTGCTTAGCGTATTTAAAAAGCACACCTTTTCCATTGCACTTTCGATCCTAGCGATCACTTGGGTGCTGATTTGGTCATTGCCTGCTACCTCTCTTTTTTTAGGCGGCCTGCTTGAATCACGATATCCGTACAAAGATCCAAAAGACTTACCTCGTGCAGATGTGATTGTTGTTTTCGGTGGAAATACCCAGGCTAATCGAGCAAACTGGTTTGAACCTTACAACCGTGCGACCGCCATCGACCGGATTGATCGTGCTGAGGCACTTTATCGATCAGGAAAAGCACCAAGGATTTTATTGTCAGGCGGGGCTAGAGAAGGGAAAGTGAGTGAGGCACAAATCATTGCTAGGATACTTAGACAGAGAGGAATTCCTGACTCTGCACTCTTACTAGAAAACGACAGCAGGAACACCTCAGAAAATGCCAGATTTACTGACATTGCCATGCGCAGTCAAAAACTCAGAAGCGCTTTACTCGTCACTTCAGCATTGCATATGCCAAGAGCGTTAGCAACTCTGGAAAAGCGCGGCATTCATGTCACCGCTGCTGGTGGCGCCCCTCAAATTGTACTTCCCTCATCAAACGCACCTAATATATGGTTGCCGCACCTTCGTAGCCTTGATGCGAGCAGAACCATTATTAAAGAGTATCTGGGTCTATTCGGTTACTGGGTAAGGGGTTGGTTGTGATGTGTTTTTTTCAGTGATAAGACCTTCATGTATAGCGTCTCATATTGCTGCGCAACAGAATCCCAGGAAAAAAATTGAACTAGAGTTTCACTTTCTCTGACCAGCTTTACCCTTAACTCGAGGTTCTCTCCCAGTGAAAAAATAGCGTTAACCATTTCCTCTGCGTCCCTTGGGTTGTTCAAGACCCAAGCATCATGCATGTGTCTAACGTAGCCTGCAAAGCCACAGTAGCTCTCTGCACTCAGAACAACGGGCAATCCATGCGCCATCGCTTCTAAAGGTGCC
>JACCDZ010738003.1_pt1 | contig 11103 bp, 14 predicted proteins | sample 7449551 | NCBI WGS metagenome assembly JACCDZ01 (sample SAMN15323452, study PRJNA562643) | freshwater metagenome | isolation source: river surface water | place: USA:Blue River Watershed | collected 2017-08-18
ATCTGCCATGTCTCCAAAGCATAAGGAAAAACCATTGGAGTAACAATTACGTGCAGTGTTAACGTCAACACCAAGAATTTGCTGATGTGAACCATCTTGCAAAACTGTTGAAGCATTTATATTGACGCTGATCGGTGAACTCCAGTTGCCATCCGAAAAGTTACCAGTAAGACACTTTATTAAATCTGAAGCTCCAGGCAAGGAGCCAAGAATTGCCGGCTGATTTGGAAATTTAACAACTTCGCTATTCCAATAGTTTGCAATATCGCCATTGTTTTTAATGAAATCTAAATTCATCAGATTACTTTCTTAAATTCAAGACAATGTTAGAAAACTCAAATCTTTTTTCTGACTACCTCTATTTAGCAAGTAGTAACCAATTCCGCTCAATCCAGTCATTAAACCAATGCCCATCGTTTGAGCAGAATCAAAGCTAGAAAACCCAGTCGCCATAAGATCTTCTTCAAATTCGACCATCAGTTTTTCCAGCACACCAGGTTCAGAATAATTAGAGGCCAAGCACACAAGATTTCCTCCTGTGCCATGGCATAAACATTTACTTGAGTAACGAGCTTTCTCAAAAGTATTGGAAACAGCCAGTTGATAGTAGGCCAGCACGGCTTTGTTTGACTCTAAAAGCTTGGGCATATTGGACATAGCAAGGGCAATACCTGCAGAACCGTGGCACCACCCCACCAAAGGATTTCCATTAAATTCATGACTGTCTGTCCACTTGTCATTTGCTATCAATGAATACTCATGGAGTAAGAGTTCACCAGCTATGGCCAATGAATTTTTACTGTTGAAAAACTCGCTGAGTCGATATATCGCCAATGCGATTCCCGATATCCCATGCGAGAAACCTCTGACGTATTCCATCCCGTAAATCGGTTGAACTGTTTGCAATATTTCTTTTGCAGCGACTTCTAGTCGATCCTGAAGCTTCTCTAATAAGGCCAAGCTTTTCTGATTCGAAGTTCTCTTGGTATATGGAATCAAAGCTGTGGCAATTCCTGCAATACCGAGTAAGAAATCAAGTTTACTTTCAGCTTCTACCTTGTCAGAAATTTTCAAAATTAGTGGAGGGAGTTCATCCTCGAAAATTCTAAAAAAGTCTGGGTTGGATTCGATGCATTTGTTCACTACATAAACTACAGAGGCAAGGCCTACAAAGCCTGAAGCAGAATAGTTTGGGGACGCTGCGATCTCTGTGAAAACTGACTTAACAAAGCTGGCTGATTGCTTTTGATATAAAAGATTGCCTGAGCACAAACCCAAATCATTTAGGAAGAGTGCTAATCCTAAGACGCCTTCATACAAGAAAGGATCGCTAGGCAAAACCCTTACTGCATCTGCGGCTCTAGCTGACGGCACTGGGTTAAAGCTTGTATCAACCCAAGGGTTACGTAGTTCCGAAGAAATTCTTGCAGTTAAAAAGTCTGCAATTACCTGCGCGTTAGTAATTAAAGATTGATGTGGATTGAACTTTGGCTGCGTCACGCCTATTTGATGACTGAGTCCCAATGTAGTAGCAGCTATTCGTACTTGGTCCTCAACGGTCTTCAAATCAAAGGAGGATAATTTTTTCTTTACTTTGTCTAATGGACTTACTGTAAAAATCTTACCTAAATCAAGAATTGACCCGTCGCCCCCAATTACTGTTTTAGAACTAACTTCACCAGAAAAATAAGGAATGTCACCGAGCTTAAGTTGACTAAGCTCTGACTTCAGAAAATGCGCCAAGGCAGGACGATCCAACACGCCAGACCAAAGGTTATCCCAATGCCATTCACGATCAATCTGGTCTTTCAATAAATCAGGGTGTGTCTCATCTTGCTGCAATGCGCCGTAGTCTTTTGTATCCCTTACGATGAGTCTTCGTTTTGCCTTAGCAAACAACTGATCAATAAGTGCACCATCCGCAGCCAGTTCACCCTTATGTTCATGAATGCACTCGAGTCCTGCCTTGAGGCCGTCAAAGAAAAATTTACCTTTTCTCTTGAATGAGTAGTTGTTTTCTGAGGAAGATTTGCTGTCAGGGATCCAGCCTGGAATTTCAGTAATTCGCATATCGCTGCGACCGAAATTTTCTATGCCAGTAACTTTGTAAGGCGCTTTTGCATTTTTCTTAGCCCCCATCACACTGACATCGAACACCTCATCTGGAGATGAGCCCATACCCGGCTGAGGAAGAATTCCTATTCCATAGACGGATTCATAGAGCAACGACTGTAGAGCGTAAACTGGACTTGGATTTGATTTTGACTCAATCGAAGTATGGAACATAGTTTCCAAATCGATAATGACAGGATCTGGTCCAGATGCAATTAAGTTTTCATAAAATACGTCTACCCCATTCAATGAATAAACAATCGCAGTCAAAAATCCCAACTTAAAGTGATAGCGGTCAGACTGTTCTTCAGTTTGAAGTTCAGCGAATGGAACAAATTCAACCCAGCCATAGGCTTCTCGATCCAATACTTTAATTGTCTTCAGATCTAAGCACTGATAAGCATCATTGAAAAATTTGATGTACTCTTGAAACGAAAATTCAAGACTTGTACTGCGTGGTTTGTAAACAATAAATTGCTCGTTTTCAAACTCAACAACCATTACAGAGCGTCCATGGTTATGGGTATCGCCACTGGGTCGAATGGACTTTATTTTTGCTTTTACAGGAATACCAAATTCTTCAAGTAGTAAGGCTCGATCATTATCTAATCGGCTGAAAAATTCTATACAGGCATCCGACCAGTACGTTAGTTTTTGCACTGCCATCCTAAATAGGACGGGATATTTTTTAAAAAATTCTATTCTTTTTTCTAATGCACCAAAGCCATTAATATAAGTTTTAAACTTTTCAGACTCAGTACTTCCAGCTAGTTGGCCCTCTAATTGTTTAATATTTAAATCAAGTACAACAGCGCGCCTTACAATTTGCTCCAAGAAGCCCAGCTGACTATCAAGGCAGATATTGATTGCAGCGTCATCAACTTTGCAGCCATTGTGCAAATTATTTATAGCGCAAAAAATTTGATGGACAAAGGGTGCAATTAATCCACGCGAAAAGTATTCGTCAAGTATTGGAAATCTAATCAGGAATTTTTCAACGACATTATTGGAAGACTCAGCATCCAAAGCATTCATCATCCACGTGATGTCTGCTGATGAAGAAGGCTCAACTTTGTGTTGCCCAAGCAAGACTGCAAACTCATACGAACTACATTTATCAAATGCTATTCGTGATTTGAAATTTTCTGGGATTTGAATAAAGCCCGAGAGTTTTTTCCAAGTTTGGAATTTTTTATATCCCCGGAAATAAGAAAGCGCAGAGGTGTTTCGAACTCTGCGCTCACCTATGTGCAGCGACCGGTAGATCGCTTCTAAAGATGTCTTTGAAATCTGATCACTCAAGACTTAACCTGAGCATCTGTTTCCAGAACAACTATTTCCAGAGCAACTATTTCCCGAACAGCTGTTGCCTGAACAACTATTTCCTGAGCAACTGTTTCCGGAGCAACTGTTTCCAGAACAGCTATTGCCAGAACAACTATTGCCAGAGCAACTGTTTCCAGAGCAACTATTTCCTGAACAACTATTGCCAGAAGCCATTTGTAAGTCGCCTTTAAATTGGCCACTACGAACTTCACCAGCTGGATTTGGGGGCAATGCATCCCATTGTTCTTTGCTGAGGTTATTTCTGTAACTTGGATCTTGCCAAGCCTTAGCAATCTGTTCAGCTGTAAGCAGACCTTTAGCGTTTGCTTGAGAAGCAGCCATGCCGACACCAAACATACCTGCAAGACGTGAGAGCAGTTTTCTACGATCGACCATTTTTTTTCCAGTTCTTTTATTTGATTGTTCTTTTAGGTTGTAATTACTGTTTTGTAATTTTAATTTATTTACAGTTTTTATATACGATTTCTTCAAAATTTTGCTTGAAAGCAACCCCCGACTCATCTTGTAAGTCCGAGCAATCAGCCTAGCCCGTCTACTCCGACAAATAATCCATATGAGGCATCATGCCCACCCTACTCAAATCCAATCGATCAACATCCGATCAAGACTGATTGATGACGGCCCTTCCCTATGAGAAATACACCCCGATCAAAGCTATCAGCACAAACGCCAAAACAGCACCCACCGCAATCAAATACATCTTTCGCCCAATGCTAGGCCTGAACTCAAAATACACCAGCGGTGCAAATGAGATGAACAGAAGTAGCCAGTGATTGGCATCTGGCACGATCAGCTTGTCAAACCATCTGTACATAAAAATGATGGTGTCCAGAAAAATCAAGACAACCAGTGCAACCGGTAGCAGCAACAGAATCAATCTCAGTGTTCTTGGAAGGGCTTGCATACGATTTGCCACGGTTTGTTATCACGACCCTTTGGATCGGCGCCATGTTGCGTTCTTTTCATCATCTCGTCTATGGGCTCGTCTAGTGAGGGTGGATAGAAATCACTTCTGCGAAGAAACACTTTGACTTGAGGGTGAGGTGAAAGTTCTTCCTGCGTTATTTCTTGGGTGAACAAGGGTTCATAGCCAGCAATGCGTGGAATGGCTTGAAGGATGGTTTCTTTGTCGCAGTAGTAGTCCACATAGACAAAGCTGTGCGCAAACCCACCATAGGCCTGCAAGGGATGGCCATCGACGTAGCAGCCTGGGTAGTAGATGGAGCCTTGCAGTACGTCGGTGGGGTTGAATTTTGTGGCGGCATTGGCGTTTAGCAACCAGGCAGGGACTGGGGTGGGATGGAGTTGCTTTTTGGGCATGTGTGGGTGCGAGGGAGAGTTGTGGGGTTTAGGGTACTTGGGGGGTGGGTCGGTAGGTGAGCCTGGGTAATTGGGGTCAGATCAACATTGTTTTCTAACATCCCCAATCAATGAGTCGAAATGCAAGACCTGCACTTAGGGTTCTTTGGTCAAATTGAATCCAACAGCAGTCAACCGATTCACTTTACCAAGCGAGTGTGCAAATGAAAGTTCAAAGCCCAATATTTCCGCTTGACAGATTCTGTTTTACGGAATATTCTCAATGATCGTTTCGTTTGCATGCTCAGATACCGAGGCGTTGTTCCACTGTCTCTTGGCGCCCAAATTCAAGAATATTGAACGCGTGGCTAGGCGAAAGCTACTGCAAATTCATGCAGCCACAGACCTCAACTCACTTCGGGTTCCACCCGGAAACAAGTTGGAGACTTTGAAAGGACAACGCTTAGGTCAATCCAGCATCCGAATCAACGACCAGTGGCGAATCGTCTTTGATTGGAAGATAGACGGAGCGCATGAAGTGCAAATCATTGACTATCACTAGGCTACCCATGAAGAAACTATTAGATGAAATTCACCCAGGAGAAATTCTTCTTGAAGAGTTCTTGAAGCCTATGAGCATTACCGCCAGGCAACTGGCCGCAGACATAGACGTGCCTCCCAGTCGTATCAGCGAAATCGTCAATCGCAAAAGACCCATCACGGCAGACACCGCTTTGCGCTTAGGTTTGTTCTTTTCTATGGATCCCAAGTTTTGGCTCAACTTGCAAATCGAGTACGACATACGCATGGCCAAGCGAACGCTTCATAAAGACATTGCAGCAAGAGTCAGAGTTTTGGAAGTCAGCGCTTAAAAACAATTGAGGTCAGATCAACATTGTTTTAGCCCGCAGGCAAACCCCGACTCATCTTGTAAGCCCGAGCAATCAACCTAGCCCCCTCCTCCGACAAATAGTCCTTGTGAGGCTTAATGCCCACCCTGCCCAAATCCAATCGGTCACCATCCCAGCAAGACTGAATGGTGACGCAGGTGTGCACATCTCCCCCGCTGTGATGCTGTATGGCATGACAAAGTTTGTCGAGCTGCTCGGCCTTCAAGTCGAAGTACCGCCCATTGAGCGAAGCCGCAAAGTCAGCCGCCCGCGCGCCATGCAGCCGGTCTGAAAATTCATTCAGCCTTTGACTGTCGTGAAGGAATGCGAACAACTCCACCACCAGCAAGTCTGCACCGCGCACACCGCCCACCTTCAAGCCATGCAATCGCACCCGCGCCCAGTGCCCCGGCCCGTGATCGCCATCCCTGCTGATCTTGAACTGATCCAGCACGTGCTTCAGCAGCCCCGAGCGATCAAAGTCTTGGGTGGAAGGAATGTCTTCTAGGTTCATGCTTGTGTGTTTTTTTTAATTGGGGTCAGATCAACATTGTTAACTAAATGGTAGATCATCTTGCGAGCCTGTAGTTGGCTAAGCTGAAGACATAGTTACCCTGTTCGACTTAAGAGGGTCGACTATCCAAAAAAATTTCAAGATAGCCGTTCTTGATTGTTTAAATGCAGAAATGTAAAGGACAAGCAGTTGATGAAAAGAGTTGAAACCACCGTTCGTAAAATTGAGTGCACCTTTGAATTCAAATGCGATAAGCAATGGGATGACTTAGAAACTCAGGTTGCATCCAATATCAAATTCTGCAATCAATGCCAAAAAGACGTTTACCTCTGCAAAACGCAAGATGAACTTGACCATGCGCGCTCATTGGGCCGGTGTATTTCTATTGAAAGAGTAGAGGTACGCATGTTCACGACTGGGGTTCTAGCGCCACTAACAAACCCCTCAATTGAGCGCTTGCTTAAAGAAGCCGATGCGCTTTATGCGTCCAGAAAGAAGCTTGCAAATCCCAATGAGTTTGATTAATTGGGGTCAGATCAACATTGTTTGCAACCTAATTAGCTCAATTGGTGAGCCCGTATCAAGTTAAGCTGTGCTGATCTTGATTCAGAAAAGATGCTTGCTCATGAGAGTTTTCACCCTTGTCGCATTGTTTACCCTTGCCACCCTAGCCCTCCCCACCCTAGCTGGCATCTATGTAGACAGAGTAGACCACCCCAAGAAGGTCGTCATTCTCAAAATTGAAGGCCGCATCAAATACGAAGACCAGATTGAATTTCAAAAGGCGCTAGACGAAATTAAGCGCGATGGCTACAAGATCAAGCTCAACAGCGTGGTGCTGAACACATCGGGCGGCAGCCCCACCGCAGCCAAAGAAATTGGCAAGATCATTCGCCAAGAAAAGCTCAACACCTATGTAGGCCCCAAACACCGATGCGGCAGCGCTTGTATTTACATCCTAAGCAGTGGCATCATTCGCATGGCCTTCGGCGAAGTAACGGTACACCGCACCACCTACGAAGATGGCTACCCCACCGAGAAGCTCGAGAAGTCCTTAAAACAAACCGACGTAGACAACGCCAACCACTTGTTTGAAATGGGCATGACCACCCAACTGGTAGACGCCATTCGCGTCACCCCCAACTACACCCACTGGAAACTAGACGAAAAAGAAAAACGCCGCTGGGGGGTACACGGCACCGAGCGCTTGTACGAAGAATTGTGGTTTAGAACCACAGCCAAAGCCAAGTTCTACGACGTAGACGTGGTACGCGACTTCTTCTACAAACACAACGCCAAGTGCACCCAGATGGCCAAAGAATTCAAGATGACCGTGTTCGATTGCGTCAAGGCCGAGATGTAATTAATTGGGGGCAGATCAACATTATTCTGAAGACTCAAAAACAAGATGACCCTGTCTCCCGGCCAAAACTTCACTGACGCTGAACAGCAAACAGCCATGCAGAAGATGGCTATGGTGGTCGATTTGCTAGAGAGTGTATGCAGCGTTAAAGATGCTGTCAAAAAGCTCAAGAACCACCCCATTCACGACTACACAGACTTTTTGTTCACATGGACAGCCAGCTCTTGCGTATCCAAGGGCGAGCTAAAACATTTGATACTCGAACTGCAAGAGTACAAGGAAGACTTTAAGCAAAGCAAAAACACATGGGTGAAGCAACGCACAGCCATGGTGGTCGAATTGATGCAAGAGATGATCGATGGCAATCTTGCAATCCCAAAGCGGGCCTATGAACTACTGGCCGAGCCCTATCCTTATCCAGAAGTGGTTCAGGTAGAAATTAAGACCAAGAAGTTTCACCACACTGTGGCCACCAACACCACCTGCCCCAGTTGCCAGCACCACTTCAAAGCCTCCGAAATTGTGGAGCATGTAGAGGTGGGTTACCGCTGCCCCAAGTGCAGGCAAGTGATTCGGCTAATTTAATTGGGGTCAGATCAACATTGTTTGGTTTGACTTCCATAACGTCAATCACACGTCAAAATAATTGGAATCGATGAACATGCTTTGATGCAGAAATCGAACAACAGTAATACCATGAGGCTCAGGTAAATAGTAGATAGCGTACGAGGTAGATGAAGGCCACCATCTGAGCTTTGGTTGCAGGTCTGGCCTAGAGCGTCCCATGAGAGGTTGTAAAGCCAAGATTTCGGACTCCTGTGCAATTTCATCAAGAACTGAGTCGGCACTGATTGAATTGGCCGTTGCAACGAAGATCCAAATTTCTTCTAAATCAATTTCTGCTAGGTGACTTAGAAGAACGTTGGACATGAAATCACTTTTGGGTAGAACGAGCCTTTCGTTTTATCGCATTCATGTCCATCTTTTTCACACGTCCACTTTCAATATCTTTCATCCCCTTTGCAATTTCAGACTGCAGGCTACTCAAGTTAGAAGATTGAATTTGTTGATAAGTTTCAAAAAGCCGAAGTGCTTCCCGTATCACTTCACTCGCAGAGCCGTAGCGCCCAGAAGCAACTTGTTCACGAACGCGATCCTCTAAGGCTTTAGGCAAAGAAACGTTAAGGGTCATGAGAATTCCTAAGTGGCAATAATTGCCATATATTGCCATACTTTAAATAGATTGCGTGCAACTTTTATTGGGGTCAGATCAAACTTAATTGTGGATTGCGGGAGCTCAACGTTGCTAAAGAAATTGAGAGAGTCATACCAAGCTCTCCATGTAGGGGCGCATGACGTTATGAACACGACAATGTTCTGCCGCTAGCCAGAGTTCATCCATCGTGACTTTATTTTGCTTCCAGGCATCTCTCAATGCTTCAAGTGCAACATCGATCCCAATCTTGTTTCTGAATTTAAAACAGTCAGCAACTGTTTTAGCAACGTTAGTGACATGAATCGAAATGCCACCATCAACAACAAGTGTTGTGAGGCCAAAACTTAGGTCACTCATTCTGATAACGTGAAGTGGAGGAAAGTCAAGCTTTGGGGCGCGTGCCTTTTGTCCAATCGCCACCCAAAGCTGATGTGGCAACTGTGTTGTGAGTTCGTGTATTTGAAGTGCAGTCAGAAGGCAAAAAACAATCTGTGGAAATTTAAGTGCGACAACAGCGTGGTCAATCTTCTCGGTAAACATTAGGTTGGCTGGTATGTAGACGCCCCTGCTTATTCTCACTAGCTGATCTGTTTCAAGCAGCTTCTGAAGGACTGCACCAGAGGCTCTGAATTTGGAGAGTTCACTTGCACGAATCAAGCCTTTTTCGCGTGCGCGAAGTACAGCGGGATGAACAGGTTTTGAAGTCACATGAATGTTTTTATGTTTGCGTCTGTATTTATTAATAAGTACAGACGAAATAGAAAAATAATTGAGATCAGATCAATATTGTTTTAGCTTCAATGAAGGCTTCTTGCAATGACTGATTCATAGTGCCACGCTTCTTATGTCTGCGACTCATATAGCGTATAAATAATATCTTAGCGACAAAAATTTATTGGCAATTTCTACAAATTTATCAATAACTTCATTTCTAAGATGATCGTCGAATTTATTTACAAAAATATTGATCCGCTATAGATTAATTTGCAAGAAAAATAGGTACAAAAAATTGGATTCATGCCACACTGAATTCCGTTTCAAATGCAGTGGTTGCATTGAAGTTTTGTATCAGCAACTTTTTAGGTACTCACTATGAGTAAAGCAACCATTCGTATAGGCAGCACTAAAGAATTTTTTGCACGTGCACAATTGGTTGGTCAAAAAATAGATCGCGGCGATCAGATTGAAGAGCTCTTCACCCTCTCCTTTGGAGATCCAGAAGATTTTCTGGACATTCTCCGTGAACCTCTACGCCAAATTCTGATCGCTTTGCGTCACCCAAAAAGCATAGAAGAGCTGGTTGATGAACTCAGAGGCAACTCCAGCGACTTACATCAAAACCTCAATAAATTAACAGAGCTTGGACTTGTAGTACGGAGTCAAATTGCTACCACCGGCGTTGTGGACCGTAAGGCATATCAACGTGCTCATAAAGACGTTGTTGTAGAACTACTTTGTGAGGACCCCGAGTTGGCAGAGATTTACCTTACAACCGCTTTAGAAGAATCATATTTGCCAGGAGGTCAGGAAGCGTTGATGAATGCTCGCAAGTATGTTGCTGAAGCGGAGGAAATATCAGCTCGCAGCATAAGGTTTCAAAGTGTTTGGCAGGCTATTGCGGCAACACCAAGTGATGCAGCCAGCATGCAAGCTCGCTCAATGCTGATGATGGAAATCAGCAGTTTTGTTGAGAAGCTTGAAATGTCTCATGGAGATGTTGCTGCTTTGCTTGGTGTCTCAAAGTCAGATATAGCCAAACTGATAGAAGGCAATTTCAATCATTTTGATTTAGACATGCTGCTAGACATGGCGGCACTTGCTGGACTGTCGCCGAAGGTAAGCCTGGGTGAGCCTAAGTTTCCGTTGGCTTAAGTGGCTTGGCATCATGACCAAAATAACTGATCTTCACAAGCTATGGCTTAAGCGAACTGGCTATAGAAAAGTTTTCAATAATTCTGAAGCCACGTTTAAATTGGCTCGAAAGCTTATTCAAGCTAGAAATAAAACTGGGAAGGCTTCTGTGATTAAAAATTTTATTCAAACAGACGAAGAGCATGACCTTGCGTTGAAAGAGCTTTCAAAACTTTTCGATCTGAATCCTGAGGTGGGTTCGCCTGATGGAGATAGGCTGGAAGAGCTCGTTACTCTGGTTCAAGCATATGAGGCCATCCACTTTCCCATGAGTCAGCCGACTGCGTTTGAAGCTATTTCATTTAGAGTTGAGCAGCAACTGGAAGAAATTCATCCAGGCGAAATTCTGCATAAAGAATTTATGAAACCGAGGCGTATTACCGCTAGGAAGATGTCATTGGCCATTAGTCTTACAGCTAGTCAAATTATTGAAATCACTGCTGGCAGGCAG
>JACCDZ011166428.1_pt1 | contig 11102 bp, 15 predicted proteins | sample 7449551 | NCBI WGS metagenome assembly JACCDZ01 (sample SAMN15323452, study PRJNA562643) | freshwater metagenome | isolation source: river surface water | place: USA:Blue River Watershed | collected 2017-08-18
GCATTGTTTTAAAGAAGGCTACTTTCGTAAAAGGAAACAATAATTTCACACTTGGAGACAGCTATATTTTAGGCGATTTGATCACGACAAATTAGGCGCTATTTAAACCTTTTTTTAAGGACAAAAAAAACACACAAAAAACGGCTCTATTTTATTAAAAAATAGAGCCGTTTTTTTTATGTAAAATCAAAGCTGAACAAACTGATTTTTATTTGCTATTTTGTTTAATATACACCTCGGTTGCACCTAGACCATATTTTTGATAATTGGCATCTTGAAACGAAATGTTATCATATCGCCCAAGCAAAAAATCCAACTCCGATTTCAAAACCCCTTCACCAACTCCGTGGATAAAAACAATCTTAGGAATCCGATTTCGGATGGCAAATTCAAGATGTCTTTTTGCCGTTTCCGATTGCAACGTTAAGATGTCATAATTAGACATTCCGCGTTTGTTAGGAACCAATTTTTCGATGTGTAAATCGAATTCTGGAACACCAACTTCTCGTTTTTCTTTACGCTCTTTTACAAAACTTCGTGGTTTTGGTATCTCTTTTTCTTTTTTTATCTCACCTGAATTAAAACTTCTAATAGAATTCATTAAATTACTGGAATCGTTTATCTTAATTAATTCGTTGACAAAAAATGTCATCACGAATCCATCCGTAGATTCGATCGTAACTTGCTTCCCTTGGACAGAAAGTACCACTCCGTTTACAGCTTCGTCTAAAACAGAAACCTCATCCCCTATGCTAAACATTATCTTCTTCTTTATCTTGATTTTTACTTGGCGTTGTAGCACTCAATCGCATCATCCCATACATAAAAACTGCGATAGCTCCTACCGTAATATAAACATTACTTTGCGCTTTTTGCTGCTCATAAAAAGCAATCAAAAAAGCGACAAGCATCATCGGAATCATAATTTTTTTCATCATTCTAAATTTGGTTTTCCAAAAGTAAACAATTTAAAATAGCATCAAATTTATTATTGAAAAGGTTTATTATTTTTTCGTAAAATTGTAAAAATAAAACTGCTTTGAATTTAGAAAAATACATGTTCCCATGCATCAGCAAAACCCTCTTCGGAATAGAGTGTTTGGGCTGTGGTTTTCAACGTGCTTTGGTATTCGTTTTTCAAGGTGATTTTGAAGGTGCTTTTAAGATGTATCCTGCTATTTATTCCAGCCTAATTTTATTGCTTTTTATTGGATTGCATTTCATAAATAGAAATCGAAATTATAAAAAAATACTTCTCATTTTAGCAATCATTAATGGTGTTTTTATGATTGGCGGCTATTATTACAAACACTTTATGTAATTCAATTTAAGCTACAAAATGCAAATAGAGCAAAGCGACTGCCGCAATGGTCATTATGATTAATGCCATAAAACCGAAAATATTCGCTTTTCTTGAGTTGGTATATTCCCCCATTACTTTTTTATTATTACAAATATGCAGAATAATAGCAATAAGAACCGGCGCAGTCATTCCGTACAAAATAGCTGTGTAGATTAAAGCCTTAATTGGAGAAATTCCTATGTAATTCAATGACAATCCTAATACTAACGAAATAGCAATCACTACATAAAACGCCCTAGCTTCATGGAATTTCTTATCCAAACCTTGCTCCCACCCAAAAGTTTCTGTAATGGTATAAGACAACGAACCACTCAAAACTGGTATTGCCAATAATCCAGTACCGATCACTCCAATAGCAAAAAGCAAATACGCTAAATTACCAGCCAACGGCTTCAAGGCAATAGCTGCCTGTTCAACCGTATCAATTTGGTGAATCCCTCCATTGTACAAAACAGTACCTGTGGTCAGAATAATAAAATACATCACTATTCCAGAAAAAGTCATCCCGAAATCAACATCCTGTTTCATATCACTAATGATTTTTTTATTGACTACTAAATGATTTTTATGTTTCATCTCCTCCACTTCCATGGTAGCTTGCCAAAAGAAAAGATAGGGAGATATCGTTGTCCCCAATATTCCAACTAATATTCCAACGAATTCCTTATTAAATTCCAAAGTTGGAATAAAAGTACTTTTCACTATCAATACCCAATCTTGATCATATAAAAATGGAACAACTAAATAGACTAAGAGCACAATACAGAGGTATTTCAAAATCGCCGCTATTTTTAGATAAGGCAAATAAATGATCAAAACCAATAACAACATCGTAAAAAACACACTGAAAAAAGTGGCGTCAATAGACGGGAACAACAAATTCCCAACCGCCCCCATTCCTGCAATATCAGCACCAATATTCATCACAATGGCAGGAAAACTAAACAACAACATCAGAATCAAAATCGGTCGCGGATAGTGCTTTTTCAATGTACCAGTTAACCCCATCGAAGTAACAATACCTATTTTTGCACACATTTGCTGAATAGCTGCCATCAAAGGAAAAGCCAAAAGACCTGTCCACAAAGTAGAAAGACCATAAGCCGCTCCAGCCTGAGAATAAGTAGCAATTCCAGATGGATCATCATCACTAGCCCCGGTTATTAACCCAGGACCTAAGAGTTTCCAAAAACGTTTTAATTTAGCACTTATATTAATTTTCATAGTTAATTTTAATCTCTCAATAGCCAATATAATCAATTTTAATCACAGAAAAGAAACTCTTTGTTTTAAATATTAAATAAGTCGGTAAATGACGAAAAAAACATTAGAACTAATTCTAAAAAACGCCTACTTTTACAACGCACTAACAGAATCAAATTTCAATTGTGATAAAAAATCAGATTATCCAAAATATTAAGGTGTTGAAAAGCAATTTTTCGACAAATTATAGCATCAAAACGAAGACAGAAATCTTTACAGAAAAGCTTTTTTATACTTTGTTTGATGGTAATGCATTGTTAGATGAAAGCATCGAAGAACTCGAAATTCTTTTCAAAGAAATTTCTTCAATTGCTTGTAAAAAACCTAATGCTATTTGTGATAGTATTTGGAATAAATACCTCGCTACTTTACCCACTGTATTAGAAAAATTAAATCAAGATGCAGCTTATATTTTAGAAAACGATCCTGCTTCTAATAATCTAGAAGAAGTGTATTTGGCCTATCCAGGATTTTATGCCATAGCAATCTACCGATTAAGTCATGAGTTGTACGAATTGGATCTATTATTGTTTTCTAGATTAATGAGTGAGTATGCCCATCGTATCACAGGAACTGATATCCATGCGGGAGCCACTATTGCTTCTCCATTTTTTATTGATCATGCTACTGGAATAGTAATCGGTGAAACTACAGTTATCGAAAAAAATGTAAAAATATACCAAGGAGTAACTCTTGGAGCGCTAAGCATTACCAAAGAGATGAAAAACTCTAAAAGACACCCAACGGTTGAAGAAGAGGTTTGCATTTATGCTAATGCCACTATTTTAGGAGGCACAACTACTATTGGAAAAGGCAGTATTGTTGGCGGAAACTCTTGGGTAACCAAATCTATACCTGCCAATTCAATTGTGACCAATACCACTACAACCGAAGTTAAAGTAAAAGAGAAAAGATAACATGGAACCTAAAAAACTCATTGAATTAATTGGCAATACTCCTTTAGTAATTAGCAGAAATTTGATTCAAAAACCCAATGTACAATTACTACTAAAATTAGAAGGCAACAATCCTGGAGGAAGTGTTAAAGACCGAGCTGCATACAATATGATAGCTTCAGCAGTGGAACGTGGTGAAATAAAAAAAGGAGACAAGTTAATTGAAGCAACGAGCGGAAACACCGGTATTGCTTTGGCGATGATTGCTCAACTTTTCGATATTGAAATTGAACTCGTTTTACCTGAAGATTCAACCAAAGAACGCACCCAAACCATGTTAGCCTTTGGCGCAAAAGTTACCCAAACACCTGCTAGTACAGGAATCATTGGTTCGCGAGAGTACGCACTCAAAAAAATGGAAGAAGGTGGTTATGTCATGTTAAATCAATTTGCTAACGAAGACAATTGGAAAGCACATTACAAAACGACAGGTCCCGAAATTTGGAGAGATACTAACGGAACTGTAACTCATTTTGTATCGGCAATGGGCACTACGGGTACTATCATAGGCACTTCTACTTACCTTAAGGCGCAAAACAAGAATATTCAAATTATTGGGGCTCAACCAAGTGATGGTTCTCAAATTCCAGGAATACGAAAATGGCCTCAAGAATATTTACCTAAAATTTTTGATGCTTCTAAAGTAGATACAATAATGGAAGTTAGCGAACAAGAAGCACGAGCAATGACTCAACGATTAGCTAAAGAAGAGGGTATTTTTGCTGGAATGAGTAGCGGAGGTTCGGTAGCTACTGCTATAAAAGTCGCCAATCAATTAGAATCAGGTGTTGTGGTGGCTATTATTTGTGACCGTGGCGATCGCTATTTATCTTCTGATTTATTTGATTAACTTTCGAAAGCAAATGAAAATGAAAAAATTAGTTTCACATTATTTACTTTTTTTATTACTAATTGGTATGACAGAAAAATCAATCGCTCAAGATTGGGCCAACTTATCAAAATACGAAACAGAAAACAAAAGTTTACAACCAAAGAAATCTGGAGAAAAAAGGATTGTTCTGATGGGGGATTCAATTACAGAATTTTGGTTGAAAATTCAGTCTGATTTTTTTAGTAACAAACCTTATTATATTGGTAGAGGCATTAGTGGACAAACTACACCGCAGATGTTGGTTCGTTTTAGACAAGATGTCATCAATTTACAACCTGATGTGGTGGTAATCTTAGCTGGGGTGAATGATATTGCTGGAAATACAGGACCTACAACCAATGAAAAAATTGTGGAAAATATTATTTCGATGATTGAATTGGCTCATGCCAATAAAATAAAAGTAATCCTTTGTTCTGTTTTACCTGCAGCTAATTTTAATTGGAGACCTAACGACAAAGCCGCAGCAACAATTATTCAATTGAATCAATTGATCAAATCATATGCAGATAAACATCATATACCTTATATAGACTATCATGCTGTTATGGCTGATGCTAATAATGGGTTGCCAAAAGAATTTTCTAATGACGGCGTACATCCTAATTTAAAAGGATATCAGATTATGGAACCTTTACTAGAAAAAGCAATCCAGCAAATCCTTAAATAATTTCGATTTTGCATCAAAAAAAATACAAGGTAAGATTTAGTTAAATCTTACCTTTTTTTTGTAATTAAAAGTCTTGTGTAACAAAAGTTACTGTACATAGAGTTTTGCTATTCTAAATTTGCATAAGTAAAATTCATACTCATGAAAACCGAAGAGATTAAGATTGCAAATCTTAAATGTGGAGGATGTGCCGCCACAATCAACAAAGAACTTTTAGCATTAGATGGAGTAGATGAAGTAAAAGTGAATAAAGAAACAGATTCTGTCACCATAAACTATAAAGAAGAAATCAGATCAACCATTTTAGAACGTTTACTTCAACTTGGTTATCCAGAAGCTACTGAAAAGAACGGATTACTAGTACAACTAAAAAGTTATTCTAGTTGTATGATAGGAAAAATCAATAACTTATAAAATTAATAGTATGACTTTAGAAAAAATTATTAAAGAGGCAAATTGCACTATTGTAGATGTACGTTCACACGAAGAATTTATGGGAGGGCACGTTGCAAATTCAATCAATATCCCTTTGCAAACTATACCAGAAAGAATAGACGAATTAAAAGGATTAAATGCTCCTTTAATTCTTTGTTGTGCTTCAGGAAACAGAAGTGGTCAAGCCCAATACTTTTTATCTCAACAAGGTATAGATTGCCATAATGGAGGTTCTTGGCTCAACGTAAATTACTATCAATCAAAATAAAAAATATGATCACATTATTAAAAAAGATTTTCGGTTTAGGACCAAGCGTAAATTATGCCGAATTAGTGCAACAAGGCGCAATTATTGTAGACGTGCGATCCAAAGCTGAGTTTACAGGCGGGCATATTAAAGGAGCAATCAATATTCCAGTAAATGTTTTGAGTAATCATTTAGGCCAATTAAAAGATAAAAACAAAACTATAATTACCTGTTGTGCTTCGGGAATGAGAAGTGCCTCGGCAAAAAGCATTTTAAAATCAAATGGGTATACTTCCGTACATAATGGAGGTGGATGGTCTAGTTTGCAATCTAAATTGTAATACGATCAATTTAAAAAATTGAAGCCTTCCTTTATTTGGAAGGCTTTTTTTGTATTTATAAGTATAATATTGTTTTTGTTGATAATTATTCCATATTCTTAATAAAACATCGGCTACAATTCCGAAAAACGTTTGTACCAACCCTAAATTAAATTTACATTTGCAATAGTTTAACCTTTACACATCAAATGAAGCCTAACACACAACAATTAAACGATTTAACTATCCAAGTTAGAAGAGACATTCTTCGAATGGTACACGCTGTCAATTCAGGTCATCCTGGAGGATCTTTAGGTTGTACTGAATTTTTAGTAGCCTTGTACCAAAATTTAATGGAACGCAAAGAGGGTTTTGATATGGACGGAATTGGAGAAGATCTTTTCTTCCTTTCTAACGGACACATCTCTCCTGTTTTTTATAGTGTTTTAGCTAGAAGTGGATATTTCCCTGTAGCTGAATTAGCTACTTTCCGTTTAATCAATTGCAGATTACAAGGTCACCCAACTACACATGACGGTTTGCCTGGTATTCGCATGGCATCTGGTTCACTAGGACAAGGATTATCTGTTGGAATTGGTGCGGCTCAAGCCAAAAAGTTGAACAATGACAAACATCTTGTGTATACTTTACACGGGGATGGAGAATTGCAAGAAGGTCAAAATTGGGAAGCAATCATGTATGCCTCTGCTAAAAAAGTAGATAACCTTATTGCAACTGTGGACGTTAATGGTAAACAAATTGACGGTACTACTGACGAAGTTTTATGTATGGGTAGTCTAAAAGCTAAATTTGAAGCTTTTGATTGGGATGTATTAGAAATCAAAGAAGGAAATAATCTAGAAGCAATTATTGCGGGTATGAATGATGCAAAATCTAGAACCGGAAAAGGAAAACCGGTTTGTGTTTTATTACATACAGAAATGGGTAATGGCGTTGATTTTATGATGCACACACATGCTTGGCATGGTAAAGCACCAAATGATGCCCAACTAGAACAAGCATTAGCTCAAAATACTTCAACACTAGCTGATTACTAATAACTACACAACAAATGAAAAAATATACAAATACAGGAAGTAAAGATACTCGTTCAGGTTTTGGAGCGGGAATGACTGAGTTAGGTCAGAAAAATGAAAATGTAGTAGCACTTTGTGCCGACTTAATTGGTTCATTGAAATTTGACGATTTCAAAAAAAATCACCCAGAACGTTTTTTCCAAATTGGAATTGCAGAAGCTAACATGATTGGAATTGCTGCAGGATTAACTATTGGAGGTAAAATACCTTTTACAGGAACTTTTGCTAGTTTCTCTACAGGACGTGTTTACGATCAAATTCGTCAATCTGTTGCTTATTCTGAGAAAAATGTAAAAATTTGTGCTTCACATGCTGGATTAACTCTAGGAGAAGATGGAGCGACTCACCAAATTTTAGAAGATATTGGTTTAATGAAAATGTTACCCGGAATGACTGTAATCAATACTTGTGATTACAATCAAACAAAAGCGGCTACCATTGCACTTGCCGACCATCATGGACCTGCGTACTTACGTTTTGGGCGTCCAGTAGTGCCTAATTTTATGCCAGCTGACGAACCTTTCGTAATTGGGAAAGCGATTTTATTAAATGAAGGTAAAGATGTTACTATTGTTGCTACAGGACACTTAGTTTGGGAAGCTTTAGTTGCCGCTGAGGCTTTAGAAGCAAAAGGTATCTCTGCCGAAGTAATCAACATCCACACTATTAAACCATTAGATGAAGATGCTATTTTGAAATCACTGGCTAAAACAAAATGTATCGTTACTGCAGAAGAGCACAACATATTAGGTGGTTTAGGAGAAAGTGTTTCTAGAGTGTTAGCTTTACACCATCCTGCTCCACAAGAATTTGTAGCAGTAAATGATAGTTTTGGAGAATCAGGGACTCCTGAGCAATTAATGGAGAAATACAAGCTAAACAATCAAGCTATTGTTGCTGCAGTAGAAAAAGTGATTAAACGAAAATAATCTTTTTTCCTACCATAAAAAAAATCCCGATTTCAATGAAATCGGGATTTTTTATTTATTGTCTTTTTATTAGTGACAGTTTTTATCTAAATACTTTTTAACTCTGGTTGTATTGGTTGTATTACCACTACAATCCGGAATATTGGCAAAAGGAATCATCAATCCATTTGCATCTTTTATTTCCAATTTAGTAGTATAATTATCGCCATCATCATCTACATCGTAAAAATTTGGAATTCCATCAGCATCAGTATCATCTGGATTAGACGTTATTGCTGTTGGATAATTAATTGTATTTCTAAAATCATATAGATAACCATCTCCATTTAAATCTTCTAAATAAGACGGAATTCCGTCAGCATCTTGATCCAAACGTTGGATTTCATATAATTTAAAACTAAAAACTAGCGGACTATATGATGGAATACTGCCGCTTCCAGAAGCATAATAAGCCAATCCTGAGGGTAAAAACATTACACCTGCTCCGAAATCAGCATACGAAACCGTACCATCAGTATTTGCAGTATAGGTTCCTTTTTTAAATTGAGGGAATATTTCTGACCAACCTACAATAGTATTGGTAAGACCAAAAAAACTTTGTGGGTATTTTGATTCTTCAAATTGTGTAGCTGTTAATGCTGCTGCAGTAGTACCTGTTGCTGCAACTTGGGTCAAATAATCTCCCCTGTAAGAAGCTAAAACTCCATCAACATTAGTTGGTTTTTCGCCAACACCTTCTCTCAATACTAAATAATAGACTTTGTAAGTGATGTCATGTAATTTAACCTCTCTAGTCTTCAATTTAGGATATGAAGTACTATTAAGATACGACCAGACTGAAGGCTGTGTTCCGCCTGATGGAATTTTTGTAAAAACAATATCTTGGTCATCTAAAAATCCAGGATGATTGGTAATAGTAATATAATTGCTTTTTAGATATTCTTCTATGGTGGCTAAATCAGTAGTGTATTGTACTGAATAATCTCTTAATGCCTCTACTGTTGCAGTGTCATTATTATTTGAACATGAAAATAAAGAAAGGGTTGTAACTAATAAAATAAAATAATACTTAAATTTGTTCATTATGGCGAATTTTTAAGTGCGCAAGATACAATATTGATTTATTTTTGTAAACTATTTAACTTTGATTTTAGAAAATTTATGCGAATAGATAAATATTTATGGTGTGTGAGGTATTACAAGACTAGAAACATGGTAACAGAAGCTTGCAAAAAAAATCATGTGACTGTAAATGGACAAGTAGCCAAACCTTCTCGAGAGGTATATCCTACCGATAAAATTACGTTTAGAAAAGATCAAATCACACAAATAATTACTGTGTTAGATATTCCTGAAAGTCGTGTTGGTGCTAAATTAGTAGATATTTATCGAAGAAACGACACCCCAGCCGAAACTTTTGCACACTTAGAATTGTTAAAACTATCTAAGGAACATTACAGAAAAACGGGAACAGGAAGACCCACAAAAAAAGATCGAAGAGATATTGACGAATATGGGAATGAAATTTTCGATGATAGCGATGAAGATCTTGGATAATTATAAAAACGCAGTATTAATAGGAATAAAAAAGATTGTACCTTTCACAAAAAATAAATTATGAGCCAAAATATCATCTTAACCCATCAAGAAATTGAGCATAAAATCAAACGTATTGCTTATCAAATCTATGAAACTTTTGTTGATGAAGAAGAAATTGTAATTGCAGGAATAGCAACGAATGGATTTGCTTTTGCTCAAAAAATAGCTAGTGCTTTACAAGATATTGCTCCTTTAAAAATTGCATTATGTGAAGTACATGTAAATAAACAAAACCCCGAATCTTCAATACAAACCTCTTTAACTAAAGAAGAATATACTAACAAAGGATTGATTTTGGTAGATGACGTCCTTAATTCAGGAACTACATTAATTTATGCAGTACGTCATTTTTTAGATGTTCCTTTAACCAAATTTAAAACAGCGGTTTTAGTAGATCGAAATCATAAAAAATATCCAGTTAAAGCTGATTTTAAAGGTATTTCACTATCAACTTCTTTACTAGAACACGTGCGTGTTGTTTTTGACGAAAACGGACAAAATTCAGCTTATTTAAGCTAGTCAATTCTAGCAAAAAGACTTTTTACCACATAGAAACATAGATTGCAAATCTATCTAAAGACAAGGATAGAAATGATTTCATTTTTCACATAGCTATGTGAAGAGTAAAACGTCTATCTCCATCTTTTCAATATAAAAGTGGCTATGTCTCTATGTGGTTAAAAAATTAAGACAAAATAGTCATAATATCCGCAACTGTTTCATCAATCGATTTCCCGTCGACAGTTACTTTGTATTCTGCCTGATTGTAGTAATAACTTCGGTCAAACAAGTGCTTGGCAATAAACTCTTGTAATTCGGCCTCCGTTTTATTAGCCACAATCGGACGTTTGCTTTTATTGTGTGCCAATCTATCAAAAAGCGTTTCTATTGAAGCCTTCAAATATATAGATGTAATGCCCTCCCCTTTTAATAATTCATGATTGTTAGCATAACAAGGTGTTCCTCCACCTAAACCAATGATTTGATTTTCGGGCGACGCTAACAATTCGACGAAAACATCGTGTTCTAATTTTCGAAAATAGACTTCTCCAAACGATTCAAAAATCTGATTGATAGTCATTTCAGCTTTAGTCTCGATACATTTATCTAAATCGACAAAAGGTATTTGGATTAAACCAGAGAGTTTTTCGGCAATAGTTGATTTGCCACACCCCATATATCCTAATAATATAATTTTTTTCATTGGAATAAAACCTTACTAATTAAGGCGTTAAGGACTTTTGTTTAAAAAAGACAAATTTATAATAAAATAGCTTTGAAATATTAAAAATAAGGCCTTATATTTGCACCCGCATTCAAGAAATGATAATGAC
>JACCDZ010277621.1_pt1 | contig 11100 bp, 9 predicted proteins | sample 7449551 | NCBI WGS metagenome assembly JACCDZ01 (sample SAMN15323452, study PRJNA562643) | freshwater metagenome | isolation source: river surface water | place: USA:Blue River Watershed | collected 2017-08-18
GTCGAGCGCTGGGAAGAACACATGAGCCGCTCGCAGCGTCTGTTCGACGAGTGCGGCGTCGCTTATGAGGAGATCGAATGCGACCGCGAGCCGAGCAGCCCGTAGTGGCGTTGATCCTGCGTGATCTTGCGTTCGGCCCGTCGACCGTGGTCGAGCTGGAGACCGTACTCAAGATTCGCCGACAGAATCTGCGGCGCTATCTCTCCATGCTCCACGCCAAGCGAAAGATTTACATCTGCGCCTGGGAACGACGGACAGGGCCAGCGCTGCCAGTGTACGGGCTAGGTCGCAAGAAAGACGTGCCTCGCCCTTTACCCAAGTCTCTTACGAGGTCTATCAGATGAAGTACTTTCTCTTATGGCGCAAATCAGACAACCGCATGATGATCACCGATCACGTGCGCAAAGGTTGGAAGACCGAGCAGAAAACTGAGGCGAGCTGCTGGCTTGAAGCCAAGCAGAACTTCGCCCTTGAACTCACCCCACTCCAGAAGGAAATCCTCGATGCGAAAGGTGATCGCACTGAAATTGGTCGGCGGATTGTCCGACACAAGCAAGATGCCCGGACTGAGCTTTGGGCTCCCGACAGCAACCTGTTTGACGGGCTCGAAGCTTTCGAAGATTCCGGGGTCTGTGTGTAGCGCGTGCTACGCCAAGAAAGGCTTCTACGCAACGTTCGCCAATACCGTGCTTCCGGCCCAGCAGCGCCGCTTCGACGCGCTCGATGACCCGCAGTGGGTCGAGGCGATGGTGATCAACCTGAAGAATGAAAGCTGGTTTCGCTGGTTCGACTCTGGCGACCTGCAATCGGTCGAGATGCTTGAGAACATCAAGGAGGTCTGCCGTCGGACGCCGCACGTGAAGCACTGGCTCGCCACCCGCGAGCGCGGCTTCGTGTCCAAGTCTCTGACGCTCTCCGACGTACCGGACAACCTCGTCATCAGAGTGTCTGCGACTTTCCCGGACAAACCGGTAAAGCCGATCGCCGGGGTGCAGGAGGCCAATGTGCACAAGCACAAACCACCGGTTGGATTTGAATGCCGCGCGCCATACCAGCACGGGCGCTGCGACACGTGCAGAGCGTGCTGGGACAAGAACCTTCAGACGATTTCGTACAAACATCACTAAGGAGAGAAACATGGGAACACGCAGCCTCACGTTCGTCTATGACGAGGACGGCAGGAAGATCATCAACATGTACCGCCAGTACGACGGCTACCCGAGCGGGCACGGCAAGGACCTCGCCGAGTTCCTCGAGCCGATCACGATGGTGAACGGCATCGGCATGACCAAGGCCGTGATCGCCAACGGCCCGGGCTGCCTCGCCGCGCAGCTGGTCGCGCACTTCAAGGATGGCCCCGGCGGCATCTACCTCGAACCGACGACGGCAGTCGATTGCGGGCAGGACTACGAGTACCACATCGCCACCCACGGCGAAGGGGCTGGGCTGACGATCACCTGCCAGCGCATCGAGGGTCTGCGTCCGTTCCGCCGCAAGAAGATCTTCGACGGCGGTATCGAAGAGTTCAAGGCGTTCTGCGAGAAGGAGGACGCATGAAGTACATGCTCAGTTTTCAGTGCGGCACGCACGAAGAAGCCCAGGCCGTTCTGGCGGCGGTAGCGGCGATCGGCAAGGAGCCGATGGCGTGCAGCCGGCAGTACGTGCCGAAGGAAGAGCTGCAAGACAGAGAGATGATCGACAAGGTTCCTGTCGCCCGCAAGAACGTCAGCCCCGGTGAGCCGAGCATCACGAAGATCGGCAGCGGGGCGAAAGAAACCATCATTCACGCGTTGAACACCGGCACTCCGCTTGGCGACCGGTATACAGAGCACCTGAAGTTGCTCTGGGCGCGCGGCGAGATTAAATTCGATGGAGAGGTATTCTACTTATGAGCAAGATTTTCCGAGTCATGAAAGGTGAGCCAGTTGAGCTGGAGCATCTGCGCTACCCGCTGCTGGTCAGCCCGAAGCTCAACGGCGTGCGCGGCTACGTGCGCAACGGACAAGTGCTTTCGACGGCCAATCTACCGCTGCCAAACGTGAATCTACAAGCGGCCTACGGCTCGGCGGAGCACCTCGACGGCGAGTTCATCGTCGGCGACCCATGCGACACGAAGCGCAGCTTGAACCGCACCACCTCCGTGGTTATGGCTGATGACAAACCGATTGATCAGCTGAAGTTCTACGCCTTCGACCACGTCAAGAATACCGACTGGCGCTTCATCGACCGCATCGAGCTGCTGCAAGAAACCAATCACCCCGGTGTGATCATCATCCGCCACGAGCTGGTGCAGAACGAGAAAGAGCTGCTCGCCAAGGAGATCGAGTACCTGTCACGTGGCTACGAGGGGTTGATCACGCGCGACCCGCACGCGCCGTACAAGTACGGCAAGTCCACGGCCAAGCAGGCGTGGATGGGCAAGATGAAACGATTCAAGGACGATGAGGCCGAGGTCATCGGCTTCACAGAGGAAGAGAGGAACAACAATGTCGCAACCATCAGTGAAACCGGGCGCACAAAGCGCTCCAGCGCCAAAGCCGGAAAAGTCGGTAAGGACACGCTCGGCTCTGTCCTCGTGCGGAATGCACAAGGGGCTGTTTTCGGAATCGGCACCGGCTTCAGCGCCATCGAACGAGCCGAAATCTGGGCCAACCAAGGCAAGTACCTCGGGCGACTGATCAAGTACAAGTTCTTCGAAGCCGGGTCGGATGGCACCCCGGTGCTACCGGTGTACATCGGCTGGCGTGATCGGAGAGACCTATGATCTTTGACGCCCATCTCAAAACCGAAGGCGTGCTGTTCCGCTGCGCCAAGGAAGACTACGAGACCGAACCCTGGTACTCGTGCCGGCTCGTGCTGTGGATCGAGCCGTTCGAGGAGGACTGCCCCGTAGACATCTCGGTCGACAACCTCGGCTGGGTCGTCCACGGTGAAGGCGAAGTACCGGCGTGGGCAAAGCGCCTGCTGTACGTCCTCGAGCCGCGCATCAAGGGCATGCTGCTCACCGGGCAGCCAACAGACCTGCGCCGCTGGATCGACGACGGGCTACTGGAAGAACTGGAGGAACACCATGAAACGGCTCAAGTTTGATACCACGCTGTACGACGTACCGCTCACGGTCGTCGGCTTCGACTACAGCCTGTCACGCACACGCCCGCCGTCAGGCAACGACGTCGATATGGACGACGTCGAGGTCGAAGGCGTGAGCGTCTACGCCGTACTTGACCCAGAGGTGCGTTGCCTGCTCGCCGACCGGCTGCTCAAGACCGCCGTCGACCACTGGTGCGCTGACGCCGAGGAAGCTGCAGACGCACGGAGGGAAGAGGCTCTGGCTGGCAAATAGAAACGACAGACTTCCGGCAAATACGTTGAAAGAGAGCGAAAGAGTGACAAAATATTTGCCACTCGTTTCGCCTGTGTTTCAGCTTGGTCGACAAACGGACTTTTAATCCGTTGGTCGGGAGTTCGAATCTCCCCGACCTACAGTGTTTCCAAGGGTTTCAGACGATCTAAGGAAATCTGTCAGTCAAATATAACAGCAGTTGGCAAATATTCTGCGCATCCGAAGGCGCGAAATTGTACTGCTTTCCAGATGACGGGGAGATATTTTTATCCCAAAGGCATCGGCGCGGCTTGTCCCATTTTTGTCCCATTTGTCCCGTGATTGAAGGCCTCTTTCCGGGCCGAAACGCATACGTAAGGAAAACCTTAACCATTTCGCCGATCGTTAAGTATGGTAATGACGGGACAACCACGGGACAAATGGGACACTACATGCTTGTTTTTATTACTTATTTTATTATTTAGAAGAAGAAGAAGAATTTTCATCTAAAAAATAAATAGAGAAAAGATGAAAACATCAAAAATGTGACTGAACTTTTTGATCATGGGACAAATGGGACAGATCCATCTGGCATATGTCCCGTGATCAATTCTCAATTGAGAGCGTTTATCACTCCGCCAGCCGGACTGTAGTCGATCAGCGTGTCGAGCAGCTGCCCGTTGTGCGCGCCACGGGCGATGTTGCCGAACATCTCCACCGTCGGCCCGCCGAGCGCCTCCACAGGGCTTCCGCCGCGCGCTACGGCGTCGATGGTGTCCAGGCCGAACTGCCCCCTGCCGAACAGGTTGGCGCGCTCCATGGCGTGCTGTGCGTAGTCCAGCGCGCCCTTGGCCTGATACCCGGCACTGCCGGTCAAGGCGTCGCGTAGGCCGTCTGCCGCCATCATCCACGGCATCGCCAGCATCGCCGGCGCCACCGGGAAGGCATTACCCAACTTCAGCTCCTTCATCCCGCGCCCGAGGACGAACTTGGCATTGGCGAAGGTGAAGCGCTTCATCTGGGAGATCAGCGCCCAGCGCGGGTCGTTCATCCAGAGCGGGTTGCTCCCGGCGTCCGGGTGCGCCATCGCCTCTTCTACCCACTGCACGATCGCCCGCTCGACCTTGTCATTCAGGATCAACTCACCCGCGCCGTTGAACTTGATGTCGCTCGCCTGCACGCCCAGCTCGCGCAGGAAGCGCTCGCTGCGCAGCCCGCCGTTCTTGTCGGTGTCGCCCTTCTTCTGCTCGACGTTCTCCTTGTGCTCGCGTAGGAACTCCACCGCATGCCGGGTCGCTTCGACGTGCATCGACCGGTTCCACTGCTCCATACCGTTGAAGCGGAAGAACCTGTTGTTCAGCTCGCCGACCGTACCGCCCATCGTGATGCCGTTCATCAAGTCCTGCATGACGCCGTTGATGATCCGTGTCGGCGCGGAGCCGACCTGATAGGCGAGCTTCTCCCAGTAGTCGCGGTTGATGTCCTTCTCGCGCGACTTGAACGCACGTGGCAGGTCGCGAATGCCCCGGAAGAGCGAGTCCATCGAACCGCTCAGGGAGTTCTTGCGTAGCGCCAGCTGCATCGGCTCCAGCATCTGCGAGAAGACCATGGCCGGCAGGATGTGGACGTTCTGCACGAACAACAGCCCGCCGAAGAGCTTCTTCATCTCGGGGGACATCTGCCCGCCGAGCGTCCCGTTCTGCGCGGCGATGAAGTCGCGAATGAGCTTGCGCCCCTCCGGCTTTGCCTTCTCGTCACCCGCCGCCAGGAGGTCGTGGAGCTTTTCGGCCTGCTTGTACTTCCTGCCTTCCGGCGTCTCGTACTCCTTGACCTGCCCAAACGCACGCGTGTGCTCGGCCACGTGTGTCGCCCGGTCGATGTAGCGCATCATCTTGTCGAGCAGGCCGCGCTCCATCCACTTTTCGGCGAGGTCGGCGCGGTTCTCGAACAGCTTGATGTCCGGGTCGTAGAAGTAGCCCCGATCCACGATCGTGCTGGCGATCTTCCGCGCCTCGCCGGCCTTACCCTTGAACCCGCCGTGCTGCACGAGGTCCGTGACGAAGCCTTCGAAGTTGTCGTTGATCAGCTCGGAGTTGAACGCTTCGACCCGGTGGATCATGTTCAGCCGCGTGTTCTCAGGCACACCGGCGTCTTTCAGGTACTTCGTGATGCCCTCCAGCACCGTCTTCAGCCCGTCCTTGGCGAAGATGTCGTACTGCTCTTCCGGCGTCTTGCCGCCGAGGATGTCACCGACCATGTTCATGAACTTGAGCCGGTTGCGCGCCATGTCGAGCTGGATGCCACCCTTGCCTTCTTCTCCGGAGTAGGCTTCCAGAATCTTCGTGAACTCCGGCACCTCCAGGTTTCGGATGCGGTCGCTGGTGTGTCCGAAGACTTTCTCCAGCCCTTCCATCACCGGTTTGACGGTCTCCGCGGCGGCGCGGAGGAGGTTGTCGCCCTTCTTCTCGCCAAGCCCCGCGCGTACCGACGCAGCGTTCTCGACGTCGCGGGCGAAGCCGCCGTCCTTCACGTACTGGAAGAAGTTCTTGCCCCGCTCGTCGTTGGTCGTGGTGCCGTAGCCGAGCTTCTCGAACAGCTTCTTCACCCAGCCCTTGACGCGCTCGAAGGTCGTCTTGTTCGCCATCGGCATCTTCGCGCCGTGCATGAACATCTGGAAGGCGAAGGCTGCGCGCTCGCTCGGCGTGTCGAGCTGCCCACACCCACCCTCGTCGCCGTTGTAGGTGCTGGCGAGCCAGTTCTTCATCATCGGCGTGCTGGCGAACTTGTGCACTTCGTCGAGCACGCGCTTGCCGTGCTCGCCCATGTCGCCGAGCAGATCCTCAACGCGGTGCCACGTCTCATGCCACGCCGTGCCCATACGGTCAGCGGCGACGGCCGAGACGAGGATCTTCTTGAGCTGTGCGTCGTACTTGCCCGAGACACCCTTGCCGCTCGCGTCCTTCACCTCGAACGGCATCTCGAGCGTGACCTTGCCCTCGCCGAGCAGCCGGTCGACCTCCGCCGTCAGCTCGTCGAGCTTCGCGGCGCCAGCGCGCGGCGTCTCGACCGTACGTTGCCGGCTGAACGGGGCGTCGGGCAGGCGCGAGCCCAGCTCGTCTGCCGTGATTCCGGCGCGCTTGAGGATGCCGTCGACCCACTCCTTCATGACCGGAGCCGGCTTCGTCAGCTCCTTGCGCAAGTGCGCTGCGTACGACCCAGCGGGCGGCTCGGCGGGCAGCGTCGTCAGTACCTGCTTCAGCGCAGCGTCGTCGAGGCTGTTCAGATAGCGCGTCGCCTCAAGACGAGAGCCGGTCGCCGTCAGGTCGAGCGCAGCCGGCTTGGGTTCGGCCTTCGCCTCGGTCTTCGGTGCGGGTTCCGGCTCGAAGGTCGCCTTCGCCCCGGCGGCTTTCTCTGCGCCTGCTTCGTACGCGTCGAGGTCTTCCTTGTCGCCGAAGGTCGGGTTGTCGCGCAGGTCGGCGCGGGCCTTGACGGCAGCGTCCTCGCGCGTGGTGCGCATCTCGTCGTGTCCGACAGTGCCCAGCGTCTCGGTCGTCAGCTTGGCGTTGGCGCGCTGCTCGGCAAGCGTCAGCGGCTTCGCAGACTTCTTCGCCTCGACGATGTTCGGTGTCAGCTCGTTGCGCGTACGCGCCCTGCTGTTGATACCCGCCGTCCGCTCGTCCATATACTTGCTGAAGGGCTTCGACATCTTGTCGCCCTCGAGGAACGGCATGTCGAAGGTGTCTTCGAGGAATTTCTTCGTCCACGGGTCTTTCGCCGCCATCTCCAGCAGCCGCTCACGCAGCGAGGCGACGTAGTCCGGTAGCTCGGGGCGCTCGCGCACTTCACCATCGACCTCGTCCACCGGGCGCTGCTGGCGTACCCACTCCTTGCCGCCGTAGCGCGCCCCCATGGCCTCGGTCTTGTCGAACAGCGGCGTGTCCCCCTGCGCGTCCTCGCCCAGCTCCTTGAGGATCTGCTGGATGCGCATGTTCTCACCTTCGTCCTGCGAGAACTTCGGACCATCGCCACGTTCGCGTTCGTTGATGACCGTACCGTTGACCACTCGTCCGTCGGCGATACGCGAGCCCTCGGCCTTCTGTCGCCACTTCGCGCCGGAGTAGTCCTGTCCTTCCGGCGTGCCGTAGTCGAAGTTCGACTGATCGTACGCGTCGTCGACGACCGCTTTGCGCACGGCAGTGTTCGCGCCGTCTTTGTCGGCGAGCGTCAACGCTCTACGTGCCTTGCGCTCCTCGAGCGTCTTCTCCAGCTTGTCCGCCTGCTCGAGCTTCTCGACCAGCTCCTGAACCTTCGCATCGCGCAGGTTCCGTGGCACCGCAAGCCCCTCGTTCGTCAGGTGTTTGCGCAGCTGGTTGAGCGTGACCGGGTAGGACTCTTCGCCGTACTGCTTGTGGTAGACCACGAGGTTGTTGAACTTCGCCGCTGCGTTGTCGACGGCGTCGCCCTCGATGCCGCGCGCCCGAAGCTCGGCTAGCCCCTCACGCAGCAGCGCCGCCGCGAGCTTCTCGGGCAGGGTCTCCTGCTGCAGCGCCTGATGCGGGTCGATACCGTTGCGCTCCAGCATGCGCGCCAACAGCTGGTGGTAGTCGACGCTGACACGCTTGCCGTCCTGTGTGGCGCCACCGACCGCGACGCCCAGCTCGTCCCGGCTATTGGGTTTATCCGCGCGGCGCTCACTGCGCACGATCGTGCCGAGGTCGGCGTCCGAGAACAGCGCCTGCTCTTTGTACTTCGTGCGCATCGTCTCCGGGTCGACGCCGGCGATCTTGGTCAGGTCACCGAGCGTGAAGGCGCGCTTGACCGAGTGCGACAGCACGTGCTCGCCTTACTCGAGCATCTTGCCGTCCGGGTCGACGATGATCACGAGGTTCGGGTCGAAGTGCGTGCCGACCCTACCGCGTGCGTCCTCGCTCTCGAACAGGCTGCCGACTTCCTTGATCCCGTCGGTGGTCATCAGCGCGGCCATGACGTTGTGGAAGGTCGTGACGATTTCCTCCGCGAGATTCGACTCAACGCCTTTCTCGCCCAACCCCTTCGTCTCCGCCGCCTGATGCCGCTGCATCGCCTCGCGCACCAGCTTCGGTACGTCGACTGTGATCGTCTTGCCGTCGGAGGTCGTCAGCTCGAGCAGGCTGCGCTCGTAGACCTTGTCGCTGAATTTGCCCGGGTGACGCTTCTGCATCCGCTCGACGTACACGCCGACGTCGTCGGTGTGCGTGCCGTTCGCCCGCAGCGCTGCCGTGCGCTCGAGGTAGTCGCGCGAGTACGACAGGTTCGTCCCGTCGCTCGGCTTCATCTTGTAGTAGCTGTAGTTTTTGTTGATCGAGTTCTGGAAGAACTTCTCGCCAGCGTCGCCGCGCGAGCCAAGGCGCTCGGCCAGCTCGGCGCGGGCCTTGATCCACTTCTTGTCTTCCTCGGACGTCTTCGGATTCTCGAGCCGCTTCTGGTCGTGCGCCAGCAGCGCCTGCATAGCCTCGGTCATCAGCTGCCGCTCGCTCTTGCCGGTGGCGTCGGCCATCTCTGCCGCCCAGCGCTGCACGGAGACCGGGTGGCCGTCCGTCACACGGTGGCCGTACTTCGCGTAGGCCTCGTCGACCATGGCGTTGTACTCCGTACCGGGGGCGCCGCTGGTCTTCCGCCGGTCGCCAGACTCATGGCGCGATACCGGCTCACTGACCGTCTTGGCGTCGTGCGCGCCCGCTTCGAAGGCGTTCGCACCCCAGTAGATCGGCTTCGCCGCCTTGCTCTCGGTGACGTCCTGCCCGTACTTGTCGCGCCGGCGCTTCTCGAGGTACTCCTGCCGCTCGTCGCCCGTGCGCTTGCCGTCGAGGTCGAAGTTCGAGACGGGGGCTTCCTCGTCCGCAGCAGCGCTGTCCTGCATTGCTTCGAAGTCGTTCTCATCCTCAGCCGCGTGGTTCGCCGAGGTCTCGTGGCTGGCGACACGCTTCTCCGGGCGCGTGAGCCGCTCCGGGTTGCCGGCGTAGCTCTCGAGCGACTCGACCAGCGCGTCGAAATTCCGCGCCGAGACGATGCCCTCTTTGACCCACTTCTGCTTCAGCGCGCGGAAGCCGGTGACGCCGTCTTCGACGACGTAGCGCCGCGTGCCGTCTTTGGCTTCTTTCGAGCCTACTAGCCCTGCCGCGTGCAGCCGCCCAAGCATGCCGCGCAAGCGGTAGGCTTCGTCGGAGTTCTGCGGTAGCTCGCGCAGCTTCTTCTGGGCTTCGACGATCGCCGCCGGCAGCTCACTGCGCTTGGCGTCGAATTCGCGGGCGCGCTCGATCTCGCCGAGCAGGTTGTCGATCTCGCCGCGCAAGTTGCGTCCTTCGCCGACATCGAACTTGATCAACCGCCGGATACTCACTTCCTTCTGGGCCAGCGTCTGGTTCAGATTCACCAGCGCATGCACACGCTCTGCCGTGTCGTTGTCGACGCCGCCGAACGCTGCCGACGCGGCGTTCACCAGCCGCTCGACCGTCTGGTCGACCACGCCGTCCTTCTCCTTGCCGAACACACGCTCGAGCGTGTGTTTGAGCTTGACCGCCGCGCCCTCGCTCAGGTCGCCCGAGGCCAGCTTCGCCAGATAGTCCGTCAGCCCGTCGACGTACTTCGTGACCATGGCCTCGCTGCTCGCCATCTCGCGGCCAGCGTCGGTCGTCTGCATCAGCTCCGTGAAGATGTTGCGCACGTCGGACTTGAACGCGCTTGGCACATCGTCCGGGGTGATCGACGGGATGACGCCCTCTTCTTTGAGCGCGCTGACCTGCTCGTTGACCGCGCCAAGCACGCGGTTGAACATCTCCGTGAAAGTCTGGTTCGCCTTCGGGTCGATACCACGCTCGGCCAGCGCTGCGCCGACGGCCTCGCGCACAGCGCGGTCGGCACCTTTCTCGACGACGTCGCGGGCCTGGATGCGGCGCGCGACAGCGGCAATCAGTTCCTTGTCTGCGGTAGCGTTCGCCAGCGCCTCACGCACAGCCTTGTTGACGACGTCCTTCTGGCGGCTCAGGTTCTCCACCGTGACTTTGCCGTTCTGCTTCGTCATCTTCACGCCCTTGGCGTTGAGCAGCGCGTCGAGGTTCTCGGCATTCCGCTCGACCTCGGCAGCGAGGCGGGACTTCAGCCAGAAGTTGCGCACCTCGTCCGCCGACAGATCCTCGCCCTTCGCCATGCGTGCGACATACTGGCGCAACTCCTGCGCAGCGGGCGTATCCTGCCCGGTCTCGTCGATGAAGTTGCTGATCTCCTCGGCGTACCGACGCAGGCGCTGCGGCTGCTGCGCCGCACTGTCGATGGCCTGGAGCTTCTCGACCGTCATGTTCTCCGTGTCGCCGACCCACTTCGACAGGTCGCTGAACGCTTCGGCAGTCTTCGTCAGCTCGTCGGCTTTGCCCTTTGCCCCACCGATATGCGTCTTGATTGCGTCGGGGATCGCCGGGTCGTTGCGCAGGTCGTCGGCGATCTTCTTACCCTCGAGCTTCGCCTGCTCCGAGGCGACGAGCGAGTTCTCGGTCAGGTCCGTCAGCACGTCCTCGATCGACGGTGGGGCGTCAGCCAGCGCGTCCTCGCGGTACTGCTTAATGTTGTCCTTCGTGTCGTTGTAGAACCCGGCGACGATGCTCTTCGCTGCGTCCGTGGCGTTCGCCATGTGCGGCGCGAGCACGCTGACAGCTTCCTTGGTCGCCTGCGCTCCGTTGGCAAGCGCATCTGCGACGGCGCGCGCTTGCGGCGGCATGTTCTGGTACGCCTGCTCGCCGACCCAC